>Ga0315280_10000759_pt1 | contig 58883 bp, 67 predicted proteins | sample YL17G06_40_MG_FD_203697 | JGI IMG/M metagenome (GOLD analysis project Ga0315280, IMG submission 203697) | Sediment microbial communities from Yellowstone Lake, YNP, Wyoming, USA - YL17G06_40 | ecosystem: Environmental > Aquatic > Freshwater > Lake > Sediment | place: USA: Wyoming | collected... | reverse complement strand
GCTTCCCAAGGCATCCTTCCCACCCCCCTCCCTGGTTTTTGGATGCCTTAAAGTGTAAACTATGTCTTGGCACATTGTGTAAACTATGTCATGGCACTGCACAGGTCATCGTTATATTATAAAATCTTCTGGCAATGTCAAATGAGGTTTGGTTGCAGATTAGAAAACTACTCTCAACTTCTGAATCTCATTCGCAATTATATACTTATACGGGGCCGCTGATTCAGCCTCTGATATTAAAATCTAAGGACAAAGTGACCGGATTAAGGGCGCGGGTTTCCGGTCGTTTGATTGGCGTCTATAATTTTCATCTGGCAATCTTCATAATTGCCGTTATAATAACCAATAAGGGGGCGACAGGTTTCGACGGGGACAGTTGAAACCTCAGGTTGCGCGTCGGGTTGCCGCGATCCCGTAAAAAAGCGGAAAACCATAAGCGCCAACTCTAACGAGTACGCTTTAGCGGCATAAGCCGCTACGCTCACCCGGTCTTGCCTGGCAGGGCCGGTGATGAGCGTCATTGATGCCGGGCTGGCCCGGAAGTCCCCGGCTCGTGGAGCTTTCGGGCGAGACCAAAGCGGGCTGGCCTTTTGAAATCCTGTCCGCGGGAGTTCAAGAGGCGAGAATAAAACACGGAATACACGCGTAGATCCTGAGGCGGAAGGTTTCCGGACCCGGGTTCGATTCCCGGCGCCTCCACCATTCGGCGCTCCCTTCATAATTTTAGATTTGAAATGCTGGTCGCTGACAATTACGGAAAAATTCATCGGATCAAACTGGGCCGCGAGCTTGAGGGCAAAGTGCTATACTGGGTGGCCGCGTGGCTGGTTGACGGCTTGCTTTTTGACACCGGATGTTCCTACACCGCGTCCGAACTGCTGGAACACTTGCGCGGCCGTGAAGTTAAGGTCGTGGTCAATTCCCACCATCACGAAGACCACATCGGCGCCAACCGCATCTTAGAGCAGGAACTGAGTGTAGAAGTTTTCGCTCATCCACTTGCGCTACCCTTGCTCAAGCAAAAACCCAAGCTCCTCCCCTATCAGGAGCTGGTCTGGGGCTATCCTGATCCGAGTGATGCCCGGCCGCTGGGAGATTCTCTTGTAGTCTGCGGCCATCGCTACCGGGTTATTGAAACGCCGGGGCACAGTCCCGGCCACATTGTGCTGTTTGAAGAACAGACCGGCTGGATATTTGGAGGCGACCTTTTTGTCACTGAAAAGCCGCGCGCCATTCGGCCCGGCGAAAATGTGGGAAAGATGATTGCAGACATGCGCAAATTGGCCAGCCTGCGCGAAGGACCGCTCACCTTGTTCACGGCCCTGGGGGACATTGTGGAGGATGGCAGCGCGGCACTGATACGATGTGCGGACTATCTGGAAGAGGTGGCGAGGAAAGCCCGGGCGTTGAATTCCCAGGGCCTGTCAGTGGAGGAGATTCGCGACAAGATTTTCGGCCGCGAAAGCGCTCTGGCCGGACTCACCGGCGGCGACTTTTCAATCAAGAACCTCGTGGTTTCCGCTCTGCAAGCCGAAATTGGTTGAGGTCCTTTCCGGCAATTCTATCCCTGGCAAAAACATAATCCGCGGGCAGGGAAAATTTTTACTCAGAACCTGCGGCTGAGCCCGTAAAGAAGCTGCCGGAATAACTAAGACGAACACACCAAATGCAGAGGGCCGGGGCAAAAAACAGTCGTTGAATCCCACGGCTGTTTTATAATGGTCAAAGTTAACATCCGAATATTGAATAAAACCCGGGATGGGGGTATAATTTTTTACTCAAGTTACGACGGTATGATGAATCAAAAAGGAAATTCTTATAACAATGCCTTTTTTTGACTATTCTTTCTTATTCATCTTTTTGCCGGCGACGCTGTTGATTTACTGCGTTGTCCCGCGCTCCCTGCGCAACCCCTGGTTATTCCTGGCGAGTTGCTTATTCTATGCGGTTTCAAGCTTCAAATATCTGCCGCTCTTGGTTGGAGCGGGAATTGCCAATTATTTTCTGGGTTATTTTCAGTCCCGGAGCCAAACCATAAGCCGGCGCCGTTTCTACCTTACGCTGGGCATTGTGCTTAACCTGAGTTTGCTCGGTTTTTTCAAATACTCCGGGATGTTTTCAGAGACGCTAAGATTGATCCCGGCTCTGTCCAGTTTCCCGCTCATTAAACAAGCACTTCCTCTGGGTATTTCCTTCTATACATTTAAAAATATAAGCTATATCGTCGACATCTACCGCGGGGATATTGAGGCTTCGCATTCTTTCTGGGACTATTTAGCATATCTCACGATGTTTCCACAGCTGCAGGCTGGCCCGATTATGCGCTTCAAAGAGATTTCCGGACAGATTCGACAAAACTCACCCGGGGTGAAAAAATTTACCGAAGGCCTGGAGTTGTTTTTGGTGGGGATATGCAAGAAAGTTCTCTTAGCCGATACCGCAGCGTTTTTTGCAGACCCCCTATTTAGCCTGGGAAACCCCGGATTTTATCAGGCATGGGCCTCGGTGTTTCTTTATTCCGCCCAGATCTATTTTGACTTCTCGGGTTACTCGGACATGGCCATCGGGCTGGCGATGATGTTCGGGTTCGAATCCCCGCAAAATTTCAATTCTCCATACAAGGCAATTACATTTTCGGATTTCTGGCGGCGCTGGCATATGACGCTCTCCCGCTGGCTCCGTGACTATCTTTACATCCCTCTGGGAGGCAACCGTAAAGGCAACGGCCGCACTTACATAAATTTAATTATTACCATGCTCTTGGGAGGTTTGTGGCATGGCGCTTCCTGGAATTTCATCGTCTGGGGCGGATATCATGGCGCTCTCCTTATGGCCGAGCGCTATCTGGGCATAGCACTTCCCCAGACGCGCCTGGGCAAGGCCGTCAGAATAACCTTTAATTTCATAATGGTGTCAATCGGGTGGGTATTTTTCAAGTGCAGTATTTTTTCTCAGTCACTGACCTGGCTGAAGTCAATGTTTTTCGTAAATGGGGCGGGGAGTCTTTTTTCATTGAAAGCAGGTGCCGCGCTGGTTGTGCTCCTGACAGTTATTTTTGGGTTCAAGAATTCCTGGCAATTAAGAGGCTATTACCGGCTGCTCTGGATAATATGCATAATCAGCTTCTTCTTGTTGAGCCTGCTGGTGGCCTATACCAAGGGAGCCGAGCCCTTTTTGTACGCACGCTTTTAGAGGAATGCGCAAGTGAGTGACGAAAAAAAATTTCTGCTTCTTGCCGCAATGACATGGACAATGCTCTTTTTGCTTTCCTTGAATTTCCAGACCCAATTCCGCAATACTTGGGGATATGTTAGGGAAGGCCCTTTCAAGTTTAAACCGAATTTTCATTTTAGAAGGATGCGCTGCGGCGACCTGAGCCAGACCAAAGGGATCAAAGAATTGCAGGATTGGCGGGAGGATGTCTTCACGATTGACCAGTGGGGTTTTCGCAATTGGGGACAGGTTGAGCGTCCGCGTGTAGTTGTCCTCGGGGATTCCTATGTTGCCGGGAATGCACTGAATGACAATGAAACGATCACATACAAGATGACTGAATTTTTACATGAGTATGTATACAATTACGCCGGTCAGAACCTTTACGCTCCCGCGGAATTTCTTGATGACCAGCGCTTCATTAATCATCCGCCCAAAATAGTTATCTATGCGCCTGTATCCCGCTACATCGCGCCCTTTCCCCTTGCGGCAACCTGGAATAGAAGGTCATTTTTGCAGAAGTGGAAAGAGGCAGGGGATTATCCGCGAAGCATAAAGATAATGCTGGACCGGGACAATTACCTTACTTTTCTTTTTAAGCAAATGATCGCCAGGATTTTTTACAAGCTGGGTATTAACATTTCCACTTCGACAGAAATCATTGACGTGGAGGGCCAGAAAAAAATAACGCTCAGCCTTTACTTACAGGGTTTGTGTTCATCGCCACAAGAGCGGCAGTTGGATGAAGTGGTCAAGGATATTGTCGAGCTGGATAAGAGACTGCGGGCGCGCTCAATTCATTTCATTTTCGCTCCGGTGCCGGAATCTGGAACCATATATGCCGAATTCTACCAAGGCGCCGGCTGCGAGGGTTTCCAGAACCCGTCATTCGTTGATTTGCTCTTTCAGGAGCTTAAAAAGCGGGGGGTAGAGGATTATGACCTTAGCCCGGATTTTCTAGCCAACCGCTTGCCTTACCTTTATCTGCCCGATGACTCCCACTGGAATCCGCGCGGGGTTGAGGTTGCGGCAAAGAGCTTGAGCAACTACATAAAGCCACTTTTGGATGCGCCCGCAAAACAATAGTTTGTTCCCCTCGCCTGTTTTTTAACAGGCGCCTTCACTACTCGCCGCGCAGAATAACTTTCTGCAGAAAAATTTTAACTTGCTCGTGTCGGAGCTGATGCGGTCAATTCCAGGTGGCTAACATTCGCTCCGCGGCATACTTGCCGATGCAGAGGCAGAGCAGGACCACGGGCGTGCCCAGCTCGTCAGGAATCACGCTGGAATCCGCGACATAGCAGTTTTTGATCTGGGTCTCGAGGTTTTTGTCCACCACCTTGCCGATGATGGCGGAGCCGCCCGGGTGCGCGGCCTTGACCGGCGAAGTCCAGAGCGAACTCTTTTTGACTCCGGCCTTGAGCAAAATCTCCCGGGCATAGCCGTCTCCGGTTTTCAGCCGCTTTATAACCTCAGGCTCAAGCTTCTTTTTGAGTCTGCCATTGGCACTAATGGTTCCGGAGATGGGGTCTTTAACCTTGGTCATAATTGACAGGACCTTGGCCACATTGAAGGTCTGATCAATGCGGACTTTCATCGCCAGAGAAAGCAGTTGCAGCATCCAGGGCTCTGCCAGATCCATCATCACAAAACCTTCCTTGCTCCAGAACTGCCAGGTTCCCGCAGTCATAGTCACATCATAAATAGAGCCTTTTTCCTGGCCCGGCCGCATCCCGTAGGTGAAAAGCAGCGGGTCCGTAAAATAGCCTTCACCCGCCTTGTCCAGACCCGAGCGCTTCAAGATAACGGGCGTGCCCAATCCTCCTGCGGCAATCACCACTTTGGAGGCGCGAACCTCAAACAGCCCTTCCGGTCCCCGGCCCCGGACGCCAACCGCTTTTCCGTTTTCCTGAATAACTTCCTCCACCTTCACTCTGGTCTTCAGTTCCATTCCCATCTGCTGAGCCTGCTTGACAAAATCCCGGGAGGTCCACTTTGCGCCGGTTTTGCATCCAAGCATGCACTCTCCGCAGTCCCTTATGCATTTTTCCGGGTTAATGAATTTCGGCAAAGGCTTCCAGTCTATGCCTATAGCATTAGCCGCGTCCATAATCCGTTGTGCGCCGTCTCCAATCAGCTTTTCCGGCAAAGGCGCAATATGCAGTTCCTCTTCGAACGCATCCGCATAGGGATTCAGGTCGATCCCGGTTTGTTCCTTAATGAAGGCCGCGGGCCGGGTAGCTGTGCCGCAGTAGATGACCGTTGACCCTCCGGTGGCGATGGTCCGCACCATCATAGCATGGCCGAGCGGGAGAGCGTTGCTCAAATCCAGTTTGGGGATGACCGCGAAGTGGGAGCCGACCCACTCGCTGTCCGAACCCCATTCCAGCATAATCGTCTTTTTTCCTGCTCTGGTTAGCTCGCGCGCGGCTGATGCGCCCCCCGGACCCGATCCTACCACCACGACATCATATTCTTTGGCCATGATCCGTCCTCCTTTTGACTACAAGTACTTCGCCGCCTTCTGGCCTGCGGCGGAGCTTTTAATTTGGTCGTTCCTCCAGCAATTCCAGTATAGATTGAGAAATCTCTTCGGTCAAGCAAATAACACGCCACCCCAGTCAAGCGCTCCTGGGGGAGCTTGCCGGCTTCGTAGTCAAAGGCTGCTTCCGGGGAGCAGGCTCGGAGGACAAATCAGCCCAGATTCCCAGCCCCTAGCCTCGATTCCCGAATCCCTTCTTCTCGCTCATGCATCGAAGAAAATGGTGAATTTTAAATCCGCTTCAATCCAGGGATCGCAGGATACAACAGCCAGAGATACCGCTGGTGGAAGCGGGAGTTGGATTTAATAACCAGCTTATATATAAATTTTGTGCTGTACGGATGGGTAGAATTATTCAGCTTTTTAAGCAAATAACAGATCCGCCACCAGCGGTTCATGCGATGGAATTCCTTTAAGGCCTTATTCTTGTTTTTTACTGCGAGCGCAGCGATCTTTCCGGATACGAGCGCGCCATGCACTCCCAAGACCGACGATGGATCCTGAAATCCCGCAAGTGTTCCCGTAAGGATAAACCGGTCAAGATAAAGCCGCGGATTGACCAAGGACCCCGTAGGTGTTGCCACCAAGCCTTCATTTGATACCCACTCGGAAAAATCCAGCCCCTCATCTTCTTTCAACCTTCGGGGAAACCATTCTTGAGCAGCGCGGGAGATCGGCTCTCCCCGCTGAAAGAATATCGCGCCGCCAACGCCGTTGATGATGGTGAAATAGCCATAGTCTTTTGTATACTTATCCAACCAAACCACTGTTTGTGGTCCTTGATAGTTCTTTAATTCTTTGTTGGCGATATAACCATACGCCGGTGTAAAGGGCAAGTCTAAGGCGATAAAGGAGTTCCGGAACATGCCGGTCGCGATAATGCTTCCGGGCGGGAGTTCCGCAAAATCTTTCTTAGACTCCAGCGCAAGGTTGAAACGAAATTTTACTCCCGCATCCTGAGCTGTCCGATAGAGATAAGAATCAAGCGAGGATGGTCGCGAGCCGCGCTCGACCAGCTTCATCTGGATATTTTCCGGGAAAAACATATCGTACTTCTTCCCGAAGATATAAAAGCGTGCAAAGGGCAGGGGCGTGTAATAGTTGATGCCGACACTTTCTGCCTTCTTGGGCTTGAGGTCGAATCCGAGATATTGTGAGAGGTGCTCGAGGTCAAAGGGGGTCATGTCGGCAATGATATATTTGTTCTTAGATAAGGTTTCCTGCTCCAAAGCCACTCCGCCAATGCCTTTCCCCCTTTCCCAGATTTCCACTTCATAACCATCCCGGGCTAGATTAATCCCCGCTGTCATCCCTGAAAGTCCTGCGCCGACAATAATTATTTTATTCATGATTGGTCTTTCCTCCTAAAAATAGTATCACTACCATACAGGAAATGGTTTTAATTATCAACAAAGAAAAGTTTAATCGAGGCCAGAGGTCTTTTTGGATTCCCCACCCCTTCATTCTGCTGCGCTCCCTTAAGGAGAGCTATGCGGAATGTCCTGCGCAGCAAGGCCCCCAAGCGGCTGGTCTCATAATCAGAATTGGCGGGCGGTATCTGAGAGGGATTTTCTGAAAGGTGCGAAGCAGGACGACGGCCGGCTAAGGGCTGGATTCCGAGATTTCGGGCAGTTTTCTGGAAAAAGCCTCTTGAATCTCCTGAGTGGCTCGCGGCAGCGCAATAAGCGCGAGCACGGTTCTCATCAAATAGGTGATGATGGGGAATGCGATGGTGAATGACAGGAACAAATCGGGACTGCCGTAGGGCTTGTACATAGTTTCCCAGGCGAAAGTGGTTGTGCCCAGGCCCGCGAACGCGATCGGGAGTGTGGAAATAATATCCACAACCGGCAAAAAAATCATTAACTCGTGGAACGGAATTTTCAGCCCGAAGCTGAGCGCGCACAAGTAATTGCTTAACACCGCGCTGACCGATGAGAGCAGGGTGAATCCTGATATCACGAGATAGTGCCTGATTTTGGCTTGGAGAAAGGGGGTCCAGAACGGTCGGTGCTTTAACCCGGGCTTGAAGCGCCGCAAGTAATAAATCACGCTCAAACAAGCGATCATCGTCAGCCATACCGACGCGACCCCCGCAACAATCAATTTGGTGGCGAACGGGGAGCGGAAACCAAGTCCCAGCAAGAATATGCCGCCCAGGCCCAGAGTCAGCCCGAAATTTATGCTCCATACTGACCAAGCGAAACGGAACAAGATCAGGCCGAGGAATTTTTCCGCACTGATCCGGGCCTTGCTCATCATATACAAAAACATCCCTCCGTTCGCGACCTGAGGATTGATCAGCGAAAAAATATATAAAGAAGCGCGGCCATATAAGACCTTGGAATAGTCAATGGGTCGATGAAACCATATCACTATGCGCTGGAGCAGATAAACATCAATCGCGAGATAAAGCAAGACCTGGAAAAGCCTCGCGGGCAGGAACAGGCGGAGATCAGCCTTCAAAAGCGCGCGGCCGAAATCGCGCCATTCCACCTGGCGGAAATAAAAGGTAAGGATGGCAGCTGAGACAAGCAGGGTGATCAGCCGGCGCAAAATGGCCGCCTGCTTTTTGCCCCGCGGCCGCAGCTTATCAGCCGCTCTTTTTATCCGTTCCAACATTGAGACTTTATTTTGAGAAATTCTACCCCTTTGTCAAACCCGCGCTTAAATTACTTAATATGAATAATTTGAATGCGGCGCTTGACTTTTTCAGAAAAATAATATATATATAAACAAATTCAAAAAAGGAGGGATATTTTATGGCGAGACCAAGAAAAGGAATTATTTACAATCTGGAACAGGTTCTGGCTCAGCTTCTGAAAACAAATGATGCGCTTAATGCGCGGCTTGCGCAGATGGAAGCAATTTTGATCGGAGGCGCGGCTCCGGTTCGGAGAGGAAGGAAACCGGGGAGGAAGCGGGGCAGGAAGCCTGGAAGAAAGCCGGGGAGAAAGGTTCGGACGGCCAGAAGGGGCAGGCGTCCCCGGGCTGCCAAGCTTTGCTCCATGCCCGGCTGCGGCCGGCCGCACTACGCAAAAGGCCTTTGCGCGAGCCATTATCAAACCGCGAGGCGCGAAGCGAAAGAGAAAAAATCGGAATAAGCCGGGTTTTGGAAAGGCCCTTTCAGAGATGAAAGGGCCTTTTGTTCTTTCATCTGGTCCACATATATAGTGTTATATATATTTGTCTCTTTTGCCTTTTATTTTTATTATCATCATTAGAATTTTCATATAATAATTGAGCGCGGTTTTCCCGACCGCTGCTCCAAAAAAGGCATAAATATTTTTTATTTCATTCTTGTTCGACGGTATTTGCGGAGCTATAATAATTTTAAATAATTCCCGGGGTGAGAAAATGGAGACGCTCAAGGAACTGCTGCTCAATGATAAAACCACTTTGCAAGACATAACCGAATATCTGCGCAAACTCGATCATCAGAAGAAACTGGAGCAAGTTCTTACGCTCAATAAGAAGTGCCAGGCGCGTTTGTGGGAACTGGCAAAAGAAGGCAAGCCTTTAAGCCTTGACTACCTGGTGCCGCCCGGGACCAAACCGCTTTACCCGCAGCCTTTTGAAGGAAAGAATTCCCTTCCGGTTTACACCCGGTTCCAGAAAGTTTTTTATCGCACCGAGGACGGCTTGATTGCCGGGTATAACAACTCCCCCGCGGCCTGGCTCATCGGATGGGGATATTATGTTGCGGAGCAAAGCTGGAAAGAACCAAAGGAGCTTGCGGTCAATTATACCAAGCTGCCCAAAGACAAGCCCGAGAACTGGCCGGAGATAAAATCAAACACCACTGGTTTCAGCTCCCTGGTTTACGGCAATATGGTCGATTTTTTGAGACAGGTTGACGAGGATGTCCTAATCGGCAAAGCCACTCGCAAGGGAGAGAAAGACCTCAACAGTTATTTTGTGATGTGCCGAAAAAAAAACCCGCCAGTAGAATTGCCGGGCAAAAAACTGTCTTATAATAGGTTTTAGAGGCGTGGCGTGGCCTTGAAAAAAATGGCAGTTTTGTCCTGCTTCTCTTCTCCTGTTCTTTGCCCGCGGGCAACCGGCCTGGTTTGAAGATCAGCGGGATGCTGGAAGCACGGCCCTAAAATATTTTCCCGCTTCATACTATAATAAAAAAGATGCGCCAGAATATGTCTTCAGCCCGCCGCATTCTTTTCCGGGTCGCGGCCATTGTTTTATCGATCCTGATTATTCTCGCGATCCTGGAAATCATTGCTTATCTGGCGCTCCATAAAAAATGGCCGCGCAAGCCGCCGATTCCAACCAATGAATGGGTGGTGATGACCGGCCGGGGAAGGCGGCTTAAGCCCAACCTGGACTTCACCCAATGGTTTGTGGTGTCCAACCGGGTGATTCACTTTCAAACCAATTCTCTGGGATTTCGAGGCAGGGAAATCGCGCTCAAGAAGACCCCGGGCGTAAGCAGGATCCTCATCCTTGGTGATTCCATTACCCTTTCTGCTTTTTTGCCGGAGAACGAGGTATATCCCGCGCTGGTTGAAAAAATTCTTTCCCGAACGCAGCCGGTTCAGGTGATCAACGGCGGCGTTTTTGATGTGGGCTTGAAGGAAGAGATCTACCTTTTGAAAGACCCCGGGCTCAAGCTCGATCCGGACCTGGCCGTGATCGGATTCTACCTGAACGACAGCCGGCCGCCGTGGGGATTTGAAAACGAATATTACCGGCTGCCGCCCTGGCTCACCCAGCTGTCCAAGACCATTGAGCAGTATAGCTACTTATACAAATGGATCTGGAAGCGGTTCCTGGTCAGCCATTTCCTGGGCCCGAATGCGGCCGCGCGCTTGGACTGGCGTGAAGACTATCTCAAGGGCGACTGGCGAACGGACAAAGCCGCGTACCAGAAGGTTATCCAGGAAGCGTCAATGGATTTCGGCGCGGCCTGGCAGGAAGACTCCTGGAAAACTATCTATTCAGGCCTGGATGAGCTGCAAAGCCTGGCCCGGAAAAACCGGTTCAAACTTGCGGTCCTGATCTTTCCGGTCGGCATTCAGGTCAAGTCCGAAGCGGCTGACGACTATCCCCAGCAAAAAATGAAAAACTACTGCGCCCAAACTCAAATCCCCTGCCTGGACCTGCTCCCGGTTTTGCGCGAGCACAAAGCTGAGGACATCTATTTCGACCACTGTCATCTGAACACGCTCGGCCACCGGATCATCGCGCCCTCAATAGCCGGCTTTCTTGAAAACAGCGGCTTGCTGCCGGCTGCATCAGGTCAAAAGTAAGCAAGCCTCGTTGCCCGGCGGCTGCTTTGCCCGCGGCTTTTTGGTGTGCTATATAGTAAATTGAATTTATGCCCAAGGAGGAGTAATGGATTTCGAGCTTAATGAGTCGCAGAGGATATTGAAACAAACCCTGCGCAAGTTCTGCGACACCCGATTAGCTCTGGCAGCGGAAGAAATCGACCGCAAAGATGAGTTCCCGGATTGGGCCTGGCCCGCTCTTGCCGAACTGGGGCTTATGGGAATAACCATCCCCGAAGAGTTCGGCGGCTCGGGATGTGATGTTCTTTCGGCCGCGGTTGTTATGGAAGAGCTCTGCCGGGTATGCCCGGCTCTGGGCCTGTCCTGGATGGCCCACAGCATATTGTGCGCGCAGAATATTTTTACGCATGCAGATTCCGTGCAGCGAAAAAAATACCTGCCGGGCCTCTGCTCCGGCAAAAAACTGGGCGCGCTTGCTCTAACCGAGCCCGCCGCGGGTTCGGACGCAGTCAGCATCCAGGCCGCGGCCGTGAAAAAAGGAGACCGCTACATAATCAACGGGACCAAAACCTTTATCACCAACGGGCCGATTGCGGATGTCTTCATCATCTACGCCAAGACGGCCAGAGAGAAAAAGGCGCACGGCATCACCGCGTTCATCGGCGAAAAGGGATTCAAAGGATTTTCCGTAAGCAAAAAGCTCGAGAAAATGGGCCACCGCGGCTCTCCCACCGGCGAGCTTGTTTTCGAAGACTACGAGGTTCCTGAAGAGAATGTCCTGATCCGGGAAAACACAGGTGTTTCCGTGATGATGGACGGCCTGGATGTGGAGCGCACGGTTATCGCGGCTGGCGCGGTGGGTCTGGGACAGGCCGCACTTGAGTTTTCGGTTAATTATGCGCGAGAGCGCGAGCAGTTCGGCCAGCCCATCGGCAAATTTGAGTTCATTCAGGGCAAAATTGCGGATATGTATGCGGAGGTTGAGGCGGCCCGGCTTTTGGTTTATAAGGCCGCGGTCGAGGCTGAGCGTTCCCAGCGGGGAGGAAAAGGAACGGATATACACAAGCTGGCAGCTGCCGCGGCTCTTTACGCGGGAGAGATGAGCGAACGGGCCGGCCTGAATGCCGTCCAGATTTTCGGCGGATACGGCTACACTCTGGAGTATCCGGTTAACCGGCTTCTAAGGGATGCAAAGCTATACACCATCGGCGCGGGCACAAGCGAGGTCCGCCGGATAATCATAGCCCGGGAACTGCTTAAGCTGGAATAAAGCGCACAAGCGAAAAAAGTTTCTCAATATTCTTGTGCTTTTGAGGCCTGTCGGCTATAACTAATACAAAAAACGAAACAATTCTCAGGGAGGTGGAAAAATGAGAGAGGTTGTAATTATTGACGGAGTCAGGACCCCGATCGGGAGGGCGCACAAGGAAAAAGGGGACCTTCGCACCTTTAAATCGCCGGACCTGGTCTCGCACTTAATTAAAGCTATCTTCGCCCGAAACCCAAAGGTGAATGTCAAGGATATTGATGGGTTCTATTTGGGCTGCGCCAACCAGAGCGCAAGTCAGAACGCCATCGCCCGCTTGACCTGGCTGGGAAGCAATCTTCCGGTTGAGATCCCCGCGGTGGCTTTTGAAATGCAGTGCGCGAGCGCGATGGCAGCTATTCACGGCGCATGCAACTCTATCATCGCAGGCTACGGAGACGCTTATATCGTGGGCGGCACTGAAGATATGCTGCACGTTGGAATGGGAGCCAATATGGAATTCTGGCCCGAGATCGGCAAATACTGGAACCCGTTTGAGCTTCCTATGGGTATGACCGCGGAAAAAGTGGCTGCCAAATACAATGTCAACCGCGAAGAGATGGACAAGTTCGGCCTGGAAAGCCATTTAAAAGCCTCCAAAGCCTGGGACGCGGGAAAGTTCAAGGACGAGGTAATCCCCCTTGAGGTCACCTACGAAGACGGGTCCAAAAAGGTGATCGACCGCGATCAGGGGCCCCGGGCCGACAGCACCCTTGAAAAAATGGCCCAGCTTAAACCCGCATTCCTTCCCCCGGACAAGAGCAAAGGAGTCACCGCCGGCAACAGCTCGCCCCTGAACCAAGGCGCAGCCTTGCTTTTACTGATGGAGCGCTCAAAAGCTGACAAGCTCGGCCTCTCGTATCATCTCAAATACAAGTCCGGCGCAATCGCAGGCGTGGACCCGACCTTGATGGGCCTCGGCCCAATTCCCTCATGCCAGAGAGCGATGAAGCTGGCTGGTCTTGCCTCCAAGGATATTGATGTTATGGAAATCAATGAAGCATTCGCATCCCAGAGCATTGCCTGCTTGAGAGAGCTAAACATACCTTTTGAAAAAGTTAATCTCTGGGGAGGCGGCATCGCTATCGGCCATCCGCTGGGAGCTTCCGGAGCGCGCATCACGGTCACGCTTAACAGCGTTATGAAGAGCGACAAAAAAGACGCCAAGTACGGACTTGCCACTCTTTGCGTGGGCTTCGGCCAGGGCGCGGCCACCATTTGGGAACGCGCGAAGTAAGCGAACACAATAAGCAAAAAGGGCGGCCAGAATTGGCCGCCCTTTTAGTTCCAGATTTCAAAGCTCAGATCTCAGACCACCTTGTGAACCTTCCACTCCTCGTCAACCCATAATCCGATCAGCTTCACATCGAATCCCCGGGACTTGATTTTCTTTATAGCCTCGGAAATCTGCATCAACTGCATTTGTTTGTCAACCGGGTTGCCCGCGCAGTCATAGTGACCCACCACCGCCACAACCTTGGAGTGATGCTTGGAAACCGATATTTCAACCCGGTTCTTGATCCCCGCAATTAGAGGAATGTCCTTGAACTCAGCCAGTATCTTGATCGGCCCGGCCTCGGTCACCATATCAACATAATCGACCTTGAACATTTTTTTCATAAACTCGGCCACGGGCAGCTGGGTTCTTCCGTCCATGCAGTTGACCGCGGTGGCGAACTTCTTGTCGCTCATAATTAACTCCTTTTCCAAATCAGCGGGGCGGGTTTGATCCCCGCCCCGATTTTTTCAGCAAAGTAATGGGCTGTTTATTTCTTGGCCGGCGGCTTCATCAGCGCAAGCGCGATGATAACACCAAGAAGAGCCAATCCGCCGGTCATATAAAAAGTAGGGCGGAATCCGCCAAGCCAGTCTTTCATATATCCGGAGGTAAGGTTGCCGATGATCGCGCCGATGCCATAGGCGCTGAACACGATGCCGTAGTTCTTGGCCGCGTTCTTGGCGCCGAAGAAGGTGGCATTGGAAGTAGGCGCGATGGCAAGCCATCCGCCCAGGCAGAGCCAGAAACCGCAGAAAGCTATGATCCAGAGAAGCTCCTGGCCAGCACTGGCAATCATCATGGCGAGGGAAGCGAGGAGGATAATTACGAAAGAAAGCACAGCCGCGTACTTTGGCGTGAGTTTATCGGTAAGCCAGCCGAAAATGGGGCGACCTACGCCGTTGAAAATGGCGAAGATGGACACGGCCGTAGTGGCCAGCACCTCAGGGCAAGCAGTTAGTTCCATCCCGCAGGGCTTCGCGATTCCGATCGCAGTGAGACCCGCGAGTGCGCCGATGATAAAGCACAGCCACACGCCGTAGAAAGCCGGAGTCTTGACCATCTCCCCGGGCGTCAAATCAAGTGCGGCACCAGCAGCCGCAGTGGGCTGCCAGCCCTTGGGCTTCCATCCCGCCGGCGGGAAGGCGAGCGGCAAAGACAGCAACACGGTAATAATAAGGAAAGCCAAGCCGAGATACTCAAAAGTTAAAAGCGGGCCGACTGCAGGGCTGGAGCTTCTGATCGGGATCCACAAAATGGCCAGAGCTTTTTCCGCAGGCCCGATTAGCCAGCTTGCCACCGGCGCGGTGAAAAGCGCGGAAACCCCGAAGCCTCCAACCGTGAGTCCGACTGCAAGGCCTTTCTTGTCAGGGAACCATCGGGTTGAAACCGCGATGGGCACGCCGTAAATGATTCCAACTCCACCGCCGGCGATGATGCCGTAGGTTATGGTCAAAACCGTCATATTGGGAGCAAACTTGGAAATAATCCAGCCCACGCTCATAATAATGCCACCCGCAACCGCGACGGCCCTGGGACTGAATTTGTCCAACAGCCTGCCCGCAAAAGGCATCAGGATTGCGAAGAATGCCAGGAACACGGTGAAGGGTAAAGAACTCTGGAACGCGCCAACCCCCCAGAGTTTCTGTAGGGGCGTCTTGAACACACTCCAGGCATAAACCGTTCCTAGGCATAGGTTGATTATCAGGCCCAGTATGACATAGAGCCATCTTCCCGATTCCGCCTTCATTCCGAACACTTTCGTTTCTTCAGCCATAGTTTTCTCCCTCCCTTTTTTGATTTATTTTTGATTCAAAAATCGATTATTTGTCCTTATTGCTTGAACTAAAGCGGCGCCAGCCGGACAGCCTGTAAACCCTGTTAAGCCTAAATATATATAGGATTTAAGCCGGGTTGTCAATTGCTTCTTCTTCATCTGCCGCCTTTTTCCAGCCAGGCCTTCAGAAAATCCTCTGGATCTCCCTTTTCATTCCGCACAACGCCTTTTATGAATGCGATGGTTTGTTTCATATCCGAGCCGTTTTTCTCGTAAACCTTCTGGTAGAGCGAAAGCTCGTGAAGATAGACCGCGAAAGACGCTACCACCGCGTTATTCAAATCCAGTTTGAGCCAGAGACGATAATTTCCCGTTTTCATCTGTGGCAGCCAATGTTGCGCGAAGTCCTTTTTGCTTTGAGCGAAAAGCTCCTGCTTCAGCCTGAGCTTTTCCTCATCGCTTAAGTCGGAGCGGCTGTAAAGGTCTTTAAGACGGCTTATAAGCGAGCTCAGATATTTCTGGAAAACTAGGTCGTCATAAACGGAATCCGCCCCGTATTTCGTCTCAGCCGAGTTTTTTCCGAATCTTTCAACGCAATAATCAAGCGCTCCCTGGTTGGCGATAAAGACCGCGAGGTTCTCGTTGAATTCCGGGTATCCTTTTGCCCAGACCGTGGAATGAGCAAGCTCGTGGATCACGATTTCAGCCAGATCATAATCGCGGTAGCGAAGCATGGGCGTGTAAACCGCATCAGCCGCTATTCCCAGCATACTGTATGCGTTTACCTTGCGCACATAAACATCGTTGCCCTTAGCCATAAGCCTTGCCTTTTCCCTTTCCGCATCCGCCTTTTTGAAAAAACCGAGATAAGGCAGTTCGCCCGCAAGCGGAAACCGCCAGCGAAGCGGCTCAACATACAGCCCGGGACAAGCGGTCAGGTTGTAAAGCAGCGCTTCCCGGTCAAGCGGACGATAAATCGAGTAGCTTTTATTGTGAACCAGGCCGAGAGCGGTTTCCGAGAATTGCTTGACATCCAGCACCAGCTCGAGTTTGGCTCTGGCTTCCAAAGACAGGTCTTTTCTTTGCAAAACCTTCCTGATCGGGACACGCTTAAACAGAAGAGCGAACTGGCCTGGCGCCTGGCTCATAAGATAGGACCACTCTTCCGCGCCGCACGAGATCATCGCGGCCGCGGTCAAAGCCAGAAGTGCTTGGCTGAGCCTACGCGTCATTATCCTGACCCTGTTTTAAAAGAAGGGCGAGTCCGGCAAAGACTCGCCCTTGTTAATCATTTCCGTCTGATTAGTTGGTACTAGGATTTAATCTTCTTGTCATCCGGAAGGGGCATTCCCGGCAGATAACCCCAGTTGACCTTCTCGATGACTTTTTTCATCTCCTCCGCCTTCTCGGCCAGTTTGTCCGCATCCCATCCTCCTCCGTCGGCCTTCCAATCCATAACCGGACGAGGCAGACGGTAAACTTGGACGAAAGGCCCGAACACGCTGAACACCTGTCCGGAAATGCCCTTGGCCTTGTCGGAAAGCAGGAACACAACCAGAGGCGCGATATGTTCGGGCTTGTAATTCTTAAGCATCTCGGCCATAGGAAGGTCTGAGGTCATGCGGGTATAGGCCATCGGAGCTATGGCATTGACACGGCAGTATTTGCCGATTTCCAGATTAAGAACGCTGTTAAAGCCCACGATTCCGAGCTTGGCCGCGCCGTAATTGGCCTGGCCGGCATTGCCCAGAAGACCCGAGGTGGAGGTGGTATTCACAATCGCTCCTCCCTGATCCTTATGCTCCCGGAAATACCTGGAAGCCGCGCGCGCACAAAGGAAATGTCCGCGCATATGAACCTTGATCACCGCGTCCCATTCCTGGACGGTCATATTGAAGCTCATCTTGTCCCGCAAAATTCCCGCGTTGTTGACCAGACCGTCAAACCTTCCCCATTTGTCCACCCCGACTTTGATCAGACTGTCCGCGCCGGCTTCCTCGGAAATGTCCTCGTAATGACCGGCCGCGTCCCCGCCCATCTTCTTGATCTCTTCAACCACCGTATCCGCAACCTTGGAATCCTTGCCCGTGCCGTCTCTGGCGCCGCCCAGGTCGTTGATTACAACCTTGGCTCCATGCTTGGCGCAGAGCAGAGCCTCTTCCCGGCCGATGCCCGCGCCCGCGCCTGTGATTGCCACAACTTTTCCTTCTAATAGTCCCATAGCCTTCCTCCTTTTTAGATTTTTTTAGACTACCCCCCTTCGGTGCTGCCTAGAAATCTAGCTAAAAGCCCGTCCCCTGTCAAGAAAAAAACAATGGCTTTTTCTAGCAGGTTTGCCTGTAATTTTCAGCTCTTGGCAGTGAGCATCTCTGCGAAGGCGTCAATGCGGGTGCGAAGCGGCGCAACGCTGCTGGTCTGGTAGTCGCTCTCGAGTTTGAGCATCGGGATGCCGGCTTTTTTCAGCTCTTCCTCAACACCAACCACATCTATCTCATAAGGCTCGCAGAACTTTTGCACCAGGAAGATGACCGCGTGAGCCGCGGTTCTCCTCACCTTCTGGATGATCCGCTCCCCCCGGCTCTTTTCCTTGTCATACATACCCGCAACCGGCATTTTAGCCAGCTGAGCATCAGCCAGCGCCTGGATCGGGTCTTGGTTCAAATCCACCGTGCTTTTGACATACCTGCTGCCGTTCACCAGCAGGTCGTCAACAACCTGGAAGCCCGAGGCCTCGATCTCATCCAGGATTTCAATGGGCTCAGCGACTTTTCCGGCCAGCACGATCTTCCTGGGCCTGGCTTCAGGCTTGCGGTCCGAGGCCTCTTTCAAAAACTCCTGGACCAGCTTTGTGATTTCCTCTTTCTCGCCCACCATCCCGGCTTGCACCGCGCTGAAATATTCCCGCGGCTTCACTCGCCCGGCTTTCATCTGCTTTTTGACTTCATTGAGCGCGGCCTTCAAGTTATTTATGGTCTCCGAACCAGCCCTGATCTCCTCCAGGCTCGGATAATGCCCGGTTATCTCTCCGAGTCGCTTGCGCATGCGCTCCAGTTCTTCCTTTAAATATTTCACGCTCGCGGCATTATCCTTGATGCGGGGCGGACGGAAGGTTTCAACATACTTGATCTTGCTTATCTCTTTCACCACCAGATCAAACGCTCGCAACGCGTCGCAGGTGTGGGGCAGGATTAGCGCGTCAAGATATTCCATTTCCCCGCGGGCCAAAAGCTCGAGCAGGCTTCTGGTGTAGGAGCAGGCGAATCCCTGGAAATGCGCATCGGCCCGGGAGAAAGGAATTCCCGCTCCGAGCAAGGCCACGGGCAGGCTGGCTGAGGCAAGGATCAGCTCTTCCGGCCCGTCCGGAATGGCCCAGCCGATCACCTTCTTTTTGGTTTTGGCTTTCCAGTTTTTCGCCGAACTTTGCGGATGCTTCCAGATTTCCTCAAACCGATCAGACCATCTTCCGGCCATTGACTGCTAACTCCTTCATTTCGATTCGATAAGATGGTTCACTACCTCCACGCCTTCTTGCGCGTCCTCGCCGTAGCCGTCAGCCTTGATCTTCTGCGCAAACTCCTTGGTCACCGGCGCGCCGCCGATGATCACCTTAACCTTGTCTCTTAAGCCCGCGGCTTCCAGCGCTTTGATCACTTTTTCCATTTCCGGCATAGTGGTTGTAAGCAGGGTGCTCATAGCCAGGATTTGCGGAGACTCATTTTTAACCGCATCGATGAACTTCTGAGCCGGGACATTCACGCGCAGGTCAACCACCTGGTAGCCGTTGCCTTCCAGAAGCGCGGAGACGATGTTCTTGCCGATGTCGTGCACATCTCCTTGAACCGTGCCGATCACCACTTTGGCCCTGGGGCTGTATTTCCCGGCCAAAAGACGCGGCTTCAGGATTTCGAACCCGGCCTGGAACGCGCGCGCGGAGAGCATAACCTCGGGCAGAAAAATCTCGTTTTTGCGGAATTTTTCTCCCACGCTTTTGAGGCTCGGAATGAGCGCCTGGTTGAGTATGTCCAAAACCTCCACCCGGCTGTCCACCGCCTGCCGGGTGAGCCGGACCGTCTCGTCAATTTTCATCGCCATCACGGCCCGCTTGATTTGATCAAGAACTTCACTCATATTGCACCGTCCCGAATTTATCAATCACGGCTTGAACTTGAAATGGATGATGTCCCCATCCTGAACCAGATATTCTTTCCCTTCAAGTCGAACCGCGCCCAGCTTCCTCGCCTCGTGCTCGCCGCCCGACTTGATGAAATCCCTGAAAGTCATCACCTCGGCCTTGATAAAGCCCTGCTCAAAATCGGTGTGGATTTTTCCCGCGGCTTGGGGCGCGGAAGTCCCCCGAGGCACGAGCCAGTTGCGCAATTCCCTGCCGCCGACAACGGTGTAAAAGGTGATCAAGTCAAGGACTTCTTTGCCGGCCTTGATCACTTCAACCAGGCCGGGCTGCTCGATCCCCATTTCTTTGAGGAACAGCTCCTGCTCGCCTTTATCCAGCGACTGAACCTCGGCCTCGACTTTGCCGAAAAAAGGCACCAGCTTGATTCCATGTTTCTCAGCATACCCGGAAAGCTGGGCAAGGTATTTATAATTATCTTTGGCAATGGCCTCTTCCCCGAGGTTGGCCACGAAAAATCTTTTCTTGAGCGTCAGCGGCCGTATTTCGCGGAGAACCGTCTCTTCTTCCGCGCTGAACTCCAGCTTGGAAAGTGGAGTCAACTGCTCGAGTGCTTTCAGCATTTTCTCACAAAGCTCGGCTTCCAGTTTGGCCTCCTTTTCTCCCACCTCTGCCCGGTGCCTTGCCTTGTCCAGCCTGGCTCTGGTATTCTCAAGGTCTTTCTGAATGAGCTCGAAAAGCACAGTCTCCGCGTCCCGCACCGGGTCAATTGATCCCTCGGGATGCGCCACCTCCGGGTTTTCAAAGCATCGCACAACCTCGGCGATGGCGTCGGTGCCGCGGATCTCGGAGAGGAACTGGTTTCCGAGCCCCTCTCCCTTATGCGCTCCCTTGACCAGACCGGCGATGTCCACGAATTCGATTATCGCGGGAACGACTTTTTCCGGCTTGACTATCTTTGCCAGCTGGTTCAGCCTGGGGTCCGGCACCGGAACCTGGCCGACATTCGGGTCAATGGTGCAAAAGGGGTAAGACTCACACGGCACCTGCAACGCGGTCAATGCGTTAAAAACCGTGCTCTTGCCCGCATTGGCCAGCCCGACTATTCCGATGGAGTAAGACATTCAGCTTCTCTTGTGGAAAATATTCTGCGCTTTTTCCAGGCCGTCTTTGACCAGAACCTCGACCGCTTCGCATGCGGTCTCGATCATTGAACTCACGAGTTCGTGATCCTTCTTGGGGAACGGCTTGAGCACATAATCAATGACATCTTCTTTTTCTCCCGGCTTGCCGATTCCGAGCCTGATCCTGAAAAAATCTCTGGTGCCAAGCTCCTGGATTATTGACTCAAGCCCCTTGTGTCCCGCGCTTTTCAGGCCGAAGCCAATCTTGAGCTGTCCCAGGGCCAGGTCAAGGTCATCGTGGATCACGATGAGCTGGTCGGAGTAAAGATTCAGTCTCTTCATCGCCAGCGCCACGCTTTGGCCGCTCAAGTTCATAAGGGTATGGGGCTTAAGCAGGGTGACCAGTTCTTCGCTGATCCTGATTTTCGCCGCTCGTCCCAGATAGCGCGGCCAGAAGTATCGGACTCGATGCTTTTGGGCCATTTGGTCGATAACCATAAAACCGAGGTTGTGACGGGAAAATCGATATTGCTTTCCGGGATTGCCCAGGCCTGCGATAAGTTTCACGGCTCAATCGAGGCCTATTTCCTGGCCCTGGCCTCTTCTTTCCCCTTGCCTTTTGGCTCTTCCTTGCCTTTGGCTTTGGCCTCTTCCTTGCCCTTTGCTTTAACCTCTTCCTTGCCTTTGGCTTGAGGCTCTTCCCTGCCCTCTGCTTTCTTTTCTCCCTCGCCAGGAGCCTCAGCGCCAGCTGCGGCCCCGGGAGCAGCGCCTTCAACCCCGGCCTCAGCAGCCGCCACCTCGGCAGGCTTAACCTCTTCCTCAATCTTCTGCGGAGCAACCACGGTAACAAACGGCTGATGCTCATTGACCAGCACCTTGAACTTGTCCACCTTCAAATCCTTGATACACATCGAGTCGCCGATGTCGAGGTTAGAGATGTCCGCCTTTATATCCTCCGGAATTTCCGCGGGCAGGCAGGAAATTTCGAGCTCGCGAATAAGCTCTTCAACCGTTCCTCCCTTGTCAACTCCGACCGGCCTTCCTTCCAGAATGATCGGTATCTTGACCCGAACCCGGCGGTCTTTCGCCACCTCCATCAAGTCGATGTGCACGAGAAAATCGGTGAGAGCATCCACCTGGTGCTCCTTGATCAAGGCCTTTTTGCCGTTCAGGCTCTTGTCCTCGCTCTTGAGCGTGACCACGGTGTTCTTCCCGGTTTTGCTGCGCAGAATCTTGAGCACCTGTCCGGGGTCGGTCATAATCGCCATCGGCTCCCGGCCCGGACCGTAAACAACCCCGGGCAGCTTGCCTGCTTTGCGCAGTTTGCCGGATTCCTCTTTGCCCAGAGTTTTCCTCAGCTCCACGCTCAGTTCCTGTTCCGCCATTTTTCTTTCCTCCCTGCGGTGAGTTCACCGAACCGCCCATTATCTTAGACAAAAAGTGATGACACCGATTCGCCCATATACACCCGCTTGATCGTCTCAGCCAGAAGCTCGGCCACGCTCAGCATTTTTATCTTAGCGATTTTCTGGCCCGGGTTGATCGGCACCGTATCCGTGACGATCACTTGCTCAAGCGGGCTTTGCTCCAGCCGCTCCATCGCGGGAGGGCTCAGAACCGGGTGAACCGCCATCGCATAAATCTTCGAAGCTCCCCTTTCCTTCAATACCTTGGCGGCCTTGGTGATGCTGCCTGCGGTATCGATAATATCATCAATCAGGATGCAGTTCTTTCCTTCCACCTCTCCGATCACATGCAGGATTTCGGTCTGGTCATCGTTGCCCTTCCTGCGCTTATCAATGATGGCCAGGTCCGCGGCCACTCTTTTGGCGTGCGCTCTGGCCCTGGCCACGCCGCCTGCGTCCGGGGAAACTATGACCAAACCGTCGGTGCGGAAATTTTGTTTGAGATGCTTGATGAAAATTGGCATAGAGTACAGGTGATCAACCGGTATGTCAAAGAATCCCTGGATGGCCTCCGCGTGCAGATCAATCGCGATAATGCGGCTGGCCCCGGCCACGGTCAAAAGGTCCGCGACCAGCTTGGCGGTGATGGGCACGCGCGGCTGGTCCTTCTTGTCAGTCCGGGAATAGCCGTAGTAAGGGATGACCGCGGTTATGCTCCGGCAGCTTGCCCGCTTGCACGCATCCATTATAATCAGCAGCTCCATCAGGTTGTCGTTGACCGGCCTGCTGGTTGACTGGATGATGAAAACATCCCGCTTCCTTATGTTGGTGTAAATCCGGCAGAAGGTTTCGTCATCCGCGAATTTTAAAAGATCAATTTTTCCCAGCGGCACCCCCAGATTCTCGCTGATTTTTTTCGCCAGCTCGGGATGGGACCTGCCCGCGAGCAGCACCAAATTATCTTTCATCACGACCCTCCGGCTTTGACGCGAAAAATATCCTTGGCTGGGGCGGAAGGATTCGAACCCTCGAATATGGGAGCCAAAGTCCCATGCCTTACCACTTGGCCACGCCCCAAGCTTAATTTTTCAATATGTTAATGAATAAATCGCAGCTTTCAATGCGGCCGGATCACTCGGCTTCCGGCTCGGCCATAGCGGTTTCCGGAGCGCTTTTCAGCTCCTCGCTGCGCTTCCAGTACGCATCCAGGACGGCTTTCTCCATCATATCCCTGGTTTCCTGGTTAATGGGATGAGCAATATCCCGGTAAGTGCCGTCTTTCCGCTTCTTGCTGGGCATGGCCACGAAATATCCGGAATTGCCGTTGATCACCTTGATTTCCCGGACCAAAAAGCAGTTATCAAAGATAATCGTGACATAAGCCTTGAGCCGATCCTCGTTGACTGGAAATACTTTGACATCGGTAATCTGCATCTCTGCGAACCTCCTTGAATTTCTAGCTCCCCCCGCTCCCCGCGGACCGGGGCTTGTATTGCCTTACAACCCGCGCCCAGATTCCGGCGCGTTTCTCCAAAATCGCGCTTGCCGCTCCCTCCGCCCTGGCTTGATCCGGGAAAATTCCGACCAGCGCAGAACCCGAGCCGCTCATCACCGCGGCCTGCGCGCCCAGCCGGACTAATTCCGACTTGACCTCTGACAGCTCAGGGTGCTTGCCAAAGACCACTTTCTCGAGATGGTTGACGCAGAAAGCCGCCCAATCACCCCGCACAAGTTGAGAAAGAATAACGCTTTTAGGCTCTAATGTCAAATGAGCGCCCGGGCCCAGGCTCTCATAAACCTCTGTGGTTGAAACCGGGAAATCGGGTTTGACGATCAGGAAAAAAGGGGAGGGGAATTTTCTAACCGGCTGGATTTTCTCGCCGATTCCCTCCACCCAGGCCGGGCCGCCGGACAAAAGGTAGGGCACATCCGCGCCGATTTGGTAGGCAACATCCTCAAGATCAAGGCTAGTAATGCTTACTCCCAGCTTTTTGGCCAGAGCGCTGAGCACGCAAGCCGCGTCGCTGCTGGCTCCGGCCAGGCCGCCGCCGGCAGGAATCTGTTTCTTAATCTTGATTACCGCGCCCAGGTCCGCGCCTGATTTGTCTCTCAAGTAAGCCGCGGCCTTGAAAGCCAGGTTCTTTTCGCCCGAGGGCAGTTGCGGGTCGTCAACCTCCACCTTGATCTCCCGGCCTTGGAAAGAGATATCGATCCGGTCGCAGAGGTCGACCGTGAGGTTAAACATCCTGAGCAGATGATATTGGTTCGGGAGCTGACCCAGGACTTCCAGGCGAAGGTTAATCTTGGCGGGAGCTTTTAGCCGGAGCGAGCAAGCCATTTTAATTTTTTCTGGAAATCAGGTGAGCGAAATAACTTTCCAGCGGAACGCGCTGTCCCCGATTTCCACCAGGTCGTCGTCTTTGAGTCCAAGCTCTTTGACCGGCTTGCCGTTGACCTTGACCGCGGCTTGGGGCGAAAGCGCGATGATAAAATTGTCATTGTAGAAATGCTCCACCCGGCAGTGCTGGAGTTGCAGGGACGGGTCGTAAATCAAGAGGTCGGTTTCGTGATTATCCTCGCTGAATCTTCCGATCAGGATTTCGCTGCTGGCGAGAAGGTAAATTTCCTTTTGGCCCGAGAGCCTTACCGAGCTCAATTTGCCTCCCCGCTGGCAAACCCTCACCCGGTAGGTGAAAGCGTGGCCGAAGTCGATCTTGTCTTTGGTCATCAGCATAACTTCATCTTCAATGAGCGCGCCGTTATGGTATGAGCCGTTGGTGCTTCCCAGGTCGGTGAGCCGGGCTCCTTCCTCCGTGAACTTGATCAGGCTGTGCTTGCGGCTGATCCGGTCATCCATAATCCTAAGCTCACAGCCTTCCTCACGGCCAATCAGAAATTGGGTCCCGAACAGGACATAAAGCGACTCTCCGCTGACCTTCTGGCCCGCGCGGCGCTCGAACGAGACCCAGACCACAAGCACTTTGCCCTCTGTGCTTCTGGTCGCCACCGTGGTATGGTCTTGCATAGCTTTTTCCTGGCTGCTTGACTTTAACCCAGCTTGCGGAAAGTGACAGAAATGATATCAAGGAATCCGCTGGGACCAAGCCCTAATATTATTACCATAGCCAGGCAAAGAATCAAAACCGCGTTCAAAAGCACGCCGGTTTCCACCACCTGCTCCCCGGCCGGCTCCCCCTCCTTTTGCATATACATCACATAAACCACTCTCAAATAGTAGTATGCCGCAATCACGCTGTTTAGGACCGCGATCACCGTGAGTTTATAAAGGCCGTGCTGAACCGCGGCCTGGAAAATGTAAAATTTGCCGATAAAACCTCCCAGCGGCGGAACCCCGGCCAGGCTGAACATAAAAACCGCCATGGACAGAGCAAGGAAAGGCCTGCTCTTGGACAGGCCCGCGTAGTCATCAATTTCTTCTCCGCCCCTCTTCTCTCGGCCTAAAAACACCACCACCGCAAACGCGCCGATGTTCATAAACAGGTAAACCAGAAGGTAATACATCATCGCGTAGGAGGGGAAATAGGCCTCACCCGGATTTTTGCTGGCAACCAGCGTGGTTAAACCGACCAGGAGGTATCCCGCGTGCGCGATGCTGGAGTAGGCGAGCAGGCGCTTGATATTGGTCTGGGTGAGCGCAATCAGGTTTCCGACCGTCATGGTCAGAACCGCAAGCGTGTAGAGCACTTTGTAGCTTTGGTACCACTCGGCGTTGAAAGCGGTGAGGAAAATTCTCAGCAGTATGGCGAAAGCCGCGGCCTTGACCCCGGCTGCCATATATCCGGTGATGGGCGTGGGCGCGCCTTCATAGACATCCGGCACCCACATATGGAAAGGAACCGCCGCGATTTTGAAGCCGAAGCCGACGATGAAAAGGCCAAGACCGATCAGCATAAAGTAGAAACGAATATCGCGCGCATGCAAGGCCGATAAGGTTTGATTGAGATCCTGGAAGTCGGTTGAGCCGCTGGCGCCGTAAAGCAGCGCCAGGCCGTAAAGCAAAAACGCGCTGGCAAAGGCGCCGAGCAGAAGATATTTCAGGCCGGCCTCGTTTGATTTCATATCCGTGCGCACGGAGGCGGCCAGCGCATAAACCGGAATTGACATTGTCTCCAGGCCCAGAAAAACCATAATCAGGTCCCGGGCGCTTGCCAGCAGGCACATTCCCGCGGTGGCCAGAAGCAGCAGGATATAATATTCTCCGCGGTTATAGCTCTTGCCCTCCAGGTGGGAGAGGCTCATCGCCGCAACCAGGATGGCTGACCCCAGGAAAAGGTAATTGAAAAAGATGCCCAGCGGATCAAAAGCCAAAAGCCCTCCAAACCCGGTCCCCAGGTCGCCTTGAAAATTGGCCCGGACTATATGCAGCAACATCTGGAAAACAATGATCAAGACCATTCCCGCCAGGGAAAAACCCGCGACCCAGCTTGGTTTCTTTTTCCCAATCCAGGCATCCAGCAAAAGCCCGGCCAGGGCCAGGATCCCGAGCATCAGCGGAACCGCAACGCTTGCCAAATCAATAAAACTGAGCACAGGTATCTTCATTTGTTCTCACCCGTCCCCGCATGCCTGGTGGGCGAAAGCTTCATAAAAAATCTGCTCAGCCAGTCCTTGTCCTCGGTTTTATAAACCCGGCGGGTCTCCGCCAGAGCGACCACATTCTTTATCGTTGCCTCGCTCTTGTTCAGGAAAGTGCCGGGATAAATCCCAATCCAGACGATGAAAATCAGGATCAAAACCAGGTAGACAATCTCGCGGCCGTTCATATCCTTAAGCTCCTTGTTCTCCTCCCTCTTGAGCGGCCCGAAAAACACCCGCTGGTACATATAAAGCAGATAGGCCGCGGCGAAGATGACGCCGGTGCCCGCGAACCCCGCGTAAATCCGGGAATGCGGATTCTTGCTCAGGAAAGTTCCGACCAAAATCAAAAACTCGCCGACGAAGCCGTTCAAGAGCGGAAGCCCGATTGAGCTTAGGGCCACAATCAAAAAGAAGACCGAATAAAGCGGCATAACCTTGCTTATCCCGCCGAAATCGCTGATCTGGCGGGTATGAGCGCGCTCATAAATGATCCCGACTAAAAGAAAGAGTGCGCCGGTGCTTAAGCCGTGGTTGACCATCTGGATCAAAGCTCCCTGCATGGATTGCAGATTGAGCGCAAAAAGACCGAGCACCACAAATCCCAGGTGGCTCACGCTGGAATAGGCAACCAGCTTCTTAACATCCTCCTGAACCAGAGAAACCAGCGCACCGTAAATTATCCCGATTATGGCCAGAATTGACATATAAGGCACAGCCCTGACGACCGCATCCGGGAACAGCGGAATGGCAAACCGAATCAGGCCGTAGGTTCCCATCTTCAAAAGCACGCCGGCAAGGATGACCGAGCCGGCCGTAGGCGCTTCAACATGCGCGTCCGGCAGCCAGGTATGAAGCGGGAACATCGGCACCTTGATCGCAAAGGCAAGCGCGAACGCGGCAAAAAGCCAGAGCTGCACCGTGAGGCTGAGCGGACTATCGCCCAGCACCGCGCTGATTGTAATCAGGTCAAAGCTCTTGGCGTAGAAATAAAGGTAGATGATGGCAATGAGCATAAGCACGGATCCGGCCATGGTGAACAGGAAGAACTTGACCGCCGCGTAAATTCTCCTGGGCCCGCCCCAGACCCCGATCAAAAAATACATCGGCACCAGCATCAATTCCCAGAACACATAGAAGAAAACCAGGTCCAGGGCCAGAAAAGCGCCCATCATCCCGGTCTGGAGCAAAAGCATAAACGCGTGGTATTCCTTGACCCGCTCTTTGATCTGGCTCCAGCTGGAAAGAATCACTACCGGGCCAAGCAGAGCGGTCAAGGCAACCAGAAGAAGACTGATCCCGTCAACTCCCAGTTGATAGTAGACCTTCCATCTTGGTATCCATTCATAACGCTCCAGAAACTGGTAATTCGCGTCGCTCGCGTTAAATCTCATAAACAGCCAGACCGAGAGCGCAAGGTCCAGGCTCATAATCACCAGCGATAGAATCCTGACCGCCCTCTCCTGCCCGCGGTTGAGGAAAAGGATGAGAAAAAATCCCGCCATGGGCAAAAATACAATCAGGCTTAAAATATGTGTTGTTATGAATTGCATCTTCTCACCGTAAATTCTTTATCTGTGAAAGCAAATTTTTCAAAAGCGCCTTCAAGGTGATCGCCCAGCCGCCGGTGGGGCCTACCGCTCCCATATAAAAAATTATCAGCACCACCCCGGCCACGAAGAAAAAGAGGTAGTTGCTGACTATGCCGTTCTGGAACCGGCGCAAGAGCCTGCCGGTAAAAGCGCTCAGGGCCGCAAGGCCGTTGACAAAGCCGTCAATAATCATCACATCAAAGAACCTGAACAGGAAATAATATGACCCTCGCAATGTGGGCTGGACTATGGTGTAGTCATAAATCTCGTCCACATAATACTTGTTGTAGCTCAGCTGGTACAGAGGCTTGACTTTATCCGCGATTCTATCCGCCAGGCCCGGCTTTTCGGCTGGGAACAATTTGTCAAAATACGCGGCTGTCGCAATCAGAAGCCCCAGCGCGGCCGCGGCCACCGACATCAGGACCAGAACCAGCTCCATAAACTCTTCATTCAAAATCCCGGTTATCTCCGCAGGAGGCACCGCCGCGAAGGCCGGCTCCAGGAAATGTTCAAACCAATTGCTTCCTCCAAAAAAGGCCGGCACGCCCAAGAACCCGGCCAGAAGACTGCCCGCGGCAAGAAAACCGAGCGGGATAATCATACTGTTAGGCGATTCTTGCAAATGATGCCGGGTTTCTTCGTCGGTCCTGGAGCTGCCCCAGAAAGTCAGGATCATCCAGCGCGTCATATAGATCGCGGTAACCAGAGCCGCGGTCACAGCGATCGCCCAGAGCAGCAAATTAAGATGATATTTGTGCAGAACCTGGTTCGAGCTCGCAAAGGCGCGGAAGAGAATTTCATCTTTGGACCAGAACCCGGCAAAAGGAGGAATGCCGATTATGGCCAGAAACGCAATAAGCACGGTGCGGTGGGTCCAGGGAAGGTAGCGGCTCAAGCCGCCCATATTGGTGATGTCCTGCTCTTTATGGTGGTAAGCCACGATCACGGAACCCGCGCCCAAAAAGAGCAGCGCCTTGAAAAAAGCGTGGGTGAACAGGTGGAAGATTCCGGAGGCAAAAGCCATCGTGCCCATGGCCAGAAACATATATCCAAGCTGGCTGATCGTGGAGTAAGCAAGCACCCGCTTGATGTCTTTTTGGGTCAGGCCGATGGTGCCGGCATAGAGCGCGGTGAGCGCGCCGATCACCGCAACCACTGCCAGCGCAACCGGAGAATGAACATAAACAAAACTCATCCTTCCGATCATATAGACCCCCGCGGTCACCATTGTCGCCGCGTGGATCAGAGCGCTGACCGGCGTAGGGCCGGCCATCGCGTCCGGCAGCCAGACATAAAGCGGTATCTGCGCGCTCTTGCCGCAAGCGCCGATGAACAGGAATATCCCGGCTAGCGTCGCGACTTTTACGCCCAGGACGGTGAGATGGCCGAATTGCCCGGAATGTTCCGCAATCCAGCTCTTCATCGGCACGAGTTCAACCGTGTGCAGGAACAAGAACAAAGTGAATATGCCGAGCAGGAAACCGAAATCGCCGATCCGGTTGACGATAAAGGCCTTGAGCCCGGCCCTGGCTTTTTCCCAGTCTTCATACCAGAACCCGATCAAAAGATAGCTGCAAAGGCCCACGCCTTCCCAGCCGACGAAGAGAAGAACGATGTTGTCGGCCAGGACCAGGATCAGCATCATAAACATAAACAGGTTCATATAGGTGAAGAAGCGGGCATACCCCGGGTCATGCCCCATATATCCGGTCGCGTAAATATGGATCAGGAGGCCAACCAGCGTGACCACAAGGCACATAATGGCTGACAGGTGGTCAAAGATAAACCCGAAATCAGCCCTAAAGTCGCCGACCGAGAGCCAGGTGAAAACCTTCTGCACATAGTAAACATCTTCCGGCTCCTGGGAAATCACATACAGCCCGATCGCGGCGAAGATGAAGGAGGCGGCTATGGTCAGACATGCGGACCAGTTGGAAAGCCAGCGCGGGAACCGCTCGCGGAAGACCAGGTATCCCAGGCCGTTGAACAAAAAGCCCAGAAACGGAAACAGCACGATGAATGCGATCCAGTTTACATCGACGGCTCTGATCAGTTCTATCGCCATAGCCTCACCACTTCATTATGTTAATCTTGTCGACATCCACGGTGTCCTTGTTGCGGAACAGGGCCAGAATGATCGCAAGCCCGACCGCAACCTCGCACGCGGCGACCACCATAACCAAAAAAGCGAAAATCTGCCCAGTCAGGTTTCCCCAATAGCGGGCAAAAGCCACCAGCGCCATATTCCCGGAATTAAGCATAAGCTCGATGCTCATCAAAATGATGACCGCGTTCCGACGCACCAGCACCCCGAGCAGGCCGATGCCGAACAAAACCGCGCTCAAGACCAGAAAGTGCTGCGGACCGACTATCATTCTTTTTCCTCCGGCCGGCGCGCCAGGTAAAGCACGGCCACAACCGCGGCCACGAGCAACAAAGACAAAACCTCAAACGGCAGCAAATATTTGGTGAACAAAACCTCGCCGATTTTTTCAATGGTTCCCGGTTCCGGTTTTTCCAGTCCGGGCCAGGCGCCTCTTTTGGACAGGCTCAGCAAAATCATAAAAACCATCATTATGACCAGCCCGATCGCGGCTGAAACAGACCGGACCAGGGTCTGCCAGGCCGTTCCCGGCTCAAATCTGCCGATGTCCATAAGCATAATCAGCATAACGAACAGCACCATAATCGCGCCGGCATAAACCAGAATCTGCACCGCCATCAAAAACGGCGCCTTTAAAAGCGCGTAGACGCCCGCGACGGCAATGAAGCAGACCACCAGCCAGATCGCGCTGATCACCACATTGCGCGCTAAAATGACAATAAGCGCCGCGACCACCGCAATCAGGGCCAGCCCGTAGAAGGTCAGACTGTATATGGCTTCTGCTATATTTCCCGGCATTGTATCATCCGACTAAATCTTTCAGCGTAATCACAAACTTGTCCGGCGAATACTGGGCGATCCTCATATCTTTGGTGTCCATATAAAGCGCATCGCACGGGCAGGCCTCCGCGCAAAGCCCGCAAAAAACGCACTCAAAAAGATTTATCTCAAACTTGGCCGGATACTTCTCAACCTCAGCATCCGCAGGGGATTCCCCGGCCTCGATCTTGATGCACTGCGCGGGGCAGACCGTCTGGCAGCAGAAACAGGCAACGCACTTGGTCGAGCCGTCTTCCCGGCGGTTCAGCCGGTGCTTGCCCCGCCACCGATCTGAGATCGGCCGCTCCTCCTCCGGGTACTGAATGGTCACAACCTCTTTTTTGATTATCCATCCCAGCCCAGGGATAAAACCGAGTAAGTTTATCACAAAATGCTTGCTGGTTATATAAAGTCCCCGGAAAAGCTCCGGCAGATATAATCTGACCCAGTTGGGAGTTGGTTTTTCAAACGGCATCTCAATACCCCAATAACTTATGAACCGCCTGGCGGTATTTGGATTCCGCCAGGATTATGATCATAGTCAGAACAATATTGACCATTGACAGCGGCAGGATTCTTCTCCACCCCAGCCGCATCACCTGGTCGTAGCGAAACCTCGGCCAGGTCCAGCGGATGGTCACCAGCACCCAGCAGAAGAACACCACTTTCACGGCTAGAGAGCCGGCCTGCGCAAGCACCACCAGAATTTTGGCCAGGTCCATTCCCCAGGCGTATGATTGCACCAACGCCAGGCTCGACCACTGGAAATTTATGTGCGCAAGCGGAATCTTGATCCCCTCCGGGCTCACAAACGGTATCTGCCAGCCGCCGAAGAAAAGAACCGCGCTCATCGCGGCCAAAAGAATCAGCTCCACATATTCCGCGAATAGGAACATCATAAACTTGGCGCCGGAATATTCAAGGAAATAGCCGGCGACGATTTCGCTCTCCCCCTCGGGCAGGTCAAAGGGGATGCGCTTGATCTCCATCAGCCCGCAGGCGAAGAAAAGGAAAAACGCAAGCGGCTGGGTGACAATTCCCCATTTGGGGATGACGCCGAACCACAGGTCTCCCTGCCGCTCAACGATCGTGCTCAGGCTGGTTGAGCCGTACATCATAACCACGCCGATGATGCAAAGCCCGAGCGCAATCTCATAGCTGAACATCTGGTTAGCGGCTCTCATCGCGCCCAGAAACGAGAACTTGTTGTTGGACGAAAACCCGGCCATCAATACCCCGTAAACCAGGATCGCTCCCAAAGCAAGAACAAAAAGCACGCCCACATTCAAATCCGCGGCCTGGAAGGTCACCACAAAGTTGGAAAGGTGGAGGACATCTCCGGGGAAAAGCCTGCCGAGCAGAGGAATAGTTGAGGCCGGAATATCTTTCCAGTGTACCGTGAACGGTCCCGCAAAAGGAACCACCGCGAAGATGACAAAAGAAAGCCCGAGCGAAAGGATGGGCGCAAGCGTGTGCATAATCTTATACGCGCCTTCAGGAACAAAGTCTTCCTTGGTCAGACTCTTGACCGCATCCGCAAGGATATGGAAAATTCCGAACAAGCGCCAGTTGCGGATGAACCGTAGGTTTGCGCGGTTCGGCCCGATCCGGTCCTGGATCAACGACGCCTGTTTTCTCTCTCCCCAGGTCAGAAGCCCGGCCAGGCCGGAGACGCCGCTGAACACCACCACCGCCCAGACGCACTGGATTATGATCAACAATAAGGTATCAAGGTTCAACGCCGGCATATCAAATCTCCACTCCAAGTTTCTTAGCCAATTCCCGGAGCATCCAACTTGCGGCCCTTGCGTCGCCTTTTAAATTCAAAGCCGCTTCGAATTTCTGCCGCTTGCCTTCAAAGTTGACAAAGATTCCCTCGCTCTCCGCATAGCTTGCGATGGGAAGCGCAACCGCCGCGGCGTCAGCCGTCTCGGATTTTTGGGGACTCAACACAATCATCTTTTTCCCTGATCCGCCGTTTATCGGCTCGGAATATAGACTCTCCAGCACAACCAGAAGTTCGAACTTAACTATATCCTGTCCGGAAAGCTCGTCAATTCCGAGCTCAAGCATTCCTTTTTGGTTCGAGTCCCGGTCCGCCCTTCTCAGGAAGGAATCATCCCGGCCTTGTTTGCGGCGATGATAAAAAACTTTTCCGCCCAGGGCATTGATGAATTTTTTGAAATGCCCGGCCTCTTCCAGGCTCGCGCTTGCGCTGATGATCCCGAGAATTTTCCCTTTGCTCCCGGCCAGAAGCTTCACCGCGGAGTTGATGCCCGCGCCGATGCCCACCTCTTTCAGCGCGCCGTTTTCTCTCGCCATAGCACGGACAAGCCTTTTGTCATTGATCGCCTTATATGCGAGCCGGCCTTCATCGCAGAGCCAGCATTGATTCACCGCCTCATTCTCCCTGGGGCGAAGCCGGTAAACGACCTCTTTCTCGTGGTCAATGAAAATGCTGCACCCGCGGGCGCAGAACGGACATACCGAAGGCGAGCTGGTCAAAAGCCAGACCCGCTTCTTGAACCTGAAATCCTTGCTGGTCCATGCGCCTACCGGGCAGATGTCAGTCAGGTTGAGCGAGTAGGGGTCATTCACCTGCTCGCCCGGGAAAGTGGTGATGATCGTCCTGTCTCCCCGCCGCGCGTCTGTGATGCACTCGTTGTTTGCCACATCTCTCATAAACCGGATGCAGCGATGGCAGACAATGCAGCGCTCCTGGTCTAAAACCAGCGTGGGACCCATCGCAACCCGCTTGCCTTTCTTGACCTTCTTGTCCCTCGGGCTTAAGCGGCTGGCCTTGGCGTCATAATCCATATAAAAATTCTGGAGCGTGCACTCGCCGGCTTTGTCGCAGATCGGGCAATCCACCGGGTGATTCTTGAGCATATATTCAAGCACCGACTGCCGGGCTTTTCTCACTTCCTCGTTATCGGTCTCCACCACCATCCCTTCGGCAACGGTAGTTGCGCAGGCAATCTGCAATTTCGGCGTCTTCTCGATATAGACCATACACATCCGGCACGAGCCCCGGATTTTCAGCCGGGGATGATAGCAGAAATGCGGTATGTAAATTCCGGCTTCAAGCGCGGCCTGGAGCACGGTCTTTCCCGGCTCCACCGATAGCTCCCTGCCGTTTATTTTTATCTTGACCGCCATTACTTGAACTCCACCGGAAACGGACTCTTCTGCGGACAGCCCCGGTTTCTGATGTGGGCTTCAAACTCCTCGCGGAATTTCTGGGTGAAGTTGATGATCGGGCACGCGGCCGCATCCGCCAGCGGGCAGATGGTTCTCCCCATCATATTCGCGCCCAGGCTGTATAAGACATCGATGTCGCTCATATCCGCATCCCCGCGGTAAATCCGGGCCGCGACTTGTGCGGCCCAGCCCGTGCCTTCCCGGCAGGGTGTGCACTGGCCGCAGGACTCGTGCGCGTAAAAATGAGTGAGTATCTCCAGCAGCTTGACCATACAGGTGCCTTCCGCAATAACTATCACCGCGCCGCTTCCGAGCATTGACCCCGCGGCTACCAGCGATTCGTAATCAAGGTTGGCATTCTGGCATTCTTCCGCTCGCAGAATCGGGGTTGAGCTTCCGCCCGGAATCACCGCCTTGAGCTTAAGCCCATTGATCACTCCTCCCGCAACCTCGTTGATCAGCTTCATAAGCGGAAACCCCAGCGGCAGCTCGTAAACCCCGGGCTTTTTAATATGGCCGCTGATGCAGAACAGCTTGGTGCCCGGGCTTTTCTCCGTGCCGAATTTCCGGTATGCCTGCACGCCTTCCTGGATTATGAAAGGCACCGAGGCAATGGTCTCAACATTGTTGACCACGGTCGGCATATCAAACACCCCGCGCTGGGGCGGGAACGGAGGCCGTATCCGGGGATGGCCTCTTTTTCCTTCCATGCTCTCAATCAGCGAGGTCTCTTCTCCGCAAATGTATGCGCCCGCTCCTCGATGAACCCAGACCTTCAATTTGAAATCTTTGCCGAAAATGCGCTCGCCCAAAAAGCCTTTCTTGTAAGCCTCGTCAATCGCTTTTTCCAGAATATTAGCCGGCTCCGCGAATTCACCCCGGATATACACATAAGCGTTATTCGCTCCCATTGCCCAGCAAGCAATGATTATTCCCTCGATCAGCATATGCGGGTCGTGGCGCATAATCTCCCGGTCCTTGAAAGTGCCCGGCTCACCTTCATCCGCGTTCACGCACAAATACCTGGGCCGGTTGTCCTTGGGCATAAAGGTCCATTTTCTTCCAGCCGGAAATCCCGCGCCGCCTCTTCCCCGAAGACCGGCATCAAGAACTTCCTGCGCAACTTTGGCCGGTTCCATTGAGAACGCCTTCTCAGCCGCTTTGTACCCGCCCGTGGCAAGATAAGTCTCTATGCTTGCGGAACTCGGCTTGCCCCAGTTGGCGCTCAATATTTTTATCTCGTCACTCATATTTTTTCACCGCAAAGGCGCAAAGAGCGCAGATAAGAAAAATGTATATTTTCACCGCAGAGGCGCGGAGTTCGCAGAGAAAAAAATTTTCCAAGAAAAATTGGTCAAGGGCTATGCCCTTGCCGCAGAGGCGCAGAGGGGACAGAAAATAATTTAAGATTTTCATTTCCCTTTCGCTCCGCGCTCAGCAATATTTATTGGCTCTCTAAACCCCAGAACTATTCTCCTGATCCCATCTTTAATCACCTGGCAATTGAAATTTATCAATAGCCCCAATTGCAGACCAGTGAGTTTGAGATAGGTCAAAACTTGAGCCTCATAAATCGGCAACATCTTTTCAGACGCTTTTATCTCCACGACCACTTTATTCTCAACAACTAAATCCAGTCTATAACCACAATCCAATTTGATGCCCTTGTATTCGATGGGAAGATTTTTTTGTCTTTCGAATGACATTCCCATCAGGTGCAACTCGTGGCATAAACATTCCTCATAAGCCGATTCCAGGAGCCCCGGCCCCAAATGCCGATGCACTTCAATCGCGGCCTTGATAATATTCCCGGTTATCTCATTCTCATCCATTCAAGATCCCTTTTTCACCATAGAGGCGCAAAGAAAAACTCATCTTAGCTTATTAAATCAGAAATATATTCGTTTGCTCCTTCTTTTTTCCAAGAATAAAGAAAATTATAATAATATGTTCCTGGAAGTTCTAACGATTTCAAAATTGACCATCCAACACTACCAATTGCATAAGTGTTATCATCGTATAACCATTTAACCACATGTAATCTATTATCTATCCCGGTTAATTCTATTTTCATAAATCTATCACCTTCTGTTGCAATTTTACCATTTATTTTTTTCCGGGAATCATCGTCTAAATTTGATTTTTCTATATCTAGAACAAAAACATCTCCTTTTTTCAGCTTACCTTCTTTAACCGCATTCTTTATTCTCACCGAAAAATCTGGTCGCTTTCCTTGTTTCTTTCTTATTTTTTCTTGCTCTTCTTCTTCGGGAATAAGCATTGTCCTTGCTAAAAGTTCATCTCCAGAGGGAGTTTTAATATATTTTAATAAAATTGAGTTTATTCCCATTTCATATTCATCTGAGAGCCATTCAATCATCCTTTGCAATGATTCCTCAATGGATGTTCCTACCAGCAAAATTCTTTGAGCTTGATTTATGGACAAGCTATCAAGGTCAATATCCGAAAATTTATCAGTAAAAATTTCCTCCAAAGACTTATTGTTATATTTATTACATAGTTCGTTCAATTTATCTATGTCCCAGGAAGCAACATCCGATGCATAATCTATTGCCTGCGCCAATGCTTCTCTTGGAATTTGCTCTCTTTTAAGTTCAATAATTATAATATTCCCTAATTCATCTATTCCAAGTAAATCTAAAGGTCCTGATTTTGTTTGAACTTGTTCTCCAATTATTAATATATTTTCCCCAAAAATTTCTGGATTATTTTTGACCCATTTTTCAAGATCCTGGGGTTCTGTTCTTCCAGTCTCAATCATAGTTGTTTCTATAAGCTCTAGCTTCTTATTCTTAATTTGCCAAACTTTTATTTCTGTTCCCATTGATCTTTCCCTTTTCTAAAACTAAAAGGATTTTCTCTGCGTTCTCTGCGTCTCTGCGGTTAAACCCATTTTTCTCCTCTGCGTCTTTGCGGTTAAACAAAATTCTTGTATTCCCTTTGCGTTCTCTGCGCCTCTGCGGTAATAAACTTATTTTCATTTAAGCTCCGCGAGAATCTGGTTGACTTTGTCTTTGGTCAGGTTGCCGTAGTAACCATCATTGATTTGCATCATCGGCGCTTCTCCGCATGCGCCCAGGCATTCGACCTTGACCAGAGTGAACTTCCCATCCTTGGTGGTTTCGCCTTCCTTGACCCCGAGCTTCTGGGAAAGATAGTCGAAAAGCCCGTAAGCGCCCATCATCGCGCAGGGAGCATTCGCGCATACCTGGATGAAATATTTGCCCACCGGCTTCTTGTTGAACATCGTGTAGAAGCTAGCCACTCCGAAAATTCTTGACCTGGGAAGGTCCATCTCTTGAGAGAGATAGCTGACCGCCTCGTCGCTGATGTATCCGAACTCTTTCTGCGCGAGGTAAAGCGCGGGCAAAAGCGCTGCCTGCCGGTTCGGATACCGGCTGATTATTCTCTCCAGCTCTTTTTTCGCGCTATCGCTGAACTCTATCGCCATCTCTTCTCTCTATTCGCTATTGTGCGAGCGAGCTTGCTCGCGATTTTCATCTATCCATCTCCCCGCCGATCATATTCACGCCGCCGAAAGTGGGGATGATGTCCGCGATCATAAGCCCTTTAAGAATTTCCGGCAGCGACTGCATAATCGGGAAGCAGGGAGGATGCACCCTCATTTTCCAGGGCTTGTTTGAGCCTTTGGAAATTATATAAAATCCAAGCTCCCCGTTCGGGCTTTCCACAAAAGAGTAAACCTCTCCCGCTGGAACATAGATGTCCTCAAAAATCAGCTTCAGGTGATTGATCACGCCCTCAATCGTGGTATAAACTTTTTCCTTTTCCGGAAGCGCGAGCCTGGGGTCATCGATCATCACCGGTCCTTTGGGCAGTTTAGGAAGTGCCTGCTCGATGATCCTCATTGATTGCTCCATCTCAAGCATCCTCACATAGTACCGGTCGTAGTTGTCGCCGTTTACTCCGAGCGGAACTTCAAAGTCCATATCGTTATAGAAAAGGTACGGATGCGCCTTCCTGACATCGTAGTTGAACCCGGTTGATCGAAGGAACGGCCCGGTGATTCCGTAGGCGATTGCGTTCTCCTGGCTGATCAGGCCGACTTTCACGGTTCTTTCCAAAAAGATGCGGTTCTTGTCAAACAAGCCGTGGATTTCCTTCAGAACCGGGCGGGCCTTGCGCACGGCCTCCTTGAGCTGTTCTTCAAAACCTTCGGGCGCGTCCCAGCGCACCCCTCCGATCCTGGTCCAGGAATAGGTCACTCTTGCGCCGGTGATATTCTCCAGCACTTCATAAAACCACTCTCTGATTTTGACGAAATAAAGGAACGCGGTGAACCCTCCCACCTCCATGCACATCGCAGCCAGGCAGGTGAGATGGTCGGTTATTCTGCTGACCTCGGAGAGGATCATCCGAAGCCAGAGAGCGCGCTCAGGAATCTGCTTTTCAATCCCCAAAAGCTTCTCAACCGCCATTGAGTAGCAGACATTGTTGATTATGGAGGAGACATAGTTGAGCCGGTCGGTGTAGGTCACGCACTGGTTCCAGCGGTGGTCCTCACACTCCTTCTCAAAGCCGCGGTGGAGATAGCCCGGGTCCACATCGATCTCGACCAGGGTCTCTCCGTCCAGCACCACATCCATTTTGATGGTGCCGTGCATAGCCGGATGGCTCGGCCCGAACATTATGCTCAGGTAGCGGGTATGGAGGTCTTTGGTTGTGTCGCTGAGCTTTATCATCTTGTCTCCGGGTTGAGCAACGGTATTCTCGGCTGGCGTTGCTTGTGGGGGTAGTCTTTGCGGAGCGGGTATCCCTCAAACTCCGGGTATAAAAGCAAGGTGCGAAGGTCGGGATGGCCTTTGAACCTGATCCCGTAAAATTCAAAGCACTCCCGCTCGTACCAGTTAGCTCCTTTCCAGACCGGCGTAACGCTGTCAACCATAGCATCTTCTTCCGGGATCCGGACCTTGATCCGCACCCGGTATCCCCTGCTGAAGGATTTAAGATGGTAAACAACCTCAAACCTGGGCGTCTCCGGCAGATGGTCAACCCCGCATAGGTCCATCATCATCTCAAACCCAAGCTCATCCTTCAAGAAGCGCATAACCTCCAGAAGCGACTCTCGCTTGATGAGCGCGGTCTCGTTTCCGAAACGGTTATGCGTTTCCAGCACAGCCTCTTGGAAGCGGTCTTTAAGTTTGTCCAGAACCACCTGGCTCATTTGCCTTCAAGCACCCTGTATTTTTGCACTTTGTCCTGGATTTTCAGGAACGCGTCCAGAACCATTTCCGGCCGGGGCGGACAGCCCGGGATATAAATGTCCACCGGGATGATCTTGTCAATGCCCTGGAGCACCGCGTAGTTGTCGTAGAATCCCCCGGTGCTTGCGCACGCGCCGAAGCTGACCACCCACTTGGGCTCGGTCATCTGCTCATACACCTTGCGCAACATGGGCGCAACCTTGTGGTTGATGGTGCCCACCACCAGAAGCAGGTCGGACTGGCGGGGAGTGAACCTTGTGAACTCCGCGCCGAACCGGGCAAGGTCGTAGTGGGAGCACATCACGCTCATATACTCCATACCGCAGCAAGCGGTGACAAAGGGATATTGGAAAAGCGAATACTTGCGCGCCCAGTTGATGAAAAATTCGATCTTGGTGGTAATCCAGTTGTCGCCCAAGGCGGCTTCTAATCCCATTCCAGGCCTCCCTTGCGCCAGGCGTAGTAAAGCACTATGGCCAGAACCAGGAGAAAGAGCCCCATCTCTATTGCGCCGAACAGGAACAAAAGCCCTGTGCCTTGCGAAAGCTGGCGGAACACGACCGCCCAGGGGAAGAAGAAGACAGCTTCGATGTCAAACACGACAAAAATCACGGCCACCACATAGAACTTGACCGAAAAGCGGGTCTTGGGATGTCCCGTGCTCGGGTTTCCGCACTCAAAAGGCTCGAGCTTGCTCTTGGTGATTTTCTTCGGGCCAAGATAGACCGCGGCGAGTGTGAAAAAAATGGCCATCCCGAAACCGAGCACAGCCAGAACTCCGATCGGTATGAATTGATAAAGCATCCAACCCCCCCGTTGCCGGATTCCGCTTCTTGCGAAAAACCGCGCTAATCAGGCAGCCTGAACTCCCCGCTCAGGCCGCCTGATTCAATTAGGTTAAACAATATTCGGGAAAACTCCAGAAATTTTCTCTCTCGGCCGGTCAAAAAAAATTCGGCTCGAATTTCTCTTATCCCACCTTGCCAAAAAGCAAAAATGCGATAACCAGCGCATAGATGACCAGGGATTCAATAAACGCCAAGCCCAGAAGCATGGGAACCAGCATCGCGGCTCCCGGGTTGCGCGCGATGCCTTCCAGACCAGCTGCAACCGCCTTTGCCTGGCTAAACGCTCCGGCAAAAGCCGCAATCGCTATTGTCATACCCACGGCCAGAAGCGCAACTGCTTTCGCCATAGTCATTCCGCCGGCAGCGGCCTCAGCCGCATGTTCTTGCGCGTTGGCCGCGAGGGTGAGTAAAAGCACCCCGGTTGTGAGCATAGCAAACATCAACATTTTTCTGCCCATCTTAAACCTCCTTTAATAATTAGCTTCGTATTTAGTGTTCTTCTGCAATCGCCATGGAAAAATAAATCACGCTTAACATACTGAAGACAAACGCCTGAATAACCGCCACCAGTAAACCCAGCCCCATAAAAATTGACGGGATCAGCGGCGAAGCTAAAACCAGAAACAATGTTACCACCGTATGGTCGGCAAACATATTTCCGAAGAGACGGATGGTCAGGCTCAATATCCTGGCAAAATGCCCGATTAGTTCTATGGGCACCATAAGAGGCGCCAGCCACCATTTGGGGCCGGTAAAATGCTTCAGATAACCCAGCCCGTGAACCCTGACGCCGTAGTAATGGGTTAAAACAAAAACCACGACGGCCATGGCCACATTGGTGTTGACATTGGCAGTGGGCGGCTCCAGGTAAGGGATAAGCCCCAAAAGATTGCTGGTAAGGATAACCACGAAGATGGCGAGGGGAACCGTTATGTATTTTCGCCAGTTGTGGCCAAGATAGTCCTTTTGAAAATTGACCACCCCGGAGATCAGGATATCGAACATATTGATCAGGTTGAAACGGTCGCTTGGAACCGGGTCTCCTTTCATTCTGTTCAACTGCCGGCGGAAGCCGAGCACCAGCCCGATCAAAATCAATATCACAATCCCGGTATGAAACAACGGCACCGGATCAACCACCGGATTCCAGCCCAACCCGCCCTGAGCCTCGTGCTCCTTGAAAAATAACTGGTAAAGTAAAAACGGCTTTTCCATCACCCTCCACCTTTTATCCCGGCCATGGAGTAAATCCCGGCTGTTAACAGCCCGAAAATCAATCCCGAGAATCCGATAATAAACCCGATTCCGCTTATCTTCAAAACCAAAATCAAAACGCCCACGATGCTCAAAATTACAAGCGACTTGGAAACCAGAAGCAATCCCCAGAACATCTTGGACTTGCTGCTCAGCAAAGTTGACAGAACCAGCGCGGTGCTGTCAAACTCCGCAAGCGCGATCAGCGATCCCGCCGCGATCCCCCACGACGCCTCTCTCTTGCCTATAAAGAAACTCGCAAAGAACAAAACCAAACCGGTTGCAATTATAACCGCTGTCACAACTATCACCAAATTTCTCAGCCTTGGATTCATTGCTGATCAGAGTCCCGGGGGCCTTCATCCTTCATCTTCTTTTGATACCTTCTCACATCACGAACCAGCGCATTAATCGCGGCCCCGATCCCCAACATCATAAACACAAGCAATAACCACGGTTGTGTGTTGAAATGCTTATCCAGGAGATAGCCTATTACCGCGCCGATCACCACATCAAACATAATTTCAAGGGGCAGCGCCGTAAGAAAAACCAGCTCTTGCCACGTTTTCTTGTCCAATCAAAACTCCGATATTATATAGCATCGATTGGAAATTTGTCAAAAATTTTCAGGCCAAAAATTCTAACCCTCAAAATAATTTTTCTCCCTCAAACTCCAGCCCGAATATGCTCTTCAAAGAAGGGGTTGACGGTATGAAATTATTAATAAGGAGAGAGGGTCAATACTCCTGAGGCATCGTGTTCAACTGGGCTAGGGTGAACACCGGGCCGTCTTTGCAGACAAACACTTTGCCTACATTGCATCTCCCGCACTTGCCGACCCCGCATTTCATCCGGTTCTCCAGAGTGGAAAAAATATTTTCCGGCGTGAACCCGAGCCTGGCCAGAACCGGTAGAGTCAGCTTGATCATAATCGGAGGGCCGCAAACGAGCGCGATGGTGTTCTCGCTCTTGGGCGCGGCTTTTTCCAGAACAGCCGGAACAAAGCCGACCGGGCCTTTCCAGTCCGGGGTTTCCCCGCCCGGATCAACTGTGGTGATGACCTTGACATCCCCCCGCTTTGACCATTCTTCAAGCTCGTGCTTGTAAACTAAATCCGCGACTGTGCGCGCACCGTAGATAATCGTGATTTCCTTGAACCGGTCTCTCAAATCCAGCGCGTTTAAGATCACGCAGCGAAGGGGCGGGAGCGCAATGCCGCCGGCGATGAAAAGAAGGTTCTTTCCCTTCCAGTCCTCAAGCGGGAAGATGTTGCCATAGGGCCCGCGGAAACCGATTATGTCTCCCTCTTCGCATTTGGCCAGCGCCTTGGTCACCCGGCCCATCTCCCGGAAGGTGCACTCGATGTATCCTTTGCGCGTGGGCGGAGACGCAATGCAGAAAGTGCTCTCGCCCTCCCCGAACACCGAGTAAAGCCCGAACTGGCCAGCCTGGAACGCGAAATTCTTTCCCTCTTCCTCGTCCGCGAACACGAGCCGGAAAGTGCGCACTCCCGGCGCCTCTTCCGTGATCTTTTCGATCCGCATCAGATACGGCTTGTATATGTTCTCAGCGCTCATTCCTTTTCTCGCTTTTTGTTCAATGTGCGAGAGACTTCAGTCCCGACTTTCCACAATCTCCTTCAAATGCTCCAAGAGATTCATATCAACCGGGCAGAGCCGAGAGCATCTCCCGCACCCGACGCAGCCGATAAAATTCTGCCGCTCCGGCATATACGCAAACTTGTGCATCACCCGCTGGCGCCAGCGCTGGCTTTGCGCGGAGCGCGGGTTATGGCCTGAGGTGTGGAGCGTGAAAAGCGAGAACCCGCAGGAGTCCCAGCAGCGAAGCCTTACCCCGCCTTTCTTGTTCGCCTCATCCTGCATGTCAAAGCACACGCAGGCCGGGCACACAAACGCGCACGCGCCGCATCCCAGGCAGCGGAGCGACTGCTCGATCCAGAGCTCGGTGTTGTCAAAATTTTTCGCCAGCTTTTCATTAAGCGTTTTCAGGTCAAATTGCTTGGGCAGTTTGACCAGGTATCTTTCCTTGTCCTCAGTTGGCGCGGGGACGAAAAGCTCTGGGGCGAGAGCGACTATCCCCCTGCCCTTTTCAGTGACGATCTCAGCAAGATAATCCCCGGACTCGATTTGCGTGAGCAAAATGTCGGAGCCTTTGGTCTCACCCGGGCCTCCGCCCACCGAGGTGCAGAAGCAATATTCATCAGCTTTTGCGCAGCTTACGCTGATCACCGTTGTTTTTTCCAGCCGGGACTTGAACAGAGAATCCTGGTAGTCCCAGGAAAAAACCGAGTTGAGCACCGCAAAACTCGCGGCATCGCACGGGCGAAGCCCGAAAATGACCGTGGGCTTGGGCTCGCTCTTGCGTTCCTCAACTTTCACATCCTTGCCTTCAAACTTGTAAGAAAACAGCTCCTCACAGCGCGGAAACACCGCGCCTTTGGCTGAGAGCGTGGTCTGGACATAATCCTGGGCAAGCTCGCCTGGGGAGGAGACCTCTTCAAAGGTGATCATATTATCTTTTTGCACCGGTGCGAGTATTCTCCGGCCCGAGCCCTTGATCTTCTCAAAGAGCTTGTCCAGCGAATCCTTCTTCAGCAATTTTCTCTCTATATCCATTTTCTCAAATGTGCCAAGCACTTCCTCCTTCGCTCCTTCGGAGCTTCGAAGGACAGGTCAGTCCCGCTTCCCGTTATTTAATAAAATTCTCCTTGTCTTCTTCCTTCCAGTTCCCCAGCGCGTATTCCGCTTTGCTGGATGCGCCCGCGCGGGTCTTGAAATTCTTCAAGACCTCCTCGGCCAGCTTCAGGTTGAGCAGGCTCAACTGTATCCCGACCGGGCACGCTCGCTCGCAGTCGCCGCAGTTTGTGCATCTGCCGGCCAGGTGCATTGCCCGCACTATGTGCCACTCCAGGTTCCCGATCGCGTGAGGCGCCGCCGGCACCCACTGCGGCTGGTTGCATTCAACCAGGCAGCGCGAGCAATAGCATAGCGGACAGGCCGCGCGGCACGCATAGCACTTGAGACATCTTCCAAACTGTTCCTGCCAGTATTGCCAGCGCTCTTCCAGGGACATCTTACCAATCTTCTCAATCTCGGCCTTCTGCTCAGGAGTAAGCTCAAACGGAAATTGCGCAACATAATCCTCAATGGCTTTGAAATTTTGCAGGTCTATAATTTTTCCGTCCGGAGAAACGCCGAGCACAACCAGGTCTCCTTCCGCAATCTGGTTTTCAGCCGCAAGCTGGAGAATGGTGCGGAGGACCGGAAGCTTGGCAACGATCGCGGGCTTGCCTAAGGCCTTGACCTCGGGCTTGGTCAGATAAACCGCGAGGTTCTGCACACAGCTCTCATCGCAGATGAGTTTATCCGCGTACTCGGCCTTGCGGACGAAAACCGCGCGCGCGTTTTGGCCGGAGCCCTTGCCGTATCCGATCACGACCTTGACCGCGCCGGTCTCAAGCAGTTCTCTCGCTTTTTTCCTCAGCTCTTCCATCACTCGATTCCCGCGCCAACCGCCTTCTTGTAAGTCTCATACGGCCCGAGCTTCTTGATCTCATCCGTGACCGAGTTCACAAACTCGGCCCACTTAGCGCCCTCAGCCGCGCTCACCCACGCGAAGTGCACCCGCCGCGTGTCTATGCCCAGAAACTCAAGCGCGGAACGGAAAATGATCCAGCGCCTCCGGGCGTGAAAGTTGCCGGCTGTGTAATGGCAGTCTCCCGGATGGCAGCCGGAAACAATTATCCCGTCCGCTCCCTGGTCAAACGCCTTGAGCAAAAGCATAAAATCGATGCGGCCGGTGCAGGGAAGGCGGATCATCCGGACATTAGGCGCATACTTTATCCGGCTGGTGCCGGTCAAATCCGCTCCCGCATAGGTGCACCAGTTACAGACAAAAGCGACTATTTTGGGCTCAAACTCGCTCATCTCACTAACCTAAAGAGCAAACCTCCGCAAAAACCTGCTCATTGGTGAACCCTTCCAAATCAATCGCCTTGACCCGGCAAAGCGCGACGCAGGTGCCGCATCCCTGGCACAGGCCGGGGTTGATCCTGGCGACGGTCTTGATGAGATTCCCTTTCTTGTCCCGTATTTCCTCCCGCTCAATCGCCTGGTACGGGCAGGCTTTCTCGCAGAGGAAGCAGCCGGTGCAGGTTGAGTATTCCGGAGGCGGCAGCCGGTTGACCACGGCAATGACCGGCTCCCGGGACAATTCGCTTGATGAGAAAAGCGCAGCCACTTTCGCGGCAGCCGCGGATGCCTGGGCAACGGCCTCGGGTATATCCTTGGGCGCCTGCACCGCGCCCGCGACAAAGATTCCCGCGGTGTTGGTCTCAACCGGCCTCAGCTTGGGATGGGCCTCGGACAGGAAGTGATACGGGTCATAGCTCACCCTGAGTTTCTGCGCCAGCTCTTCCGCATCCTTGTTCGCGACCATTGCGGTTGCCAGCACCACCATATCAGCCTTGATCTCAATCGGCTCTCCCCCGAGCAAAGTGTCCGCTCCTTTGACCACCAGCTTGCCGTCCTCCTCGTAAATCCTTGACACCCGGCCCCGGATATAAACCACGCCGTCTTCCTCAATCGCCCTGCGCACAAACTCCTCATACATCTTGCCGCCCGCGCGGATGTCCATATAAAAGACATACGCCTTGCCGCGGTGCACCTTGTGCTTGTAAAGCATCGCATGCTTGGCCGTGTACATACAGCAAATCTTTGAGCAGTATGGGATTCCCTTGGCCGGGTCCCTGGAGCCCGCGCAAGCTATGAACACTATGGTCTCCGGCTCTTTGCCGTCAGAAGGCCGCTTGATCGCTCCGAGCGTGGGCCCGGACGCGCTCGCCAGTCTTTCAAACTGAAGCCCGGTGATCACATCCGGGTATTTGCCGTAGCCGTATTCCGGGAAAAAGTCCGTGCCCTTTATATCGTAGCCGGTAGCGGCCACAATGGCGCCGACATCAAGCTCGATAATCTCGTCCTTCTGGTCGAACCGGATGGCCTTTTTCTCGCAGAACTTCTCACACACCCGGCACTTGCCCTTGAGATAGTAAGTGCAGTTCTTCCTGTCGATCACCGGTTTGTTGGGCACGGCCTGCGGGAACGGGACATAAATGGCCGGCCTTAAACCCAGACCCGCTTCAAACTCGCTCGGTATTTTTTTCCTCGGACATTTCTGGGAACAGATGCCGCAGCCGGTGCAGAGCGTTTCGTCAATCCCGCGCGCCTTTTTCCTAATCTTCACCTTGAAATTCCCGATGAAGCCTTCAACGCTCTCAAGCTCGGAGTAGGTGTAAAGCGTGATGTTCGGGTGCCGCGCAACCTCAACCATTCTCGGCGTGAGGATGCACTGGGAGCAGTCCAGGGTGGGGAAAGTCTCGCTAAGCTGCGCCATATGCCCGCCGATTGAAGGCTCTCTTTCAACCAGCGCCACCTTGTGGCCGGCATTCGCAATGTCCAGCGCAGCCTGGATGCCGGCTACTCCGGCTCCCAGCACCAGCGCGGTCTTGGTGACCGGGACCTTGATCGGATAAAGCGGCCTGTTCCGCTTGACCTTCTCCACCATAATCCGGACAAGCTCAATTGCTTTCTCGGTGGTTGCATCCGTCTTTTCGTGCACCCAGGAGCAGTGCTCGCGGATGTTGGCCATTTCGCAAAGGAACGGGTTCAAGCCCGCCTCTGCTGAGGCCGCGCGGAAAGTAGGCTCGTGCATTCTGGGAGAGCAGGCCGCGACCACAACCCCGGTGAGCTTCTTTTCTTTGATCGCGTCTTTGATCAGGTTCTGGCCCGGGTCAGAGCACATATACTTGTAGTCAACCGCGTAAACCACGCCCGGCATCTTCGCGGCGGTTTCCGCGACCTTTGCCGGGTCAACCGTGCCCGCGATGTTTTCGCCGCAGTGGCATATAAAAACTCCAATGCGGGACATATTATTCCTCCGCACCCGCGGCCGGCTTTTCCTGTGCCGCTTTTTCCGGCCCGGCCGGTTGCGCTCTTTCCGGCAAAATCACCGGAACCAGGTGACGATGCAGTCCCAGCTCCTTCTCATCCAGGCCCAGCGCCAGGCCGATGGCCTGGGTGATGTAAAGAGCAGGGATCGGGTATTTTTTGCCCATAAATTTCTCTATATCCGGCCGGCGCATATCCAGGTTGGCGTGGCACATCGGGCAGGCGACAACGAGCGCATCCGCTCCTGCTTTGACCGCATTCTCAATAATCTTCCCGCTCAGCTTGCAGACTAGGTCGGTGCGGGAAACGCTAAGACCCGCGCCGCAGCACTCGGTCTTGAAAGCCCAAGTCACCGGCTCGCCGCCGATTTTTTTGATCAGCTCGTCCATAGACTCCGGCTCTTCAGGCCGATCAAATTTGACAACTTTGGGCGGCCTGACCATCAGGCATCCGTAGTAGCACGCAACCTTGTGATTGAACGGCTTGGCAATTTTTATCTCCCCGGCTTCCGCAAAAACCTTGTTGAGCGCTTCGATTATGTTCAAAACTTTCGCGGTGCCCTTATACTCCATATCGATGATCCCGCTGACCTCGGCTCGAAGCGCGTCATCCTGTCCAAGCTCGTATGCGGCTGTGGCCAGCCGGTTGTAGCAGGCGGAGCAGGGAACCAGGATTTCGTTCAGGTTTGCTCTTTCCGCGAGCGCAAGCACGCGAGCGGGAAGGGCGAGAGAAAGAAGATGGTTCAGGTTATGCGCGGCGGTGGAGCCGCAGCAGTTCCAGTCCGGCACCTCCTCAAGATGCAGGTCCAGCCGGCCCGCGAGAGCCAAGATGGACTCGTCAAACTCCCGCGCGGAGCCTTTCAGGCTGCATCCCGGATAGTATCCCAGCTTCATTTCTTGCTTTCCTTCTTGGCCGCACGCTCAAAAATCTTCGCAATCTCTTTCCGGCCCTTGACCAGGTGCGGTATAGGGTTCAACTTGCCCCGGAAAAAAAGTTTGGGCGCGGTGAGAACATCCTGCAGCGCGCTCCTGGGGTTTCTTGCCTTGTAGTCCGCAATCAGCCCCAGCTCGTAAAGCTTGCCCGTGTATTTCAGAGAATCCAGGAACGCCTTGTGGAAGGAGATGATGTTCTTGGCCTCCGGGTGGGCCAGGCCCCGGCGCAGGGACTCCTGCCTCAGGAAGTCCATAATCTTGGGAAGGTCAACCTCCTGGGGACAGCGGGTGACGCAGGTCTCGCACGCGAGACAAAGCCAGATGCTCAAAGACTTGAGCGCGCGCTCATCAAGCTCGGGCAGGCCAAGCTGGATCATCCGCAAAACTTGGCTGGGCGGATAGTCCATCTCATCCGCCAAAGGACAGCCGGCTGAGCATTTGCCGCACTGGTAGCATTTAGCCACAGACTCCTGCGTAAGCAGAACTATCCTTTCAGCCAGCATCTCCCGCAAAGGCCGCGGATGATGGTCTTCCGCCATATCAATTTACTCCTATATCTCTATATTCTAATATAACAATCTTTTGGCTCATTGCAAATAAATAGTTTGATACATTTTAAACCCTCTTTCAACCCCAAAGTCAAGAAAATTCATCCGGTTTATTTTCCTGTTAGGATGTCATATACTGCTGGGCGGGGTGAACCACGCTTAACCGGACTTTTTTCATTGACAAGGTTATTGGGGATAGTTAGATTTAAAAAAGCCGTAAGGAGGGGTATATGGGCAAACTGGAGGATGCGTTTCATACCGCGTATGAAGGCGAGTCAAAGGCTGCGCTCAGGCTGAAGGTTTATGCCAAGAAGGCCGAGGAAGAGGGACTTACGCAGATGGCGCGGCTTTTCCGGGTGATTTCGATGTCCGAGGAAATCCACGGTGAGCGCGCGCTCAGGATGCTGCGCGAAATCAAGGACACGGAAGAGAACTTAAAACTGAGCTTTGAGTCTGAAACCCGGGTCGCGGGGGTCGCGTATGAGCAGTTCGTGAAGCAGGCTGCGGCCGAGAACAACCAGGCTGCGATGCTTATGTTCAGCCAGAGCAAGGATGTTGAGGAACAGCATGCGAAGCTTTACAAGGAGGCCTTGAATAATTTAATGGAAGAGCGGGCCACCAAGTATTATGTTTGCTCGGTGTGCGGCTATGTTTCGGATGGAGTATTGCCGGATGCGTGCCCGGTTTGCGGCGCAAAAAAGGATCAGTTTTTCGAATACTGAAATGAAAAACCGTTTTTGAACCGGGGGCGAGAAAATGCTGGCGAAGCCGTGAGGGTGATGGATCAGCGGCAAAATAATGAAAAGAGGTTAACCAATGGCTAAAGAGAAAGACAAGGCCTATCAGATGTATTTGACCGCTCTGGATATGGAGAAGACCGGAGAAAACTTTTACGAAAAGACCAGCAAATCCGCGAAGCAGGCAAAAAACGAGCTGGGCGAAAAGCTTTTCCGGATGCTGGCTGATGACGAGCTGGTGCATATGAAGCGCATCCATGCGATTTACGCGGCGCTCAAAAAAGGGAGCAAGTTCCCTCGGCAGTGGGAAAAAATGGAGATCAAGCATCCAGATATAATAAGAGTCTTTCAAAAACTGGCCGAGAATAACAAGGACAAGATTAAACCTTCGAGTACCGACCTTGACGCGCTTGATGTGGGAATCGGTCTGGAGAACCTGTCGATCAATTATTACCAGGACCGGCTGGAGCGATCGCAAATTGATATTGAACGCGATTTCCTGGCGCAGATGGTGGTTGAGGAAAAAACACACCTTCGCCTGCTTTCCGATATGAAGCTTTATATGACCAACCCTGAAAGCTGGTATATTGAGCACGAAAAGCACGGCCTAGACGGCGTCTAGCGCACGCGTGTTAATGACTTAAACTAACCGGGAAAAATTTTGAGGAGGAAGCAATGGACAATTTCAAGGCCATCAAGATCACGGACCGGGTTTACTGGGTGGGCGTGATTGACTGGACGCTCAGGGATTTTCACGGCTACGAGACTCCCCGCGGGTCAACCTATAATGCGTATCTGGTGATGGGCGAAAAACCGGTTCTCATCGATACGGTCAAGGCGCCTTTCAAGGACGAGTTTATCGCCCGGATCAGCTCGGTGATTGATCCCGGCAAAATAAAATACATAATCTCCAACCACACGGAAATGGACCACTCCGGCCTGATCCCGGATATGATCGATTGGATCAAGCCGGAAAAGGTGTTCGCATCGATCAAAGGCCAGGAGGCGCTCAACCAGCATTTCAGGCTCAAACGCGAAATCACCGCGGTCAAGGACAAGGAGACAATGAAGCTCGGAGACCTCAACTTTACTTTCATCGAAGCGCGGATGCTGCACTGGCCGGACAGTATGTTCACCTATTTCAACGACGAGAAGGTTCTTTTCTCAAGCGACGGCTTCGGAATGCATCTGGCAACCTCGCAAAGGTTTGACGATGAGCTGGATCCATCAATCCTGGAATACGAGGCCAAGAAATACTACGCCAACATCATCCAGCCTTATGCCCCTGTGGTGCTGAAGGCTCTGGAGAAAATAGGAGGCATGAACCTGGAATTCAGGTTTATCGCGCCGGACCACGGCCCGGTCTGGCGCAAGGACATCAAGAAAATCCTGGCCCTTTACCAACAATGGGCGGAGCAGAAACCGGCTCGGAAAGCTCTCGTGGTCTATGACACGATGTGGCAAAGCACGGCCAAAATGGCGAACGCCATCGCCGACGGCCTGATTAAATCCGGCATATCCACCAGGGTGATGAAGCTCAGGGAAAGCCACCGCAGCGATGTGATTGCCGAGGCCATCGACGCAGGCGCGCTCGTGTTCGGCTCTCCCACCATTAACAACAACTTGTTCCCCACCCTGGCCGATACCCTGATCTACCTGAAAGGACTCCGGCCCCAAAACAAGATCGGAGCCGTGTTCGGCTCATACGGCTGGAGCGGAGAGTCGACCAAGTATTTGAAAGAAATGCTGGAGGCAATGAAAATACCCGTGCTCGGCGAGATTCAAGCCCAGTATGTCCCCACCGAAGAGATTCTGGGCCAGTGCTGGGCACTGGGCGTGAAGATAGCCGACAAGCTCAAGGAAACGGTAAAATAATGCCTGAGCAAATCAATCCGAACGCGGTCCGCGTTTTGAGCTATGGAATGTATGTGGTCAGCTCCAAGCTGGGGGAAAAGTTGAACGGCCAGATCGCCAACACGGTTTTCCAGACAACCGCGGACCCCCAGCAGCTGTCAGTCTGCATCAACCACCAGAACCTGACCTGGGAATACATAGACAAGAGCGGCTATTTCGGGGTCTCGGTCCTGGGCCAGGATGCGACCATGGAATTCATCGGCCTGTTCGGATTCAAGAGCGGAAGAAATGTTGACAAACTGTCCCGGGTAAAATATAAAATCGGAGCAGCCGGCCTGCCTCTGGTTCTGGACCATGCCCTGTCTGTCCTTGAGGCAAAGGTGGTCGGATCGCTGGATATGGGAACGCACACATTGTTCGTGGGACAAGTCGTGGCCGCGGAAGTCTTAAAAACAGGCAGGCCCATGACTTATGATTTTTATCACCGGGAATTGAAAGGCAAGGCGCCCAAAACCGCGCCTACCTATGTTGCGGATAGCAGTAAAGAAATTAAAATGTAGCAGGGAGGGTGAATAGAATGAAAAAGTATCAGTGCTCTGTGTGCGGATATATATACGATCCGGCCAAGGGAGACCCCAAGCACAATGTCCAGCCTGGAACCGCTTTTGAAAATCTCCCCGAAGAATGGGTCTGCCCGGTCTGCGGAGCAACCAAGGATATGTTTGAGCCGCTTAACTAAGTTTTAAAACGCGCGCCTTCTGTTCTCGCTCTGAAATTTCAAATCACTACTGTCCGGTAAAAAATAAGATGGTTTGAGAGTTTGCTCCGAATTCGGTAAATTTTTTCTTGGCTTAGCAAAAACCGAAAGGAGGCTCTCAAACCAGGGGACATGTTAACACGCTCTTCCATCAAATGCCAGGGGTGATCCCCCGGCCACTGGTCGAAAAGCTTTCCCGCAAGCATCAGGCTGACCACTATGTGAAGCATTTCACAACCTGGGATCATCTGGTCACGATGCTGTTCGCCCAGGCCACGGGCAAGGACTCGCTTAGAGACCTGGAGGCTGCTTTCAATTCCCACTCCAGCCAGCTCTACCATTTGGGCGTGCGCCCGATTAGCCGCTCCACGCTCTCCGACGCCAACTCCCGAAGACCCTGCCGGGTTTTTGAGCAGCTCTATCTCCAACTGCCGGGCAGGTTCCAAAACCTGATGCCAAAGCGCAAGTTCAAGTTCAAAAACCCGTTCTTCGCTTTCGATTCCACATTCATTGACCTCTGCCTCTCGCTTTTCCCCTGGGCGGTTTTCCGCAAGCGCAAGGGCGCGATCAAGCTCCACTTCCGCCTCAACCAGGATTCAATTCTGCCCTCGCTTCTGGTCATAACCCACGGCAAAACCCACGACATCAAAGTTGCTTCTGAACTCGCAAAAGGCCTTCAGCCGGACAGCATCATCACCTTTGACAAAGGCTATATGGACTTCAACTTCCTGTTTTCATTGACTAAGCGGGGAATCTTTTTCGTCACCAGAGCCAGGGAGGATCAGGGGTATGTCGTTGCCGGACAGCAGCAGGCGCCCGAAAATAAAAACACAATCTCGGATCAAATTGTGCTCCTCACCAGCCCCAAATCCAAAGAACACTACCCCCAACCATTGCGCCTGATTACAATCTGGGACCCCGGGGAAAAAAAGAACCTGGATTTTTCTGACCAACAACTTCAAGCTCGCGGCGTCAACCATCGCCTCAATCTACAAACTCCGCTGGCAGATTGAAATCTTCTTCAAATGGATCAAACAGAACTTGAAAATTAAATCCTTCCTCGGAACCTCGCAAAACGCGGTTAGCACCCAAATCTGGATCGCGATGATCTACTACCTGATCCTCGCCTACATCAAAGCGCAGACCAAATATTCGGGGTCTCTGCATCTCCTGACTGAAATCGTTTCCGTAAACCTTTTCCAGCGTATATCTTTGTTGGACATCCTGTCTTTGGATAAAAACCATGTCCATTTAGCCGACCCGCCCGATGCCACTCAATTGAGACTCAAATTTGCGATATAATTTTCCCCGGACAGTAGTGATCTGAAATCGCAGATTTCATATTTAAGGCTGTGAGATTTGAGATCTGAAATTTGAGATGCAGCGCAGAGCGCTGCCCGGCTTGCCGATTTTGGAAATGATGCCAAAATAAAAAGCAAAATGAGCAAACCCACACCCGCGGCGCCGGTTAAGCTGATTATGAGCGGAATCTATTCGGACCGCTCCGCCTGGCTTGAGCTTTTGCCCGCGCTCGAAGAAAAACTGGGCGCCATCGATCACTCGACCAAGGAGATGGGGTTTGAGTTCACCAAATATTACGAGGAGGAGATGGGCTCGCCGCTATTCAGGCAATTCCTTAGTTTCTCCCGCTTGATCGATCCCGCGGAGCTGGCGGAGATAAAACTTTTCACCAACTCCCTTGAGCAAAAAGCCACAAAAGCCGACCGGCGCAAGGTGAACCTTGATCCTGGCTACATCACGATCGACAACCTCGTGCTCGCAACCGGAAAGCATTCGCCCCACCGGGTTTACCTCAAAGACGGCATCTGGGCCGACCTTCACCTGATTTACCGGGCCGGTTCTTTCCAGCCTTTGGAATGGACCTATCCCGACTACCGGGGCGAGGCGCTGGTCAGCCTGTTCAACCAGCTTCGGGAGGTCTTGAAGGTCAGGCTTAAAACCGGGGAGTCGCAAAAATGTTGACCAGTATGACCGGATTCGCGGCGGTTAGCGGCGAGGTAAAAGGATTCAAGCTCAGCATCGAGGCGCGCTCTTTGAACCACCGATTCTTCGAGTTCAAGGCCAAGCTGCCTTTGGTGCTGGCGGGAACCGAGTTCGACATCGAAGCCCTGGCGAGAAAATATTTCGAGCGGGGAAGAATTGAGCTCACGGCCACGATCGAGTCCGAGCCGGAAGCGGTTGAGCTGAGCTGGAGCCGTCCGCTGGCCAAAGCCTGTCTCAAGACCTTCAGGCAAATGAAAAAAGAACTGAAACTTTCCGGCCCCATAGACTTGCAGTTGCTAATAAATCAGAAAAATGTTATTCTGTTTGAGCCGGAGAGATGGGGAAAAGAATGCCGGCCTGAGTTGGAGCGGATTTTTCAGCGCTGCTTCGAAGAATTAGCCAAAGCCAGGGCGGAGGAAGGCGAAAGGCTGAGCGCGGATTTGCAGGCCAGGCTCAGCGCGGTGGGTGACAGCTATGAGCTGATCAGGGGCAGGAGCGAAGCCATCTCGGCCGAGGCGAAGACAAAGCTCAAGAAGCGGCTTGAGCAGCTGCTTAAAGAAGGCATCCAGCTTGACCCGGGCAGGCTCGAGCAGGAAGCCGCGATCCTGGCGGCGCGAATGGACATCTCGGAAGAGCTGGACCGGATTGCGAGTCATCTTGAGCAGTTTCGAAAAGAAATGGGGCAGGAGGGCGCACGAGGAAAGAAACTCGATTTTTTGAGCCAGGAATTGAACCGGGAGTTCAACACCATAAGCTCCAAGAGCCAGAGCGCGGAAGTTTCTAAGTGGGTGGTGGACGCGAAAAGTGAACTGGAGCGGATTCGGCAGCAGCTCCAGAATATTGAATAGGAGGGGAGTAAATTGAAATTGTTGAATGTGGGCTTTGGCAATGTAGTGGTCGCCGGCCGTGTGGTTGCCATTGTTTCTCCAAGCTCCGCGCCGATCAAGAGGCTCAAGGATTCCGCCAAGAAAGAAGGCAAGCTGGTTGACGCAACCCAGGGACGGCGGACCCGGGCAATAATCATAACCGACTCGGACCATGTCATTCTTTCCGGGGTCCAGGCCGAGACCGTGGCTCAGCGCCTGGAACAGTCAATGCGGGAGGCTGACAAAGCAGCTGATGTCTGAACAGGGATTGCTCTTTGTGGTGTCCGCGCCTTCCGGCGCGGGAAAAACCAGCCTCTGCCAGCAGGTTCTGAAAATCGTCAACCGCGATTTCAAAAGAAAGCTTCAATGGTCTTGCTCCTATACCACCCGGCCGGCCAGGCAGGGCGAGGTGGAGGGCGAGGATTACTTTTTTGTCAGCGAAGAAAAATTTCTGGAGATGATCAAGGCCGGGGAGTTCGCGGAATGGGCGGTGGTGCACGGAAACCATTACGGAACCTCGCTCAAATACCTTAAGGAGGCCGAGCAAAAAGACATTGACCTCCTGCTTGAGATCGATTGCCAGGGCGCGCGGCAGCTCCGCCAGAAATACAAGGGCGTCTTCATTTTCATCCTGCCCCCCAGCCTGGAAGAGCTGACCAAAAGATTGAAAGGCCGGGGAACCGAAACCGGCCAGGAGATAGCGCGGCGGCTCAAGCGCGCGGCCGAGGAAGTTGAAGAATATCCTATTTACGACTATATTATTATCAACAACGAATTTGAGCTGGCCGCCAAAGAACTGGCATCGATAGTGATCGCGGAGCAGAACCGGCTCAGCTTCAGGGAAAAAGACATTAAGCCCATAGCGGAACAGTTTCGGAGGAAATAGATATGGCGAGAATAACCGTGGAAGATTGTTTGAAGCAGGTTAACAACCGCTTTGTCCTGGTCAAGATGGCCACCAGGCGGACCAGGCAGCTTCTGGAAGGAGCAGAGCCTCTGCTCAAGGCCGATAACAAGGAAATAATTGTCGCGCTCCGGGAAATCGCGGACGGAAAAGTCAAAGTGCAGACTTCCCCGGCCAAGAAAGCGGCCAAAAAAGCGCCTAAATATGCTGCGGTCAAGATTGAAGAGGAACGGCTCTACGGTTAAAACAGGCCTTCTAATTTGGTTCGTATTAACGAAATCATTGACCGGCTTCAAAGCTACGAGCCGAAAGCAGAAATAGAGTTAATTCAAAAAGCCTATGTCTGGAGCGCCAGGCTGCATAGAAACCAGCTTCGGCTCTCAGGACTCCCCTACCTCTCTCATCCCCTCGAAGTCGCGGGGATTCTTGCCGAGCTTAAAGCCAACGAGCCCACCATCGCGGCCGGATTGCTGCATGACACCATCGAAGACTGCAACTTGAGCAGGGCCGAGCTGGCCAAGGAATTCGGAGAAGAGATCGCCAACCTGGTTGACGGCGTCACCCGGGTCGGCAAAATAACCAAAGCCACCAAACCCGAAATCCAGGCCGAGGACCTGGGAAAAATGATCCTGGCCATGGCCAAAGATATCCGCGTGGTCTTGATCAAGCTCGCGGACCGGCTGCATAATATGCGCACCTTGAGCTTCCTCTCCCAGGATAAGCAAATAGAAACCGCGGAAGAAACCCTGGAGATTTACGCGCCCATCGCACACCGGCTCGGCATCTACTGGATGAAGACCGAGCTGGAAGACTTGAGCTTCAAGTTCCTCAAACCCGAAATCTACAACCGGCTGGTACAGGAAGTGTCCAATATCGCCCAGCGAAGGCAGGATTATGTCAACCGGGTCCAGAAAATACTCCGGGAAAAACTGGCCGCGGCAGGAATTGACGCGGAGGTTCAGGGAAGGCTCAAGCACTACTACAGCATCTACCAGAAAATGGAGCAGGAAAAACTGAGCCTTGAAGAAGTCACCGACATCTACGGCTTCCGCATCCTGGTAAAAACCATCCGGGAATGCTACGAGGCGCTTTATGTCATCCATTCCTTCTGGGCGCCCGTGCCCGGGAAAATCAAGGACTACATCGCGCTGCCCAAGCCCAACCTCTACCAGTCGCTCCACACCACCGTGATGGGGCCGGAGGGAGAGCGCATTGAAATCCAAATCCGCACTTACGTGATGCACCGGATAGCGGAAGAGGGCATAGCCGCGCACTGGCGCTACAAAAAGGAAGGAGTCCCTATCGAGGGCGGGGTGGAAGAACAATTCGACTGGCTCAAGAGGCTGGTCGAGTTCAAGCAGGAATTGAGCGACCCCCACCAGTTCCTGGAAACCGTCAAAAGCGACCTCTTCCCGGACGAGGTCTATGTCTTCACCCCCAAGGGCGAGCTCAAAGTTTTTCCCAAAGGAGCAACCCCCATTGATTTCGCATACTCAATCCACTCCGAGCTCGGCAACCATTGCGCAGGAGCAAAAGTCAATAACCGGATCGTGCCCCTGTCCTACAAGCTGGAAAGCGGCGACATCGTGGAAATAATCCCCAGCCGGGAAACCCATCCGGTAAAGGCCTGGCTGGACCTGGCGGTCACCGCCCGCGCCAAAACCAAAATCCAGCACTGGATTCACAGCCAGGAGGCGAAAAAAAGCTGGGAACTGGGCCTGGAGATTCTGGAGAACGATTTGATCAAACTGGACATCTCGGTGCACGACCTGATCAAGTCCGGAAAGCTCGAGGAGGTGGCAAGAAAATTCAAGTTCACCGAATATAAAAAACTGCTGGAGTCCATCGGCTTCGGAAAATTCCCCTACCGCAAAGTCCTGGCCGCGGTCGTGCCCCCGGACCGGCTCAGAAGAATCTCGCCAGCCCGGGCCCAAAAAGCAAAGCCGGCGGCAAGAGCGCCGGCCGAGCCGGCAAAACCGGCCAAGGAAAAAAAGGCCGCCGGCATCGTGGTCAAGTCTTCGGATGAGCCCCTGCTCCAGATCGGCCCCTGCTGCCAGCCCCTTCCCGGCGAACAGGTCGTCGCTTACCTGATGCCTGATTCCGGACCCATCATCCACAGAACCGACTGCCCAAGAATAATCGAGCTCGACCCCGACAAAATCATCCCGGCAAGATGGTCAACCCGGATCAAGGGCAATTTCCTGTCAACCATCGAAGTCGTCAGCGCCGACCAAAGGGGGCTGCTTTCCAAGATGAGCGCGGCCATCACTGAAACCGGCGCCAACATCACCAAAGCCCTGGTCAGAACCACCGAAGACCAAAAAGCGGTCGCGACCTTTGAGGTCGAACTAAAAAGCATTCGCGACCTGAAAAATATCACCTCCAGCCTGGAAAAAATCAAAACCATAATCAGCGTCCAGCGTATCACCGGCTCGCTCGCTTGAGCTGCGGCCGGTTCCGCTTCGCTCGCCGCCAGTTAAAACCAATTAACCAGGTCTGACAACTCATTCCCGTCCATTCTCATTTACAGGATTGTTTTTTGTTTCTGACAATGATTCTTTGCTCCTGATCAGCGGCCCAAACCATTTCCGGGTTTCAAAAACCGGTTAAATTACCGGGAGTTAGCCGGGGCGATA
>Ga0315280_10000758_pt1 | contig 58888 bp, 49 predicted proteins | sample YL17G06_40_MG_FD_203697 | JGI IMG/M metagenome (GOLD analysis project Ga0315280, IMG submission 203697) | Sediment microbial communities from Yellowstone Lake, YNP, Wyoming, USA - YL17G06_40 | ecosystem: Environmental > Aquatic > Freshwater > Lake > Sediment | place: USA: Wyoming | collected... | reverse complement strand
GGCGGGCGTTAAAAAATTGAAGGAAAATTGTTTTGCTTTACTCGCCGAAGTTCGGCGGGCGGAAACGCGGAGCGGAGCTAATCAAGCATTTTTCGTTCAAAAAAGGTTCGCACTTCGTTCAGTAATTGCGACCAAGTTAGACATTGCGAATTTTGTGGGCAGTTTGTTTGCTCGCTCGCCCCGCCTGCGGCGGGGCTTCGCTCGCATTTTTCCGTATATTTCGGCACAAAATCAAACGGACGGACAAAATCAAAAATCAGTTTTCTGTCCAGCAGGCGGCGGTTCGACGTTGCGAAGCAACGCGCAAAATGAAAACTTTGGGATGTTCCACTAAATTTGGTTGATAGCAAGTAAAGAAAAGTGGCTCTTTTCCAAATCAAATCGGTGTTTTCGTGTCATAGTTCGCGTGTATGGCCACTCAACACGCGAAATCTCCTTGCTGCCGAGGGAGAATAAATCGTTTCGGCAAACGTCGCAGGCAATGCAGTATCTGTAAACATACCTGACGTATCAGGCAAAAGCATAGAGGCAGAAAACGCAAGCGATTTGCAACCGCGCTACTCAGTCGGATACTCCTGGAAAAACACACGATTGCTCAAGAGAGGAGAATCATCCGCCTTTCCCGAAGCGGCATTGCCGCGCGATATGTAAAGGCAATGCGATCATTGGTCGGCAGACGCCATTCACTGCATTTCCTGAGCTCGCCATACGCGCTTCTAGGCGATGGATTGTACTTCAGGTTCAAGCGCAGAGAATGGGTCATGTATCTCATGGCGGTAAAATCGGCTCGCGGCAAGAAAGCGTATTTTCTCGATTCGGTATTGCTTGAAGGACGAGAGTGCTACGAACGATGGGTTCAAGCAATCGCCACAATTCCTCTGCCGGTGAAAAAGCGCATTTGTGCTTTTGTTTCCGATGGTTTTCGAGGATCGCAGCTTCTCTCAGAGCAGAATCATTGGTTGCACCAGCGTTGCCATTTTCATCTGCTCGCCAATCTGGTGCGGGGTAAAGGCAAGCGACGATACCGGATACGAAGCAGTAGGCTTAGGGATAAGTTGATGGAGACAACAAGAATCATCTTGAATTCTCAAAGTCCTCACTTGTTGGCGCAAGCCCGAAAGACGACGCGCAGACTCATTCACCGCTCAACCTACCCGCCGTATATTCGCAAACAATCTCTGGAGTTTCTGGAACGCGAACAAGACTTTCGAACATATCTCCAATATCCGAAGCTTCATTTGCCAACAACCACGAATGCCATCGAATCAACCGGACAGATGATGCGGCGAGTGACAAGGACCGCGCGTACGCCGCAATCGCTACTGCTTCGCGCAACCGCCTTTCTTCGCTTAAAGAAATTTGTGATTTGCAATGGAAATCATCAACCGAATTAACTAGATGATCCCAAACTTTTCTTTTATAAAATCAATCGACCTTTTTAGGTCGCCACTCGTCCAATTAGTTTTTCTGCCGGCATAACTATAATAATAATCCGGATTTTGTATTTTTGTGTCTCCGTCTTCCATATTTTTAAAGTTTTTGTGCAATTATCAGATTATTTCCCCTTCCAGTAGTGTTTCCTGATATGGGCCATCAGCTCATAGGCAGTAAACCCGTTCCGCTACCTTGGTGTAGACCCTGCCATCACGCTTTAATAGGCCGAATGCGATGCTTTTTCCGCAGAAACTTTAGAGATTTCTGCTTCTTGCATCGTCAAATAATAACAAAAGTCTCAGTAAAAACCAATAATACTTTTGGGCTCCGGATAGGAAAAAAACCTGCAATGGCAGGTTTAAATATAAAACTTCACTTAGCTTATTTGTCACTGACTATCATATTTTGCCGAAACTCTTCTTCTGATAAAAATGGGTACATTCTTTCAATTGGAGAACCGGCATATCCCTTAGACCTGTCCAGGACCGAAAGCGGAATCAGCGGCTGGTTTTCGGGCATTTGAATTTCACAAAGAACCGGTCCGGATATGTTAAGAACGGTTTTGATCTTTTCTTTTAATTTCTCTTGACTGACGATCGGGAAAGTTTGCAGGCCATAAGCAGCGGCTACTTTTGTGAAATCGGGCGTGCTATAGCCGCTTCCCGGTTCTGAGCCGGCATACTGCCCGCTGAAAAACATTTCCTGCGTGCGCTTGATTGTCAGATATGACCCGTTGTTAAGCAAAAAGATTTTGACGGGAATTTTAAAGTGCATGACCGTCTGAAGCTCTTGGATATTCACCTGAAAACCGCCATCACCGAATATGCCAATAATTCTTTGCGGCTGGCCTGCTCCATACCAGGCTCCAATCGTACCCGGCAAGCCATAGCCCATTGACGCAAGTCCCATGCTTGTAAACAGCCTCTGGCCCATCTTAATCTTAAATGTCTGCATCGTGCAGGTAAAGCTTGTGCCCACATCCGTGACAATAACATCGTCTCTCTTCAAAAGATCGGAAAGCGTATCAATAAAAACATAGGAATTAACCCCATTTTTCTCTCCGTAATATTCTGGCAACACTATTGGATATTTAAGACGCCACTCATGGCATTTTTTCAGCCAAGGTTTGACATTTTGAACCTCGGGAATTTGATCTAAAAATCTGTTGATAAACAGTTTGGCATCCAAGCAAAGAGGAATGTCGATTTTAATAAGTCTCTTGTCCAGTTCATACTTGCTTACATCAACAACAATTTTCTTGGCATAACGCGCATACAATTCCGAGCTATTTCCAACTTGACGCGTATCTAGTCGAGAACCGATACTTAAAATCAAATCGGAGTTTGCTATTGCAAAATTAGCCCCGCGCTGACCCATAACACCCGCCGAACCAATAAAAAGTGGGTGGCAATGCTCTATCAAATCAATCCCATTCCATGTTAATACAACCGGAAATTTTAGTGCTTCAACCAGTTTCCTGAATTCGCTTTGTGCTTTGGCTAACCTTATACCATGGCCTCCGATAATTACTGGTCTTTTCGCTTGGGAAACTAACTTGACTACCTCTTCGATTTTTTGCAGTTCAAAGGGATCAGGAGACGCGTCCTCAGGAGGAATAAAGCGTTCTAATTTATTAGGTTCAATTTCGGCTCGCTGAATATCCGTTGGAATATCCAGCCAGACCGGCCCCGGCCGGTCATGTATGGCTTCGTGCACGGCTCTCTCAAGATGATATCTTATACCCTGACCGTCTTCGACCATCACCGCATACTTGGTAATTGGCCGGATCAAATCAATTATATTAATTTGCTGGACACCGAGTTGCCTTATAGTATTCCCCTTCGTGGTAAAAGCAAGTGGCACTTGGCCAGATATAAAGATACAGGGAATGGAATCACACCAAGCACCGCAGACTCCTGTAATGGCGTTTGTACCGCCCGGCCCAGAAGTCACTAGCGCGGCGCCCGGCCCTCCATTGACACGAGTATACCCCTCAGCAGCCATTGCTGCTACTTGTTCATGCTGTGTGCAAACAAATTTTAGCTTCTTATGTCTAACCAAGGAGTCGGCCAGATGTGAATTGGCGCCACCGACAATCATAAAGACATCACTTACGCCCAATTCCGACAAAAAATCAAAAACATAATCCGAGAGTTTCATTTTCTCTTCCCCGATTTTTAAAGAACGAGTTTGAGGAAAGTATACGTTAAAGGCCGGCTTTCGTCAAATACGAGTAGAGTCCTTTAAAGTCCCATGCAATATTATCTGGGCCAGAAGAAGATAATTCTTCCTCTGAATGAAATCCCCAAGTTACACCAACGGTCCTGAAGCCGAAACTTTTTGCGGAGCGGATATCGCCAGAAGTGTCAGAAACAAAAAAAGTTTCGCCTGACGATACGTTGAATCTTTTAAGAATCTCTTTAAACGATTTTGTCTTTGTATGATCCTGCGTTCCCAAGATTAATCCAAATAGTTTTTCTAAATCAGACTTGGCCAGTAGCGGTAAAATAAACCTGTTAAGAGTAGCCGATACTATAGCACGACTGCCTTTAATTTTCGGCAAAAAATCTGGTACTTCTGGAAAAAGCTTGACCGAAGAATAGTATTTTCCAAAATTTCTTTTCTTAAATTCTAGGAATTTAGGATAATCTTCCCGATTTTTTACAAAAGATTTGAAACCAAGATGGATATTATCTTTAAATAAGTTTTTATAGTCATTTTCTGAAAAATCTATACCAATAAAAGAAAAGGCCTCTTTATTAAGCATATAAAGGGGCTGAAAAGAATCCGCCAGGACGCCGTCGAAATCAAAAATGAAAGTTCTCATTTCTTATTCCTGCCAATAAACATAATCGGGACATTTTTAAAAAGGTGGTTTGGATCATCTAATTCTTCCAGCGTCACGATATCACCGGGACTAAAAAGCATATCTCCTAATCTGGAAACTATATCGCCACTTAAAATCACTGCCAAAACCCTATCGCATCCATTGAAATTCGGAATGTCGTTATTTTTTTCAATAATTTTGAAGCACAACTTATTTTCATAAAAATCCCTCATTTGACCAAAATCAAGATCTGTAAAACGAACTTGGTTAGGATCGCTTTTCATGCTCTCTGGACCCTCATATCCATCTTGAGTCCGGCCATACATATCTTTCAATCTAACGAGGTCGTGTTTCATGGGGGGTATTTCTAATTCCAATACTCTTGCCCCTTCTTTTGAAATTGCCTGTGTAGAGTGGAAAGAGCCAGAGTCAATCACTACCGCATCCAAAGATGTTAGCTCTAAAGATTCATTAAGGGAAGAAAAAATGACTCTTCCGCTCACCACAACCAAGGCCGTCTTTTTGTTCGGATGGCAGTGCATTGAAGTGGCACAAAATTGTTTTATAAAAAGATTCCAGATTTCAACTTGTGGGTCTTTGAATATCAAACATTCGCCGCCCCACGGCTTATTAACAATGACCTTTGAAAAATCAATATTTGTAGGCGTTGCTTTATATGACCGCAGATCCAGATATTTCTTATCGAGAGAAGATGGTGAAAGTTTTTTAATCATTATATCTTATTTAAATTTGGAAAGGATCGCTTTCATCAGATCTCCAACATCCCGAGGATGGCGAGCGGTAATTATATTACCATCAATTACCGCTGGCTTATTGATATAAATTGCACCTGCATTTTTAAGATCATCAATGATCCCCTTGTAACAAGTTGCTTTTTTACCTTTTAAAATTCCAGCTGAAATTAATACCCAGGGGCCATGGCAGAATGCAGCGACAATTTCTTTATTTTTATACATATCCCGCACAAATTGTAAAACTTCTTTAATTTGCCTAACCCTGTCTGGTGCCTCAAACCCACCCGGTATTAGAACAAGGTCGTAATTCTTAGGATTTAAACTAAGCGAGTTCACTAAATTCCCGTAATAGCGCGCAATCAGCTCAATTGGGAAATTAAGTCTCCCATTAACAAGCTTCTTTTCTTTTGTGGCAATGTCAACCCGAAAACCAGCTTCTTTAAGTCTAATAACGGGATAAATTACTTCCTCATCTTCAAAGCCTTCGGCGGTTATAATAACGGCTCTTTTTATTTTTTTCTTAGCCATTGTAAAAATGTTATCAGAAAATGGCCACAAAAGCAAGGTGGAAAGCTGATTTTGGACGGCAAACGCCAAAACAAAAAGCGCAAACTGCGCTTTTAAATGAAGTTTACGTTTCGTGGAACCGGCCCAATTATCGGAAAAAGTTTTTCCAGATCTTCCGGCATAGAATTTCTAACTTCGTTCCACAAAAATATATTTACGGCGTTCATCCGGCAATTCTTACGGCACTCCGATATATTAAGTTCGTTTCTGACAAATCCCCAATTCCGATAACGAAGTTCTCCCTCCCAGATTTCATCAAAACCTTGGCTGTTAATGTTCCCCAGAACAAACCTTTGATCTCCGCAGCCAACATCTTGAGGCCAATACGCACTACACGATAAAAAATCGCCGGAAGTCATTAGGTAGCCCCAGGCCATTGGGGTTGCTTGGCAAATTGTATAACGACGATCCGCGTCCTCGTAACTTTGCATCGTTCTACTTCTGAAAACTACGTTATAGCCGGGGCTATTTAACTCATCTAATTTTTCAGCCAGATATAAGAAATCTCCATAACGGAAATTTGAACCCAGGATATCTTCTTGCCTATTAATACTATAGAGACCCTGCGAATAAGGTTTTATAACGCAATAATCGCATCCTACTTCTTTCATCAACTTCGCGAACCCATAAATTTCGCCGATGTTGGTCGGATTCATCAGAAGCTGGGCGCCAATCATACAGTTTAGACCCAATTTGGCATTTAATTTACGGGCATAGCGTATGTTGTCTAAAATCTTGTCAAATTCCCCTTTGAACTTTTCGGCTAATTGAGCTCCCAGTTTTGAGGCATAGGCCGGATCTTGTATCGCAAGCGCAAACTGATCAAGCGGAGCATGGTGATTCAGAGCGTGAGTAGAAGCGCTTGCCGCATCTAGACTGACTTTTATCCAGGTAATGTAGGGCAGTGCCTCGTCAATGAACTTAGCATTCATTCTCGTTCCATTAGTCGTTAAGGCAACGTCAATGCCAACTTCTTTCGTAGCGACTACCATCTCGGCTAATTTGGGATGAAGCGTCGGCTCGCCTTCTCCCGCAAACATGATGCTCCTGACGCCATTCCAGGCCTCGCCCATCACTCTGCGGTTAACCATTCCCCGAAGCACAAACTTGAAGCGGTCAAAATCTAAAAGCCGATTTTTATAGCTTATGTAATCCACGGCGCACCACGGACAACGATGATTGCATTGTCCCACCGGCGAAACTTCGATATAGAGAGGGTAGATGCTTCTCGCCAGCTCCCAGTTACCCTGGGCGGCATGCCACCGCCTTACCCATTCTGGATGATAAACAAGCTTATGAAGGTCGATCAGGCCGTATTCATCTTTCATCCGATACCTCCTATGCTCTTTTTATTCTGTATTTCCAGAAAAGCTTAAAAAGGGTTTTTGAGACACCGATGACATTTTTTATTTTGAATGCGGTTGGCTTGCCGCTGTTTCTTTTCTTTAGAATCATTGGTACTTCTTTGTGAGAGTACCCGGCCCTAATTAATTGCGCCAAGATTTCTGCCGAGTAAGCAAAACTGTCATTTCTTTCTTTTATCTTACGGAGATTTTCAGTCTTATGGACACACATACCATTGTAATATCTTAAATGCAACCCGGCGATTAAGTTCATCAGGAAGGTGAAGGTTCTTGAAATAATTCTTCTCATCAACGGCCTTATTTCCATATTGGCAGTATAGGACATAATTATATCCGCTTCTCCCGTATGGGCAATGACATCTCTGATTGATTCTCTCGCAAGCTCGTTGTCTCCTGCCACCATAACTACATATGGAAAATGCGCATTATCAACCCCAAGCCAGAATTTTCTTCCCAAATTGATGTATGAATTGTGAAAGACCTTGATATATCTGTCGTTTTGAGCTAATCTGTCGGCTATTTCTGGCGTTCCATCATGACTGCCATCTTTTCTTAAACAGTCAATGATCATAATTTCATAGTCGTCAAAACCAATCTGTTTGACTGCCCAAGTAACGCTCTCTACCGCCCCCCTAACGTTACCCGCTTCCATATAGACGGGTACAATAACGCTGATTGTTCTCATGTGATTTCTCCCTTACAAATTTACAAACGACAAATCTTGATTTAAAGCGTATCACGGTTTATTCTGCAAAGCAATTATTGTTGCTGTTTGACCTTCCTCGGCTCAATTGCTATTATCAATGATAAAATTGTTCGTTAAAAATTGAGGGGATGAGATGAAGATATTGCTCACAAATTCGCCGCTTCAATTCTACATGGTGCCGGTGTTTATGCATGCGGATTGGGACGTTTTGAACTTACCGCAACTTGCAGCTATGGTTTGGAGAGAACACGAGGTTAGAATTATAGATAACTGGCGCGGTTGGTTCCGACAAGAAATGGCCACTAAAGAAGCAAGAAAATTCTGTCCGGATATTGTCGGCATAAGTAATTCTACCATTGCCGATAATGACAGGGCTATCCAAATGGCCAGACAAATAAGACAGGAGAATAAAAACGCCCTGATGATAACCGGCGGACAGGCAGCCACCACCTATTATCGCGATTTTCTTGATTCAGCATTTGATATTGTTGTTTTAGGTGAAGGCGAATATACCTTCAAAGAAATCGTTGAAAGATTCGCAAGCGGTAAGCGAGATTTTTCAAATATCGCCGGCCTGGCCTACAAAGATAAGGGTGAATACAAAATAACTCCGCCCAGATCATTCGAGCCAAATCTTGATAATTTTCCCTTCCCTGCATGGGAGCTTTTGCCTCCACGCAAGTCGGTTATGTTCCGTAATACCCGGGCCTCTGTCATAGAAACTTCCCGAGGCTGTCCTTTTGGATGTGATTTCTGCACCGTTCAATCGTTCTGGAAACGCAGCCTGAGAGAAAAATCCAATGAACGGATCGTTGCGGAATTAAAACATCTCAAATTCAAACTCGGTGTTGGGCAACTATATATCATTGATGATTGTTTTTGTCTAAATGTTAAAAAATATACCGAACTATTTGAAATGATGTTGCGAGAAAACGTTACTGTAAAATTCTTCGTCCAGGGAATCAGGCCCGATATTGTTGCTAACAACCCGAATATGATGAGGCTTGCAGCAAGAGCGGGGCTTTGGGGCTGCTTAGTGGGATTTGATTCATATAACGAGGACGAGTTATCAAATGTCGGTAAAACCGGGGGAATGAATGTAAATGTACGAGCCTCAAATATTATGCGCAAGAATGGGATTGTTGTTCATGGCGTACATATGTTCGGTATCCCTGGCTTTAGTCCTGCGGGATTTGAAAAAACTTTTCAGCTGGGTATGAGATATTCGGACACATTCCGCATATCTCGTTTCTCATTAATCCCCGGGACGCCGCTTTTTAATAAAATGGCTGCGGAAGGTCAAGTTCTAAGGATGAGGGAGCTTTATCTCCCTTACCAAAATAGAATCAAGGAAGATCCAAAGAAACTAAAAAAAATGGAAAGACTTTATTTCCTATATGTGTTCTTCGGTTTGCTGGCAATAAAAGAATTCATTGCTTCTCGCGGTAATGCAAGAAGGCTTAAAATTCGTGCTTATATTTCTTCTTTCCGTTATGTAATGTATGCATTTTTAAGAAAGGTTCGTCTTGAACTTTTATAACCCCGACTATCGGGGTTTTGTTTTAATCACTAAATAAAAAAAGCGAAATGTTAATTTCGCTATTATAAAAGTTATAAAAAAATTTTGACCTAAAATCCTAATTTTCAAACTTATCGACGAAATCAATGGGGCTGATTTGCTTGTGCTTCCATCGCATAAGCTTTATTTCGGGGGTGTGCCTGTAATCACGCTTTCTCCATCGTCTTTTTACATAGCAACCATAAATCGCATATATAAATGACGGCAACCACCAATATGCCTTCGACAGGAAACGGTTATTTGAACTGCTGATAAAAATCGATGTATACATTAGATACTCAAAGAGCTTTTTCTTTTCTTGCTGCCAAGATGTCGGCAGGCGGCGACGGGCAACTCCTATCCAACCTTCCAGTGTTTCCGGCAATTTGAATCCAAATTCGTTGACGGAAATATCCAGAAGCTCGGTTCCCGGCAGAGGGGTAAACGGCGAAAACTGATTAACAATCGCGCGGGGATTTTCTTCCATGAGTCGGAGAGCCAGATCAACAGTTTCATTCAATTCTTCTTGAGTTTCTCCCGGAAAACCCATCATGAAATTGTACTGGGCAAAAATGGAGGTTTCGGCAAGTTTTCTGTTGGCAGCGATGGATTGTTCCGCCGTTTCCTGTTTTTTTATCCATTTCAGAATACGGTTTGATCCCGATTCCAAACCCGGTTGCACAACGAGCATTCCGCAACGTTCCATCTCTTTCAAGTCCACTTTAAGCATATCGTCGGCACGACCTTGAACGGTCCACGAGTATTGGCCATTGATAAACCTGGCTATGCTGGTGGCCCAGCGGGTATTGGCGAAAAATTCATCATCGTAAAAAACGATGTGATCGAGGCTATATCTTTGCACGAGTTCCGAGGTCTGCTCATATAATCTTCCCGGAGTCATCATCCGATAGGTTCGTGTTAGGGCCGGTTCCGAACAGAAAGTGCATTTGAACGGACAGCCGCGGCTTCCTTGAACCGGCAAAAGACGGCTGGCTCCAGGATAGAGGTACTGGCCTGGAGTGGTGTAATTCTCAATATCCAAGAGGTCATACGGAATTGGAGGTAAATTATTAATGTCCAAAGGGGGTCCTTCAGGATTAATCTGAAGAGTACCGTCTTGTTTTTTCCAACCAAGTCCCGCAACAAGTTCAAAATGTCGGCTATCGGCAAATTCTCTAACAAGATTTCTGAAAGCAAGCTCGCCCTCGCCTTTAATGATAAAATCGATGTCAGGATGTTTGAGCGATTGTTCAGCCATCAGAGTCACATGCATCCCTCCCCATACCACAGGAATATCGGAATAGTTTTCTTTTACCAGGCGTGATATTTCCAGCGCATAAAAAATCTGTGTTCCGGTCATACTAGAAAGAGCGACACAGAACGGTTTTGATTTCAGTTCTTTTTTCAATACTTCTTTCCAGTTGTCCGTTACCCGTTGGTCAATAACCTTAACACTGAATTCACCGATTAAACCTGAAGTGGCACTCAAGACGGAGAGAGGTAATGTGATTGACACTCCCCTCCTGTCAAGGCCTGTTCTGGGGTAGACTACCACCACATCAGCCATTGTTGTTCTCCTTTGCTATGTCAATGAACTTTTTCTTATTATGAATAGTATCAGATATTTAATAGAATAGTCAAATTAATGTTGTCAAAAGACAGAAAGTGCTTTATAATCTACCGTAATTGAACCTTGACAAAATTGATGGAGGAAATGTGAAAATACTCTTTGTCCCAAGGATTATTGAGTATATTGATCCTATGAATATTGAATTAATGTCGGCACTCGCCAGGCGTATCGGTCATACCACCTACCTCAGCGTCCTTGCTCAAGACGACCTAGAAGCGGACTTAAAAAGAATACATCCAGATGTTGTGGCTTTTAGTAGCATGACCGGGGAACAAAGATATTTTAGCCAAGCGGCAGAAACCGTTAAAAAATGTTCTCAAAATATTTTCACCGTTATCGGCGGGCCTCATTGCGCTTTTTTTCCAGAAGTTATAGAAAACCCCTGTATAAATTTTGTGGGGAGTGGTGAATGTGATGAGGCTTGGCCCAATTTACTCAGGGCCCTAGAAACCGGCAGAGACACCAATAACATTAAAAATATCTTTACCAAGGAAAATTGGTACGGCAGATTCCGAGATGCTGATTTCGACGGCCGGAGAGAACATCTTGCGGGCAGGACCACTTGTTTAGATAATCTCCCCTTCTTTGACCGAGAATTGATTTATCGGCGGACGTACTTGGCAGACTTCCCTATGCGTTCTTTTATGTCCTCTCGCGGATGTCCGTTTGGGTGTACTTATTGTTTCGAACCAAAATTCAATAAACTCTACGCCGGCAAGGGTCCAATTTTTAACCGTTACAGCGTTGGACGCCTCTGCGCAGAATTAAAAGAGCTCAAGGAACGATGGCCAACTCAATTCATCAAATTTTACGATGATGTGTTTTTCATCAGAAAAACAGCAGATTCATGGCTTGAGGAATTTGCGGAGGTTTATCCAAGAGAGGTCGGTTTACCGTTCTTTTGCTTGACTCGCTGCAATCTCCTGACCGAAGAAGTCCTAAAACTTCTGGTTAAGGCAGGATTACATTCTTTAACGATGTCAATCGAAGCCGGAAATGATTATGTTAGAAATCACGTGATTAAACGGCGCATGACAAAAGAAGAAATTATGCACGCCTTCGGTTTGTGCAAAAAGTACGGGATAATTACTTTCGCCAATTCAATCTTGGCAATCCCGGTCAGGCCGGAAATTATGGCACAACAAGGGAAAAAACCTATCGACTACGACATCGAATCTCTAGACATGAATATCGGGGCCGGTGCAGATTTTTCGGAATTCGGCACGATTTACCCCTACCCGGGCTGCGAGCTAGCCGAATATGTGGTAAAAAATGGCTGGTTCAGCCCCAAAGATTTCAATAAACTTCACACAAGCTATCAAGCCGAAAGCCCTCTTAACTGCTTCACCCCGAGGGAAAAAATGATGCAAGGCAATTTAGTTCTTCTGGGCACTTTGTGTGTCGCCTTTCCTTGGTTAAGAAATGTTACCGTTAAATACTTAATCAAGCTACCGCTGACAAAGTTGTATTTTATCCTCTATTATCTAATCAAGGGTTATCTTACTGTATTCAAGGTATATCCCATGAAATTTACCTTGATGAATCTGACTAAGAATATCGTGCGCAGTGTCAAGCTGGACTGGAAAAAACACTCGCCCGGCAAAAGACTTTATTAAGATGACTTAAAAAAATAAAAAAACCCGCAAAGCGGGTTTTAAATTTACCCTATGAGGGTTTCGATAAAGCCTAGTAGCATGTGTTGATTTATAAAGGTCTTGTTACCAAGATATGTCGTAGCTAAAGCAGCGGCAGCGTTACCTATAAAACCGCACAGTTCAATCGGTAACCCAGCACGAATGCAGGGCGCCACTAATGAATAGAAGGTATCGCCAGCCCCTACCGTATCAATTACCCTTTTTGAGAAAATCGGGATTTCGAATTTTTGATCTTTGTTAGCAACGACCGAACCTCTGTGTCCAAGAGTAACCGCGATAACTTGAGCACCAAGTTTTGCCCTTAATATTTCTGGCCGTTCGCGTATTAAGTCCCACTGATCCCTTAGAGCAAGACTGGCTTCAAAATGGTCAAGGCAAACAAAATCAGCCTTGGGGTATTTGTCAATCGTGTTCAACCCCCTGTTCGCACTATTCGCCTGGGTACTTACAGAAAGGAATGGCGCATTCTCAGCGATAAAACGAACGATCTTTTCTGTCATTAATCCGTGGCCATAATCATTAACGAGAACTAAATCCATTTTATTAATTTCGCCTTGGCGCAAAAGTTCCACAAGTCGGCCCTCTTCGTCTTTTGTTAGCGGCACCTCATCAAAAACATAAGTCTCTGAATACTTTCTGAAATAAACCGGGTCAATTTGCCTTTGCTTAATAATGGTGGATAATCCCTCCCTAGTCAGAATGAGGGGCCTGACGTTTGTGGCCAAAGAATTGGCGATGAATTCTTCGTGCGAATTTCGCGAACCGATGGTCGTAATCAAATTTATATTGGAACAAAAATTGGCAATATGATTGGCGCAGGCCAAGATCCCACCAGCAAATAATTCAGTATTCAGGTATTTCATGGCAACCACTCCGCCCTTCGGCGATAAGCCCAAGGCTTGGACAAAATCGTATTGATCAATAATACTCTCACCGATCACCATCACACGCAGGCTCTTCAATTTTTCTAAAGATCTCGCCATTTCCCCAAGCGGAAATTTCTTTTTAAAACCATCTAGAAACGCTAGAACTTCTTCCGGATAAGGATCGATATAGTGACTTAGAAGGGGTGTTGCGTGGATAGGAATTTCGTGCGAATAAAATACCCGCCCTCCCAAATCCTCTACCGCCCTTTTTTCTAATGAAAATCTGCTCGAAGGATCTTTTGCTAAATCTTTACAAACAGTACCCTTAACATAAACATCCGGTTTGATAAGTTTAATCAGTTCCGTGGAGTCTTGGGTGTCACAAAAAGTGACAAAATCAACTAATTCCAAGGCGGCTAGAACCTTAGCTCTTATGTTCTGACTAAATACTGGCCGTCCCGGGCCTTTTAACACAAACCTATCCGTTGTCACGCTTACTACCAAAATATCGCCCTGCCCCCTTGCTTGCTCAAACTGATACAAGTGGCCGCAATGGTACAGGTCATACGCGCCGTGGCAGAGAACGATTTTTTTACCCTCCGCTCTGAGACCATCTAATATGGGGACTAACTCAACGGGAGATTTGATCTTTTTGAGAAACGACATCGTCCGCTCCTTAAAATTTTCAAAAAACTGGCTTAATTTAAGAACAAATAGAAGGAAATAGCAATCTTGACACTGCCACAATTTATGTTCTCAAATAACTCCGCGGACTTTGCTAGAGCTCATTTCTTATAAAAATGCGGATTTATGCTAGATTTGAATTATTAAAATGCTGCGCCAAAAAATAAAAAATACCCTACCGTAGGCTCAAAAATACACGCATGCGGACAATATCTACCTTGCAAAACCGGGTGCGTGAAATATCTGGAACTGCCCCAGATTGTGAAACCAACTACGCATTGCGGTAAGGTCCTTAACTTTAGAAGTGCCATTAATAGTTTGGACACATTGGCGTTTCTTTTCTGGAAAATTAATTTTTTGAGGAAAAGGATAATTGTCACTGAGACTTAAAATAATTAAACATTGTCTTCCATGTTATTTACCTATCTGATAGAGATAGGCGGTATGGCCGGCATATTCAAACTGGCTTAGCAACAATCCGCCGGGTATCTTTTTATTCTGGGCCGCCTCTAGCAGGTACGGCGCCGTATTCTGAAGGCTCTGGTCAATCACGAGGTAGATCAAACCATTTTTCCGCATCATATACAAAATATCTCCGAGCGTTTCTCGACCGGTAATTTCTTGCCAGTTAGTTCCGGCATAAAATGGTATCTCGGGCTTACGAGCAACGATAATCTTATGCGCGGGATCTGGGATATTGTCGCGGAACCATTGACCAAGCATTCTGTATTCCACCTGGGTATAGTCTTTGGGTAAGAAAAAGTATCCCTGGAAATTAGGAAACACGAAATAGCAGGCGCTCACTATAATCAACGCCGAACATAAAAGATTCTTCTTTATATGAGAGAGGCGGAGAGAGTCACTCAATTCTTTTGAGAACTGTAAGCAGCCGACACCGATGAATATAATAAATGCATACAAGATCGGAGTAATATACCCGTCGGTTCCCGGATGACCTATGGCTAATATGAAAGGGTAGGACAACGGCACGGCTATCGCCGATAATTCCCGGTATTTCTTTGTAAGAATAAACTTGCGTAATCCAAAAGCGAAGAATGAGAAGCCGACGATGCCAAAAGCACGGAGCAGGATATGTTCAATGCTGTATAAATTTTTAAAATAGAATTTAACCAGCGGCTGCCAATTTTTTAAAAATAACAGAATCTGTGCGCCACCAATAGCGCCGGGATTAATTATACCGACATCACTCGGCAGATTCATCGAACCTGAGAATAGGCTCTGAAGGCGGCCAGAAAATGTCCAGTAGCCCGAATGGGCGTGCAAGAACAAAATATAGGGCACGATAGCCAGCAAAAAAGTCACGAGAAGTGTTATAATCATCGTCCAGCGCTGCCTCAATGAAATCTTCTCCTTATGAATAAACCACACAAAAATAATAAGCGGAATAATCGAAAACAAATATTCTGGCCTCGTAAGATACGCTGCTGCGCTGATGCATCCAAAGATAATTCCGTAGACTAGAAGATTACGTTTGGTCAAGTCATCAAGCTGGGCGAATTTAATCAAGAAGAACAACAACAGCACCGAAAGAAATCCCGCCAGTGGCTGGGCAGCTACGCCAAGTGAATTCGTCCAAAACCATAGCGCATTAATTGATAAGAAGAAGGCCGCGAGGAGAGCCGTGCTTCGGCCAATAACTGGCCGCACCGCATAATAAAGAAGTGGCAAGGTAAGTAAGCTGATAACAATCAGCGCCACATGAGAGGCTAACTCAATATTGCCGATAAACCAATAGAATGGAACGATTAAGAACGATGTTAGGGGGGAATAGAATAGATGAGGGTGCCCAAAAACGGTCAGCCCATGGCCTTGAGCAATACTTTTTGCCATCAAAGCATACGAAACCCCATCCGTACCTATTACCGCAAAATGCGGATAAATCAAGATAACCAAAATTACGTTCGACAATATGCACCCTATGATAATCAGGATATCTTTGCGGTTAGCCGTCAATAATTTTCTCATAGAATCTTATTTGCTGTTTTATTAACATGTTGGGATTATAATTTTTTTCAAAGTGATTACCGAAAGACCGGTTGCGAGTGCTTGTGAAATAATAACATTCATATTATTTTATTCCATATCGCCATTCGCGGCAGTTTTAGAAGGTTGGACAAAAAAATGCATCTCAGCGAATAAATCGATAATACGCTCAATCAGCATAAAGCCTTTAAATTTCACTACGTCAGTAATACGAAGCTGGTCCGCCAACCGTCTGTTCCTATTAATCCAAACTTGTGGATAGATAATTAATGCTGCCAGCGCGCTGAATGCAACACGAGCCAGTAAATATATTGTCGTTTTGACCTTGGTTATATTTACAAATTAAACAGGCCAGTTTTTATAAAATGGGCCAAGTATCTTAAATTGAAGCTGGTCTGCCAGGACTTTTTAAAATACTCGACAGCTTTTTTCTTGTCGCCGTTATCCCTATTCCATATACCAACCTGAAAATAATTTTGTGCCAAGGTTTTGGGATGTTGTCTAAACTCATCCAAATGTTTTTTCAAAATCATTTCTCTGCCAGCAATCTTTTTTTTAATATTGCTACCTACCTGTCCATGATTCGCAGCCATATTCACGTTGACTAGCGGCATATTAATGCCACACCCTTTAAATTCCTTGGTTATTCTAATCATCAATTCTGCTTCCTGATGGCTGGGAAAATTCTCGTCAAAGACCCCTGTTTTATTAAATACAAAGCGCTTAATAATAAGCGTGACAGTTAAAAATTTATTAAAACTATCTAATGCCAATTCGTGGTAATCGGCGATGCCGTCTGGTATTTTGGATAACTCTTCCCTACCATCATCGTAAACGTTTTTTACTGCTGAAAAACAGAATCCGACATCATTGGGAGTGTTTTCAAATCCACGCATTTGAATTTCGAGTTTCTCTGGTAACCATTCGTCATCATCATCCAAAAATGCTATGAATTTTCCGTTGGAGTTTTTTATGCCGATATTTCTGGCCGCTGAACCGTTTTTTTCTTCCCCTATTTTTAAATAAGTCAATCTTGGGTCATCAAAATTGGATACTACTTTATCGGCTCTTTTTTCCAGACCGACATCCACTATAATTACCTCAAAATCTTGATATGTTTGTACCAAGACAGAGTTTATGGCGTTTTTAACCATCTCCAGCCTATTATGAGTTGGGATTATAACAGATACTTTAGGCATAAAACTTGGCTAGAAAAGAGGATAAATAAATGGTGCGATAACGCTGCTTTGAGCAAAAATTAACAAGAGACCTAAAAGAAGCAAGATAATAACTATGGGTAAAAGCCAGAATTTTTTTCTATTCTTTAAAAATCCTAAAAACTGTATCAACGTTTGAAATTTATTCACTGGTGGAGTTATTTATCGCTCATTTCTATCCAGTAAGTTTTTTTTTCTTTACTTAATCTCTTGAACTTAATTAAATGCATTACTAAGCCCGTAGGAATTATAACACACAGATAAATAGCAACGAGAAGAATTCTAAACATAAAGAAACCCACGAAGACTACTAAAGTCATCCATGCCAAATACGGATATAAAAGAACTCTAGTAGCCAAAATACTAAGAACAACCAATAGTGAACCGGAAATAATCAAAACTAGGGATATTACACCTTGAAACCAGAACCCAAAGACAATAAAAATAAATCCCACCAACAAGCCGAAACGCTTAATGTCTTTTTTGGTCCTTTTTATAGCTGATGTCTCAATACCAATTTGTTTTAAAAGACTCATTTTTTCTTTCTCCATTAATCTAATCCTTATTTATTACTTCCCCATAATGATTTATAAAGAGTTTCGGCTATTGCCCTATATCCTTCCGGTATCGGATGCCCGTCTAATTCCTGAGGATATATCGCAACTTTGTCATTTAGTTTCGCGACAAGACCAGGAAGCACATCAACGCATTGAATTCTCAACCCCTTGCACAATAAGAATAACTTATTCTTCAAATCGGTTTCCATGCCGACATATTCATTAAGTGCTTTGCTGATTCCATAATTATTCCCAAGAATGTATGCGCCATAGACCATTTCTTTAGTCGGTATTACCGCAATCACAAATTCTATATTATTGATGCGTGCCTTATCTGCCATTTCCCGGAACTGTTTTTCTGTTATCCTCCACCCTTCAGAAGTTCTTGGATCACTCAAATTTACTGAATCCTTTCTGTATGAGGGGCTCAGGAGCGTTTTTATCGACTCTTCCTTATAGACGAAGCCGAGCTCCGGTCTGCCATCCAGCCATTTTTCTATTCTCGCGTTCCGCTCTTCTCCTGTTTCGGCAAGCCCAAGAGCTTCGCGGATGCCACGCGTGGCTCTTCCGAGAAACGTGTATAAGGCGCTTTTTGACCTCAGCCATAATCTAAACTGAAGAATACTGATATGCGCGGAATCAGCGTCAGAGCCGTTTTGCAGAAGAAGACGGATGCTTGTGTCCTCCTCCTTTTCCTCATACTTGAATTCGGGATCACGGAGACTTGCCCAGTAATCATTACTGTAGGCCGTATAGTAAGTGTCCATCAGGTCATTACCAGTATAGAATCCTATGATTATAAGATTCGGGTTCAGTTTGATGGCCTTATCCATCAGATAGCTGTATTGAATCGGCCCGTCCCCGCCTACGGCAAGCTGATAAACCGATTTGCCGGCAAGCTTGCCGAGCACCTGCGGCCATGCCTCACTAGGCACCGGTGCGTTGTTGCCTTCGGTCTGTGAATCGCCAATTGCAACGACTTCTGCGTTTTCAAGAACTTTATCATTTCTGAATCCACTGCTGTCATAAAAGCCAGAGCGCGGATTACCAATATACCCCAAGATAGGGTCCGACATTACACGCTCAGTGGGAACAAAAAGCCTTAGCCCAATCTCGGCTATTATCAGCGCAACAATAATGCCACATATTACTAAAAGTAGGTTTGAATATTTTTTAATCCAGTTCATATTTTTTCCGCCAATTTTTGTCGTCTTTCAGTACGGGCTGTTGTTTTTTATCAATCAGATAATCTTCCAAAACCAAATAATCCATATCGGTTCTCATAAAACACCTATAAGCATCTTCCGGCGTACAAACGATTGGTTCGCCGCGCACATTAAAAGACGTATTAACTATGACCGGACAACCGGTCTTTTTATAGAAAGTTTCTATTAATCTATGATAGCGGGGATTTGTTTCTTTATGCACAGTTTGCAATCTGGCCGAATAATCAATGTGTGTAACTGCTGGGATGACCGAACGAATGACGTTAAGCTTATCTATGCCCCAGAGTCGTTTTTCTTCTCCGGTCATCTGGCGTATTTTATCTTCTTTGACATAAGCCGTCAAAAGCATATACGGCGATGGCGTATCTATATTGAAAAATTCGGGCGTATGTTCCCAAAGTACTGACGGTGCGAATGGTCTGAAGCCCTCTCTAAACTTAATCTTCAGATTCATCTTGGCCTGCATTTTTGGCGAACGGGCATCACCAAGTATAGAACGGGCACCAAGAGCCCTGGGACCAAATTCCATCCTGCTCTGAAACCAGCCAATAATTTTTTCATTAGCTAATAGATTGGCTGTTTTTTGGAATAAATCAGTATCGTCCACACATTCATAAGGAATATTATTTCCGTTCAGAAATTTTTGGATATCATTATTAGAATAAGCAGGCCCAAGATACGAGCCGTTCTGGCTGTCAGTCGCGCCATTGGCGCTACGAGGATTGTCTAAATATTGATACCAAGCAAATAGAGCCGCTCCCAAAGCACCACCGGCATCCCCAGCGGCAGGTTGAATCCAAATATCTTTAAATGGACCCTCTCTTAGAATTCTTCCATTCGCAACACAATTTAGAGCCACACCGCCCGCTAAGCAAAGATACCTCTGGCCAGTCACTTTATAAACATACCTGGCCATTTTAAGCATTAAGCTTTCTGCAACATCTTGAATAGAACGAGCCAAGTCCATTTCTTTTTGCGTAAGTTGAGTTTCTGGTTTTCTGGGCGGACCGCCAAAAAGCTTATGAAACTTTTCATTAGTCATTGATAAGCCGATGTGATAATTGAAATAATCCATGTTTAGTTTAAAAGACCCGTCGTCTTTGACGTCAATTAAATATTTATAAATCAAGTCAACGTATTTCGGTTCACCATATGGAGCTAGGCCCATAACCTTATATTCGCCTGAATTAACCTTAAACCCCGTATAATAAGTGAAGGCGGAGTAAAGAAGCCCGAGCGAATGGGGAAAATGAATTTCGGAATCAATTGAAATTTTATTGTCTTTTCCGATGCCAAATGCGGCAGTTGCCCATTCGCCCACTCCGTCAACGGTCAAAAATGCTGCTTCTTGATACGGAGAAGGGAAAAAAGCTGAAGCCGCATGGGATTGGTGATGTTCCGTAAAAGTAATCTCTTTTTGATAATTAAGTTTTTTTCGTATAACTTGCTCTATCCAAAATTTTTCCTTTAACCATACCGGCATTGATGCCAAGAATGATTTGAGACCCTTCGGCGCGTATTTTACATAAGTTTCTAATAATCTTTCAAATTTTAGAAATGGCTTATCATAAAAAGCGACGATGTCTATATCAGCTATTTTTTTACCCCCCTCTTTTAAACAATAGTTGGCAGCATGTAGGGGAAATTCTTCGTCATGCTTTTTTCGAGTAAAACGTTCCTCTTGAGCGGCGGCAACAATTTTGCCGTCTATGATAAGACAGGCGGCGCTATCATGATAAAAACAAGATATCCCAAGAATATTCATGTATTAGAGCTGGCTTAGGCATTTTAAAAATATCTCTTCTATTTGGTCGGTCGCTTTGTCCCAGGTGAACTGCCGCGCAGTTTTAATACCTTCTTTTATGAATTTAGTATAAAGACTACCATTATCAATTAATTCAATAACGGCTTTTGCTAGTTGGTCCGGTTTTTTAGGTTCAACCACTAAAGAGTTCTGATGGTCAAAAGCGTAATCTTCTGTCCCGAATCTGGTTGTGACCACTGGAGTTCCGCATGCCATTGCTTCAAGCGGCGGCAATGGGAAACTCTCAAAAAATGAGGCGGAAATAAGGATATCGGCATCCGAATAAAATTCGGCCAATTCGTTATCTTTTTTGGAGCCAACAAATTTAAAATCAATATGTTTAACATCTTCCGGCAAAGTTTTTGGGTCGAAGTTACCGAACATTAAGAACTCTATATCATACCCGGCATTCCTGACTATCTGAATAGCTCTTAAGGCATCGGGTGTGCCTTTCCACCATTTATATTTTGCCAAACTGACAATTTTAATCCGCCTATCTTTCGAGAGTGCCTGTTTTTCCTTCCGAGGATAAAATATCTTATGATCCAGCGCAGGGAAAACTAAACCTACTACGTCTTGGCCGGTTCTCTCTTTAATTTGATTCACCAGCCAGGTACTATTAACTATTTTCTTAGTGGGCATATAATAGGCTTCTTCAATAATCTTCTTTTTCTCACCCTCCTCCCTGACTAGAGGTTCGTAATGCATGAAATAATGAAACGGTAATCCTTTTTCGGCCCTGTGAACCGCATAACTCGAGTAAGATATGGTTCCTACGTTTATATCCGCTTCCGGCATTATCTTTAAGATTTTTCTGGTTTCCTCTTCGGGCCACGGCTGAAAACCGAAAACTTTTCTATACATAAAACCGAATACTTTTTCCAGAAATGTACGGTTAGCGTAATAGACATTGGCTTTCAGGTCTATCCAATCCAGGTCAGAGGGTTTTCCGATCGTGATCAAATTAACATTATGGCCCCTATTCGCCAGGCCGTTAATTATCTCCATAATTACCCGGGTACCGCCGGTTAATTTATGTCCGAATGCTATAAAATTTATTTTCATAAAGACCAAACAGTTTCTTTTTTATTATTTAATATTGTATCTACCGCCTCGACTCCCTGCATAAAGCTATGATCCATATTGGCAACTTCATATTTCCAAGCGCCAAAACGTCCCCTGGAAAAAATTCCATAGCGCATCAGAAAGGGCTGAATTGTTCTTAGTTGCTTATCCCTGTCAAGCGTAGGAATCGGATAGGCAAAAGGAATATCAAATAACGCGCGCGATACTATTTTTTTTTCATCTTGTTTATCAATAATCCCTTCCTCAATTAACGCATCAATCGTTTCCTGGACTACTTTGCTTTGATTAACTTTTTTGTATTTTGAATATGCCACTTCGCACATCAGCGAAGAGTATTTGGAAACATCCCCATCGGGAATAACGTACGGGGAATAATTATGGAAAAATGAGAGTCTGTAGAATGGGGTTTTGGAATCAGTGAAATAGGCCCAGCATTTGGAAGTTTCTATTTTCTTCCCTAGCCCTATACCAATGACATAAATACCGTTATAGGCCAGTTTTGATGCTGCCTTTTTAAGAAAGGACGGGACGTCTTTTATCATTTTCACCAGCTCATTAACGGGGATGGAGCTTATTAAATAGTCATAACTATCTTCCGAACCGTCCTCAAATTTGATTTTTTTCTTTTTTAGATTTAGCCCAATCATCTTTTTACCGGTTGCAATATTGCCTTTTATAAGCTTTGTGGCCGCACGCTCAAATACTTCGCGCGTTCCCCCATATTTTGGAAAAATGAATGAATTATTCAGCCCCCAGGACGTGTCATCCTTTTCCAAAATCATATTTTCCAAAACCCGTTCTAAGTCAACCACGCTCACCCTTTCTGCGATCCAATCTGCGCTCATTTTTTCGAGTGGCGTTGTCCAAACTTTGAAGTTGTACGGGAACATAAAAATTTCGGCAATCCCCTTTCCGAAAGTATTCAATATCCATTCTTTGAAATTTCTTGACTTCCGAGATTTCTTTTGGGCTTCGAAAAGACCGATAATTCCCCTGACTCGGTCTTCCGGCAAGAGATATCTTATATTGTTTTGAAACGGATAAGGCACCCATCTGTCTGGCATTTTTATCCAATTCTCTCTTTGGTGTCTATAATAATCGTCACCCAAAACTTTTTCTACGAATTTATCGTAATATTTGAAGTGCGAAAAAAGAACGTGCCCTCCTTCGTCCCAGAGAAATCCGTTTTCATCCGTATGGGTAGAGGCGTGTCCTCCAAAATAGTCATTCTTTTCATATAAAACCCAGTTTTTATAGCCAAGTTTAAACAGGCGGTAAGCCGCTCCTATGCCAGTGGGTCCGCCGCCGATGATAACGATTTTTTTATCCTGTTTTGTCGCCATATCTCCTAATTTACTCCTACAGGATATAATAATTATTGTTATTTTTCAAGCCGGATTGACGACATCTGTATATTACTATACAAAACCGCCGTCATTTGATAAAATTCACTCGGGGCACGTTGTGTTTTGCCAGATAGTTGTCTAGCGTCGTCATCACTACCGTTCTTTCAGTTCTCCCATCATATATTAGTTTGGGCGATAAATTAGCAGTGCCTTGTTGTCCGGAATAAAAATAAGGTGTGTTTCCCTCGTGGTCTCCGATAGCAAGATTTTCAACAAACACGTTGCGGGCATTATTTAGGTCAACATTTTTCTCCAGCTCCCCGGCTATTTCTGAAGACATCTCAAAAGAGAAAACCCTACCTTCTTGGCCGACCAATTTTGAAAAAAGAAGCGTATACCAGCCAAAATTAGCCCCCAAATCAAAAACGATGTCGCCCTTTTTAATAATTTCTGATATTAGTCGGCTCTCCTTTTTTTCAAGCGTTCCCAAGAAGAAAAGTTCTCTAGTGGCGGGTGTAATCTTTTTTATAAAAAACTGGCGGCCATCATCTGCCTCTATAACGTCGTTGAAGTCAGTCCCGAATAAAGATAAACCACAATTTATCGCCAGAGTTTTGCCCCTTGGGAGGTGGCGTACTATAAAGCGAGTCAGCTTCAAAAAAAATCTATTCAAAGTATAAAAAACGTTTCAGGCAATTTCCTCAATAATAAAAAATAGAAGTCGAGTTTTGTAGTAAATATACCCATCTACATACTATTCATACGGCTTGAGAAAATCATCGAAAGTGCGGCAAATATAATTAACCATTTCATCCGTCAAACCATGGTGGCATCCGATTACAAAAGTGTCTTTCATAATTTTGTCGGCATTGGTTAGTTTACCGACAACTCTGCGCGGTATATTTCTGAACGCTGGTTGGCGCAAAATGTTCCCGGCGAACAATAATCTTGTCTGAATTTTATTGGCCTCAAGATATTTCAGAATATCCAGCCGGCTGAATGGTGCTCCGTCTTTCAGAGTAATGGGGAATGCAAGCCAATACGCTTCCGCAGCCGATAACTCTTCCGGCAAAATGAAAAATTTATCGTATTTCCCCAAGAACTTTTTTAGCCGGATAAAATTCTTACTCCTGATTTTATTGAAATTACTTAATTTTTTGAGCTGGGCCAGCCCGAAAGCGGCCTGAATCTCCGTCGGCTTCAAATTATATCCGACCGTGGAATATATGAATTTCCTGTCATAGGGAATACCGTCAATATGAACATTGAACCGCTCATTCATGTCTTCATTGTCGTCGCCGAATCTGCCCCAATCCCTGTAAGCAAGGGCTTTCCCAAGCAATTTGTCGTCATCCACGCATAATATGCCTCCCCCGCCGGCAGCTGTAATATGATGAGAGGCATAGAAACTGCATACCGAGATATCGGCAAATGAGCCCGTCGGCTTGCCGTAGATTTTCCCGCCGATAGTATCGCAACTGTCTTCCACCAGATAAAGGCCGTGTTTTTTGCAAAAAGATTGCAACGCTTTCATGTCATTTAAATTCCCCAAGGTATGAGGTAAAATTATCGCTTTGGTCTTTTTTGAAAGCATCCTGGGTAAATTTTTCAAGTCCAAATTGTAAGTGCCCAATTCGCTATCCGCTAAAACAGGAATGAGATTATTGTGAAGAATGGCGGCCAGGGTCGTCGCGAATGTGCAGGCCGAAGTGATAACTTCGGATCCGGGTGGCAAATCTAGTATCTTAAGCGCTAACATTGTGGCTGATGAACCCGAATTAACCAATACCCCGGTTTTCTTTCCAAAAATTGCGGCGATTTTTTGGGAGAATTCCGCTGAATAATTTCCCATACCCAGCCACCCCCTATCAAGCGCTTCGGCTACGGCCCCCTTCTCCTCATCTCCATAAACGGCCAAAGAATAATAAACTTTATCAACCCCCGGACGGAACTTTTTTTCAAGAAATGTCGGGCCCAGATAAGCAGTACTGACAAAAAAACGCTGGGCTGATTTATTATCAAGCAAAACGCTTGCCGTTTGGGCAATTATTCTTCTGACGTCTTGGGCAACGGCAACTTTCGCGATTGCCCCCTTGTTTCGTTTTTTAGTTTTGCTTTTCTTCATTTTTGAAACTCTTCACAAATTCGTTAATTTTCTTCCATGTCTCTTCGGTCTCAATCTCTCGTGGTTCTATGTCTAGCTGCTCCTTAAGATCGGCGCTCCAGGAAGGAAATCGATAACATAAAATGTAGGCCTGTTCATTGCCAATATTGGCCATAAGATGGGCCGTACCCGGGATAAGTTCGTACGTTTTAAAATCGCCGTCACCCAGTTCGATTATCTGTTTCATAAATCTATCTTTATAAATAATTGATTTTATCCTGCCCTTAATACAGGTGATATAATAGCGGGCAACGGCATGAATATGATAGCCCTTTTCAACGCCAGGGTTAATCGTAGTCATATACAACTGGCCTTTTAAATTTTTAGTGAAACCATCCTTGTCGCTGACAATTTCAATAAGCCAGCCGTTGGGCTTCTTCTCGGTAGATAAGGTGTCTACTTTTTTGCAGGGTTTTATTTTGACAAAATCTTCTTCCATAAAGAGCTATTAAGCGATGTGTCTCGCGGCAATTTTACCTGGACGTCGCTGATGGACATTTTACCGACATTCGGAGAAGCCCGCTTGGCTAACTCATAAATGGTCTTGCGCCGGCCTGATATATGAATTATGCCCGTCAATTTCGTCATTAACGCCGCCTTTACTATGGCTGGCGCTCGTTCCGAAGCGAAGTCGGCGCTCATCCATTGATCAACAAAGGCCTTGGGGTATGCCCAGGGGCCATCCTTTTTAAATGCCGTCCTTATGACTAGCGTATTTGGATACTGACTCACGATAACTTCCCCCAATAATTTTGTCAAAGAATAAAAGTTGAGAGGATTCGGCGTGTCTGTTTCTTTGTAATTCCCCTTCTCGCCGTCAAAAACATATTCAGTAGAAATATGGATGAACCTTCTGCCTGCTGCCGCTCTTACCATATTTTGAGTGCCCGCAACATTAACTTGCCAGCATTTCGCTCTTTCCCTTTCGGCGCCGGCGACATCGGTCCAAGCAGCACAATGGATTATAATGTCAGGATTGTATTTTTTAATCGCGGACAGGCATTTTTTAAAATCAACGATATCGAGCTCCTCTCTTTCGGGAGCATCACATTTAATAAGGCGCTTAATACAAGATCCCAACGCACCGGAACCACCGGTAATTAAAATTTTGGGGCTTTTTTTATTCATTTAATTCCTCTAATAATTTAGAAACTATAATTTTAGGCGTGTATTTATTTTCAAATTCAATTCTAGCGTTCCGACCCAATTTTTCTCTTAAAATTGAATCGTTCTTAAGAATTAAAATTTTTTGGGCCAAATCTTCAGCGCTGGCTCTCTCACAAAAAATAGCCGTTTCGTTGTCGGTTAAAAACTCTTTAACCCCCGCCGAATCACCAGTAATTATCGGCTTACCGCAAGCCATATATTCAAAAAGTTTATTCATGCTGACATGTTTCGCTTTTTCAGTTCCGCCAAACCCACCCAAGCAAATATCGGCCCGATTAATATATCCGGGCAATTCTCCATACGGTACATTATTTATCCAGTTTATATTTTTTAATTCAAGCTTTTCGGCCAAATTTCTAATTTTGAGATATTCCTGTCCCCTGCCAATAATCCGGAATTTCAGATCCTCATTTTTTAAAATATGGGCCGCTCTGATTATATATTCGGCTCCCTGCAAAGGAATGAAATGACCGTGAAAATGAACTAAGAATCGGGAGGTTTCTTTTTTCTGATTTCTTGGATAGAAAATTTCGTTGTCAGTACCAACCAGAACCCTTACAAATTTGGACTTGGGAACGTTAAAGGTATTAATAAAATACTCTATATGAACGTTTGTATCAAGTAAGATGAAATTAGCCAACTTACACCCGAGCCAATCTAAAAACCAATAATATTTTGCCTTTAAGCTTTTGGGACTGGTGAGTTTTCTGTCAAATACCCAAGAATCATATAGAGAATAAAAGGCGTCCCAAACAATTTTTTTATTGGATATTAATTTAGCCAGAGGAAGCATAAATCTGGAATCGGAATATCCCACAATGATTAAGTCGTACTTATTTTTTAAACCTCGGTGTTTACCAAACAAATCAACCAGACCCTTAAATCCTTTTTTTACTGTGCGACATAGCAAAACCTCGACTCCGTTTTCTTCCAAGCCGCGGATGATTACCCTGTTTCTGGCATAATCTGGATCAAAATCCCCAAAATAACAAATTTTCATGGTTAGTTCTTTATTTGATTTCTCACTATTTCTATGCCGTAAGCATATAATTCATGTCGCCTAGGACTCGTATAATGCTTACATACCGCCTCATCGGGCATACCCTTAACTGGATAACATTTCTCGTCTAGGAATTTGAAGTTGGTTTGGCATACCAATGCGGCCCATCCCGCCTGTTCAATAAAATGATTTTCGGGGTCTAGGGTATGGTCAAAATATTCTATAAATTTTTCCAGCGGAAATTTATTTTTTTTGTATACAACAATTCCGGAAATTAATTTATGGGCGCCCAATTCTTCAAGCTTATATTTTTCCATATATTCATCGTCTATAAACAATTCCGTGCCCTTGCTGAAACAAGTAGCTATCGCATCGTATTCTATCTTATCATTTATAAAATCAATAATCTCCTGCGGCTTTTTATAAAATAAGAAGTCATTGTCCAGGAGCATTACTTTTTCTGAATTGCTAAGAAGAAAAATGTCGGTTAGTTCCAGAATTAATATATTCCTGCCCGTTCTATATTTTTTTATTTTTTCAGGAATATCTTTCCTTTCATTTATCATCCTATCCGCGTCTTCTCTTAAAATAACTTTCAGATTTGAGAATTTGCTTTCAAACATTTTTGCCGTCTCCCTATCAATACTGCCGTCGCTATGAATTACTATCTTGGGCCCTAGGCCGGAATGATAAAGAAATGATCTTAGGTTCCAAGCCAGCATCCAAAGAGCTTCTTTTTGGATTAAAACATGGAGTTCAAAATCATCTTTCTGGTCAAATTCCCATTTGAGCAAACGCTTGAGCATATATCCGCCAAAAAATCTGTTCTTACAATATCTAAACCAATATGGGCCTCTTAATCCGTAGTCATGAAATATTTTTCTTAGATAGAATAATTCCCTTTTTAATCTGCTAATCATGGTTTATGAAGTTTAATATTCTCTTTGCTCTTTTTTCCCAAGAATATTGTTCGGCATCCTGTCTCGCCTGCCTAGATAATCTATTGCCCAGGCGGGGCTCGGTCAAAGCTTTTGTAATCTTGGTAGCCAGGTCCTCATCGTTCCCGGGTTCGAAGAACAGAGCGTTACTTTCGTTCAAATGAGTGTGCAGGGAATTAAGATCTGAAGCAATAATTATCTTACCCGCTGCCAAAAATTCAAATACTTTTATCGGAGAGGCAGTAAATTCAAATTGCCTTGTCTTAGGAAAAGGAATCACTGTCACATCAAAAGCTCTCAAATAAAGCGGTATCTCATTGTGCCGTATCTGGCCGGTAAACACTACTTTGTTTTCGGGAATATTAAGTTCCTTCAGGTTATTCTTATACTCGTTTATCCTGTGGTCCGGTCCTCCGACTATGTAGATCGTACACTCCGCACCACTTACAAGCACTCTCCCGAATGCTTGTAACAAACAATAAACGCCCTTTTCCATACCGACTGTTTCCAGTCTGCCAATATAGCTTATGACGAATTGATTTTGGGGTATATTTAGTTTATCTCTGGCTTCTTCTTTTGAATCTTTTATATCAAAAAATTCGATATCTACTCCGTTTGGCGCAACAAATGCCTTACCCTCTTTTATATCATAATGGGCCCGGAGTGATCTAAGGGTACCTTCGGAATTCGTTATAAGTCCTGCGCATCTCTTCAGAATAACCCGAATAAAAAACCTCGGTCTGGAGAACCTATAATCATGTATCTCGGCTATGGGATGTCGGCCCAATATGCTCAAAACAAAAAGAGAAACATAATCTCTGGCATAAAAAATAGTATCTTTTGAGTAGTGGCGAATAGATAAATGAAATATTAAACTTATACACCAACTAAAATTTTGAACGAAGAAAGCTAATCGTCCCGGAAAGCCCTTGATATATATGGGATTTATGCTCCAAAGCTTTTTAATAGTAAAGTTTTTCTTGAGCCCGTAAAAAGAGAAGGTATCCTCCTTAATGGGGTTGAACCCATACGGTACAATCAGCTCAGTCTGGATCCCAAGAGCAGCAAAGGCCTCACACATCTTGGAGAGCTGAAGACCATGCGCCTTTTCGGTAGGCAGCCGCCCGTTAAAAACGTAAATTAATCTCATTATATTATATTACTAAATATTCTCGCCCGGCCCTCCCTAATGTTTGGCGAAGTTCTTGATTTTCTGCAAGCTTTATCAGAAATAATAAAAATTTTGGATTTTCAAAAATTTTCAACATGTGTTAAAAAGCTTACTAATTTTCCCAAAACGATTGAATGGTCAAAATTTTTCTCCACGTGCCTGCGTCCATAATTACCCATTTCTTGTGCTAAAGTTTTGTTATTTAGAAAGAGGTTAATGGCTGCGGCTAATTGTTTTGGGTTGTTAGGCTCAATCAATATGCCACTTTTGCCATCAATTACAACCTCATCAATTGATCCGGTCTTTGTAGCTATAACAGGAATTCCGCAAGCGCCGGCTTCGGCCATTGCATAGCCGAATTGTTCTTCCCAGCCCCCGAAAGGCACACTGGGATAAACAAAAATATCAGCCGAATTTAGAAGGGCCGGCAATTCATCATTTTTCATCCAATTAAGAAAAACGATTTTAGTTTGTAGTTTGTAGTTTGTAGTTTGTAGTTTAAGATTTTCTTTTTCTGAACCGGTGCCGACAATGACTAGTTTGGCAATTGGTAACTGGTAATTAGTAATTAACATTTTGAAAGCTTCTATCAAAATATTCAGGCCCTTGCGGGGATCGAGGGCGCCATAGAAAAGAATTAGTTTTTGATTCGGCATAAGACCGAGTTTTTGTTTCCAATCGCTTGGAATGCCCAGCCTGAATTTTTGGGTGTCAATTCCGCTTAGCGGGCAAACGATTGTTTTGATATTCTTCCTGAATTTTTTGACTATTTCTTCCGCTTTTTTATTCCCGCAGATCACACCGTCGGCCAATTTTAGATTCAGGGAGACGATGGCATTAGATAACTTCAGTTTCCAACCGCCTGTTCTCTTCTCGGGTGAAATGTTTTGCCAGGTAAACAAAAATAATTTCAAGCCTAGAATCTTGGCAATCAACCCGTTATACAAAGTAGTCAAAAGATTCGGTTCGGAACAGGAATATAAAACCTTGCTCCTAAACTTTATTTTAAGATAAGGAAGCAGAAAAATCATACCCGGCAGCCAGCCTTTAAAGGCTCCGCCTAGAAATGATTTCCTCCCGTACGACCAGGCATTCAGCCCGTAAACATTGAATCCTTCTTTTTTTTCAAGTCTTATTTCCGTCTTGGATTTCCAAACTTTAGGTAAAACAAAAGCAAATTCATCTTTATTGCTCGCATATTCAAAAACTCTAAAGTAATGAGGAAACGCGTAAGAATGACCTGTTACTATGATGCTCATAATTTTCTATAAATAGCAGCGCTGATTTTTTCAATCAGTTTGTCCAAAGAATGATTTTCAACAACATATTCTCGCAATTGCCTGCCGTAATCTCTGCCAGCGACCTCCTGAATTTTCCGAGCCAGCTGCTCCGAGTCCTTATCGCTTACCACAAGCTCTGGGGGCAAAAACTGCACGGCGGAATCATTAGAACTTAACACGGTACAACCGCAAGCCATTGCTTCAACTATCGTCTTGTCCAAACTGCCCGTCCTGCTCAAGTTTATATAAATATGATGCGACTGGTAATACGAGGGGAGATTCCTGTTTGAAACCTTCCCGACAAAATTGAATCTACTTTCCAGGCCCAAGGTCTTTACCCTATTTTTCAGCCTCTGCTCATAAACCTCATCTCCTTCAACGGCTGGCGCGCCCACCACAGTAACAAAAAAGTCAGCTTGCCGGTTATTTAATAATTTTGCTGCCTCAATCAGTGTCTCATAATTTTTAACAGGCGCAATGCGACCGACGCTTAATAGAGCAAGAAAGGTTGGCCTTTTCGACAGGTCGGGTCTGAATAAATCAACATTAATTCCCTGCCCTACTATCGCCAATTTTTTGGAGGGCAACCTGAAGCCTTCCGGCGTTGAGGTAAAAATTCCATCGACTAATTTTTCGGCAATTCTATGTTTCCAAGTAATGGTCTTGTGGGCATACCACAGAAAAACTTTTTTGCCCAACATATGCCAAAACCAAGCTCCTACAACCGCCCAGATAGCGTTCATATGAACGAAAACCGCATCATACTCATTTCTCCGCTTCCATCCATTTTTATAAAAATTAAAAAGCCAAGCAATTTTAGGCAGTTTTTTGTCCTTGCCCAGGCTTATTACCTCCGCATTCCCTGGAAGGTCAAAGCTGCCCTTTTCTAAGCAGAATATATTTATCTTCCCGAACTTGCTGGCGAAGCCCTTGATCCAATCAATAAAAAAACCAAGCAATTGGTCATCCTCGTCAACCCTTTTGGTGATTATCAAAATATTTTTCATCGCAGTATTTCTTTCAATTTATCAGCGTAATTTTTTATTGCCCTCTTTTTCTCAAACTGTTGGACTATATTTAGGCCGTTCAACCCGAAATTCCTGCGCTTATTTTCGTCATTTAGCAATTCTGTAGCCTTATTCGCGATATCTCTTGCATTCCACTTAATAACCCGCCCAGATTCACCGTCTTTTATTATATCCGGAACAATGCCTACGGGAGTTGCCAAAACAGGAATGCCACAGGCCATCGCCTCAAGAACAACTCTCGGACCGCCTTCATTATATGACGGCATTATTAAAATCTCGGATTTATTTATCAGTTGAGCAATTTCTTTTGAATCACGCGCCCAACCATAAAAATTCACATATTTCCCCAGCCCCCAATCTCCGATTTTTGACCGAACCCAATTCCTCAACGGTCCATCTCCTATAATAATGGCTTTGACTTTTAATTTCCTCACCGCCTCCAGAAATAAATTAATACCTTTATTTTTCGCCAGACGGCCAATAAAAATCAGTTTATATTCCTTAATAATATTCATGGGACGGTAAATCTCTAGATCTATGTAAAAAGCGGGTATATAAACGAGTTTCTCTCTCGGGATTCCGTTTTTTAGAAGGAACTTAGCGGTTTCTTTTTTATTGATAATTCGCACGGCCTGTGCCTCTGCTGCGGTAAACCTAACAAACAACCGCACTAAAAGTTTATAAAATAACTCCTTAAAGTCAGCAGATTTGGGATGTCCGGGCACGTGCATTATTTCCAGAACATAGGGAATCTTAGTTTTTCTATGCAGAAGTTTTGCCCCAATACCGTTATAAAACGGCGGGTATTCATGGACGGTCATAAGATTAAATTTTTGTTCTTTATAGATCTGCTTTCCTTTCTTTAAAATCCAGAAGGGTTGAAGAATTAGGGGCCAAGGTGAAGGATGGATGAAAACATTATCAAAGAAGGGTATAGGGTTTAGGGTATAGGGTATAGGTTTTGAATTTCGGATTTTGGATTTGTTTAGGATTTCGGATTTTGGATTTTGGATTTTCGGGCAAATTATATCAATCCGGTCCCAGTACTTATGAAACTCTTCCATCGTATTATAAAGTGCGCCGCGTTTGCCCTCGGCTAGAGATTTGTCGCCGGTAATTATTAATAGTTTCATATATATGATGCGAAGCTAAGTTTTCTTATATCAAATTTTGTATATAAATAGTTCTTCATTTATAACTTCTTCAAAGATATAGCAATATTGTACGATAAGGGTCCGAATGGTATCCAATATTCTCTTGAGGCAAGGAAAAAAAGAGGAAACAGCAATTTCATTGCCCATCTTTCTCCCACAACTTTCCTTAATAGGGCCCTAAGACTGTTGCCTAGCGCTCCCAACACTAGCCCAGACTTGAAAACTCTTTCAATTCTATAGTGGTTTCCCCATCGGCTTGAATTAACGAGGGTAAGGAATTTATTTAAAGTATAGTGCCGGTGAACACCTTCTTGAAATATATATGAAAAACCATGTTCTCCAATTTGTTTTCTATAAAAAATGTGGAGGATGGAGGGCCAATATTTTTTCAGAAAGAATTTAAAATTAGCCGGATCAAGAAATGCAAAAAACCCGTTGTGTGGCACAGAGACTACAAAAATTCCGCCTTTTCTCAGTATCCGAAAAATCTCATTTAGGCTGCGAACTTCATTGTTTACATGTTCCAGTACTTCGTTCATCACAACTGCATCAAAAAAGTCATTACCGAAAGATGTGTTTTCTATACTACCGCATATAAAATGCCCGGCTGGGCAATTTTGTCGGGCCTTCTCAATACGTTTTTCGTTTATGTCAATACCAAAAACTTCTTTACTTTTTTTCAGGAAAAGCAAAGACGATTCTCCTTTCGCGCACCCGGCATCAAGAAGTTTGCCTATACCGGTCGGAATCCATGCGTAAGAGAGCCACGACCTGGTTATTTTATACTTAAGGGCATTATCATCCATATAAGCTATTCGCGATCTGCATAATTTGTATTACATTCGCATATTGGTATCACAAAAGCATTCGAATGGTTTCGTCAAGCATCTTCTCCGAACTAAAATGCTCAACGGTCTTTTTGCCTTCTTCAATGAAGCGGGTGCGGAGGTCATCGGTTTGCCATACAGTTTTTATTGCCTCAATCAAATTGAATTCATCATTATACTTGACCATGAATCCGTTCTCGCCTTGCCTAATTACCTCTTTATTGCCGCCGACGGCCGTGGTAATTACCGGCATGCCGGCCGCCATGGCCTCCAATATTTGATGCGAGAATCCTTCGTAGGCGGTGTTTAAAACAAAAATATCTGCGGCGGCCGAGAAAAGGGCCAGTTCTTCTTTTGTCTTCTTCCCCACAAGATAAACCTTGTTTTCCAAATGCATATTTTTCACGATTGATTCCAAGATTTTCCTCTCCGGCCCGTCGCCGATTATCACTAGCCGAAAAAATTGGTTAATCTCAAAAAGTTTGGGCATTATTTTAATCAGCATCCTAAAACCTTTCCACGGCACAAGGCGGCCGATTGAAATGATAATATTTCCGGCAATTCCTATTTTCTTTCTTGCCTCTTCTTTGCTTATTTCAAGCGGTTTAAAATTCACGCCATTGTAAATTACTTTGATTTTCCCTTCGGGGACGCCCCAGTTTTTTACCATATCCGCTAAATAATTAGATGGCACAATCACGCCATCGGCTCCTTTGCAAACTTTGGTCTGAAGTTTATGCAAAATCCCAACCCAGCTGTGTCTTTTTGTTTTTTGGAAATCGTCAATTAATAAAAATGTCTTGCCCGAATTTACGGCCGTCTCCCAAGCGTAATCCCCTACTATTTTCACAAAAAAATTCTTCTTTCTTATCTTCGCCGCCCAAAGAGCCGGCAATCCAGCGCTCACAGCGTTTAGGGCAAAAACAACATCGTTTTTCTTAGCCAAAGAAAGGGTCTTAAAAAAATAAATCAGATGCCTCAATCCCTTTGGCCATTTTCTGGAAACTCTGGCAATTTTAAAGTTTCTAATTTGGGATTGTAATTTTTCATTTTGATTTTTTAATTTTAAATTTTTACCGCCGGAATAGGTTATTACTTCTACATCAAATTCACGCTCTATTAAAGCGTTAGCCAACGTCGCGGCATATGATGCCGGCCCTCCGATATCCGGAGGAAAAATTCCAGTTGTAATTAAAATCTTATTCGTTTTACTCATAAAATTTTAATAAATACCAAACTACAAGCACCAAATAACAAATAAATTCCAATAATCAAATGCCAAACGTAAAACTATTTTTCGATTATTGAAGAAAATATTTTCTTCAATTCTATGGCTTCTTGAAATAATCCGCCACCTTCCACCCTAAAACGCTCATCATTAGTATCGACTATTAATCGCAGCCAATAAGCACTCTCCTTGGCTTCTTTACGGCAAATTTTTATTCTCATCATGAAATCCTTTTTACTTAACGACTCATTGGCTTCTATGTAATTGGCGCCAGTAGAACCAGAGGAACGAATAACTTGTTTTATATACTCTATATTGTTAAATATTCGAGGTAATTTTTTGCAAAATAAAACGACATCTTTCGCGAATTTATATGTTCTCTCTTCTAGGTCGTAGATTTTCCCGTTTTGGTTCATTAGAATTTGTAGTTTGAAATTTATTTGGGATTTGTTATTTGTTATTTGGAATTTGCCGCCACGGTTTATTTTCTCGCGAACAAGTTAAAACGAATAATATGGTAAATGGCGGCTAACCCATCTTTCCAATTTATCTTTTTGCCCTCTTTATAGGTTCTGCCACGATAGGAAATCGGCACCTCAACTATTCTAAAACCGTATTTTGCCACCCAAGCGGTCAATTCCGGGTCAATACCGAATCTTTTTGACTCTAGGCGGGAACAGATTTGATTGATTGCATTTCTGGAAAACACTTTGTAGCAAGTATACATATCGGAAAGGCGAACACCGCTTAAAATATTAGACATCCAATTAAGCACTTTGCTGAATAGGTAACCGCGTCTATAAACAATCCGGTTTTGCCATGATACGCCTTCGGGTTCAAGAAATCGCGAACCATAAACCACATCCGTCTCCCCGTCCACAATCGGCTTTAGAAGCGCGGGATAATCGGCGGGGTCATATTCCAAATCGGCATCCTGAATAATAACAATGTCCCCCGTCGCTTCTTTAAACCCTCTGCGGAGGGCCGTTCCTTTACCGAAATTTTTATCTTGAAAAAGAATCCTGCGGTTATCCCCTTTTAAACCATTCAAAATCTCTCTGGTGCCATCGATGGAAAAATCATCAACTACGATTACTTCTTTCTCAACGGCCCCCAAGTTAACGTTCTCCACCCTTCCTAAAATCTCTAGAATTGTGTCTCTCTCGTTAAAAACCGGGATTACGATTGAAATCTTTGTTAAATTCATAATCGTCTAGCTTTTCCTGTTCATCGGTTCATAAATGATAAAATCGTCATTTTCAAAAACCTTGGACAAGAATCCTTTTTTCTTTAATAATTGCCAGTCGTCAAACTTTTTATCAAAAACAAAATAATCCACTCTGTACTTGCTTATTTCCGATTCAAAATCTTTTTTTTGCAGCTGTCTCGCCCTTGTAATAACCTTATCAACCGCTTCTTTGGGCAAAAGAGGCGCCGGTTCGGGTTTCAAACCCAAAAGGACCTTCACCTTATTAGCGCTTTGGTTATGGCTAAATTTATCAATATAATAAACGCCAAAGATTGATCTGTAATTTTGAGTCACAAAGTTTTCGTCAAAATTTTCAAAAAAATTATTCAGTATAAAGCGATCTAGCACTTCTGTATCGGGCATAATAAACAGATTGGCAAAGCGTTCGTAAAAAACATCATTTTTTGTATAAACCGGGATAAGCACTGACAGATTTTCGTTTGCATAGACAACTGATTCGTTTTTTATATTTTCATTAATCCACTTTATAACGCGAGAGTATCTAACATTTGAGGTCGCCTGACTTCTTACTGACGAGAAGATGCCGGGAAGATTGCGCAAATTTAAGACGACCACGAGAATTACCACGATTAAAAAGGGGATTTTTATCACTTTTAAGTACCGGGGGAAAGATTTTATAAAATTTACCCATAAAAAAGCACAGGCAAATCCTCCAAAAAATACTGCGGACATATAATAATGACTGGAAAATTCAAGATTCCTGCCGGTAATGACATGCTGATTTACAGCAATGACCGAAGTTAAAATTCCAGCGGCGAAAAACAAAGAATATTTGTCCAAACTTATAATCTTGAAGCGAAAACAGATAAAAAACAAAAGTCCCACAATGGCGCTAACGGCAACTATTTTGAGTCCGGAAGGGAAATGAGAGTTTATCATTCCTATGCGAGCAAGAGCTTGAAGATACTCTGGCAGCTGTGAGGCCGAGTAAAGCTGATAAAAATAAAACGATCCTAAAGCCAGACCGCCGCCTATAATTCCTAGGATCTTCAGCGACAAATATCTTGTGTTTTTATTGAAAAAATACACAACGGCCAAAATCGCAAACAAAATTATGTAGAATGTCCAATAATAGGTATAAACATAAAAAAGTAAACCAAAATTAAATAAATTACAAAGCCAGATTACGGTTGACTTTGGTTTTTTTATTAAAAGCCAGAGAAAAATGAATTGAGAAAGCCAAAATATAAAATTAAACTGCGGGCTGATCGGCTGGAAGAATCTAAACAGAAAAAGACCGAAAAATAAAAAGATGGCGGATAGATTGGCAAAAAATTGTGATTTGGAAACAAAATAAAAAGCAAAGTAGGCCAATAAAAATGTGACGGCCGGTAAAATTAAATTATATATTATACGACCGTTGAAAAGACTGGAATGGAAAAATTTCAATGGCTGAGCCAGTAAGAATTCGGTTAAAAATAATTGCTGGGAAAGACTATTTTTGTGTTCCCATATATACGCATTCCCAATCCACGGATAGCCATCCATCACGTCTTTAATCCGAGCCTCATAAAATAACTGGTCACTGGAAATCTTTGGTATTATGTCCTTGGCTTCGGTCGCAATGAACTTTGAATAAATAAAGGGTGCCGTTAAAAGAGCGCCGAACGCCAAGGCGAATATCAAAGCGACTAAGTGTTTAGAGCGTTTTTTGTTTATTTCTTGAAAATCATTTTCCATATTATTTAAGCCTGCGGGCCAAGATAAAAAAGTTGTCCCTCAAATTAATCGGGATTCCTATTTTACCCCAACGGCTGCTTCTAAAAAGACCCGAGATTTTGTGCAATAAGGATCGGCCCTGCCAATTGGCTAATATATGAGCGGCATACTGGAGTGTAAAATTTTTTCCGATCTTTCTAACGTCAATCATCTCAAAACCGGATTCTTTTAGAAGCCGCGATAAATTTTTTTTATTGAACAAAAAAAGATGCTCGGGCGGAATTAATAAGTGCCATCTTCTGCCAAACAATCTTGCAAATAAACTGCCCGTATCGGGAGTGTTAATCGCTACAACTCCTCCTGGCTTCAGCATTTCGGCGATTATTTTCAGTTGATGCCTGGGATCAGTTAAGTGTTCCAAGACATCAATTAGGGTAACGGCGTCAAAATAACTGCGGGGGAAATCAACGCTTTCTAATGATCCGGTAAATATGTCCAGCCCTTCGGTTCGTCCTTTGTTTGCGGCCCATTCCGATAATTCAATCCCTGTTACGCTCCATCCCTTATTTTGAGCTAATTTCACAAAGTATCCAGTGGCGGCACCGATATCCAGCAGTTTTCCCCTTTCGGGTAACAAGTTCTCAATCATGTTTAAATACTTTTCAAAAGTACTTTGCATGGCCCTTTTGTCGTTGTCGTAATCAACATAACCAAAACCGGCGGTAGCTCCATTAAAATAATCCCAGTTATAAATACTCAGGACAATTTCGGGTAATGGATTAACAAAAATCAAACCACAGTCAGAGCATCGGTAGAGATCGTGGCTGTTTTTGTTTGCAAAAAGATTAACGCTTTTACTTTTACAGACCAAGCAATCCAAATTTAACTTTTTATTCTTATTTTCCATGGTGCAAATATTCCCTCCCTAATAATGTGGCTTGAAATTTTGGATTCGCCGCCGATTCTGTTCTTAAAAACAATCGGCATTTCTTTTACTGAAGCACCTGCTTTTGAAATAAGGTATTTTAATTCCATCAAAAAAGCGTAGCCCGAAGAATCTATTTTAGACAGATCTATTTTCCTCAAAATATCAGTGTTAATAACCTGAAAACCGGCGGTGCAATCATGAACCGGAATCCAAGTTACTAACCGGCAGTAAAAATTAGCGCAACGGCTAAGAATTCTCCGCCATAGTTCCCACCCGACTATTGACCCGCCGCTAACATAGCGAGAGCCGATAATGAGGTCGTGCCGCTCGGCTGCTTCTAACATGGGGGGCAAGGCTCTAGGATCATGAGAAAAATCAGCATCCATTGTAACAATTCTTTTTATTTCTTTGTCTTTCAAAACCTCAAGAAATGCGCCTATATAAGCCCTGCCCAGACCTTCTTTTTTTTCTCTTGAAAACAAGGCTAAATTCGGGAATTTGGGCTTCAAACTTAAAACCGTATCGGCAGTTTTGTCAGGCGAGTTATCGTCAACAACCATTACTAGAACATTAGGAATTAAATTAAAAATGCCCCCAATTAGTGCGCCTATATTTTCTTTCTCGTTGTATGTCGGGATAATAATGCAGGTTTTCATCTCTTTTTTAATTTTATTTCGCGCTTGACTCAAGGTAAAGACTGGCAAACTGTAAAGCTATTTTATCCCAATCGTATTTTTCTTTCACCATTTTAAGCGCATTTTCAACTATTTTTTTCTTCAAAGCATCGTCAAAAACAAGTTTTTCAATTTTTTGGGCGATGTCTTCCGGATTGCCGACTTTGCAAAACAAGCCGGTCTCTTCATCTTTAAGAAAGTCGGGTATTCCTCCCACGGGCGTTCCGACCACCGGTACCGACGCCGCCATCGCTTCCAAAAAAGCATTGCCCAAACCTTCGGATAAAGACGGCCGGACGAATACATCGGAAATTTTCAGATATTTCGGAAGGTCGGAACGGTTTATCTGACCGATAAAAACTACTTTGTCCCCTATCTTTAAATCATCGGCCAGTTTTAACAGATCGCTCTTTTGTTCTCCATCGCCTACTATCAACAATTTAAAAACTAACTCTTTTCTTTTTTCGCTTAGCGCCGCTGCGGCCTTTATTAGATCGCCGATACCGTTTTTGGGAACGAGGCGCGAAATGGTGATGATCACTCTTTCTCCAGGCTTAATTCCGACTTGGTCCTGAAGCACTGAAAGTTCGCCGTAACTGAAGTCCCTGCAAAAATTATCAATATCTACTCCGTTGGGTATTACCACTACGGGGACGTTCCTCCTGATTCTTGAAACATACTTTCTTAAATAGTCGCTGATTACTGTAATCCGGTTAGCCCTCCTGACAATCATTTTCCGGCACAATTTTACAAACCAACCCTGGTTGTCCAAATCTTTACCCTCTTGCAAAGTTAAAATAAGGGGGATGCGGCGATAAAAAAATTTTGCGAGCCATGCCGCCCCGCCCGCTTGTGACGCCTGAAAGACGTGAAAAAAATCGTAGTCGTTTTCTTTGATAAGCTTCCGTGAATACAAAAACCCCGAAACGGGGAAGACAAACTTATCCAAAGACCAGCCCCAGCCAACCCGATGAATGCGGAAATTGTCGCCAGATTCCAGTTTCGGTAGGCCCCCTTTGAACCTCGGTGTAACAATATCAAAAAAGACGTCGGGAAGGCGCTTAACAACTTCTTCTATCGCAACCTCCGAACCACCGATAAACGGTTTAAAGGCCGTCGTGAAAAGCAAAACCCTCCTCCGCCCCAGTAATTGTTTTTCGTTTTTGTTATCCATGGTTTTTCCCGGGTTTTTCCCGAAAACCAAAATGGCTTCGGACGGGCAAGTTTTCTTTGATATTTCGGCCATCTTGTGATAACATCATGCCATAAACGGAGGCCAAAAGCAACCTTAATGAAATGTCAGGAATAAGCCCTAAAAAACGGATTTTATTCGTAATTACCCAATCGGAATTGGGAGGAGCCCAGCGGTTTTTATGCGAGCTTATGCCCCGGTTGGACCGCAACAAATATGAGGTCCTTGTCGCCGCCGGAAAAGATGGTGATGGCGAGTTTTTGGGGATTTTAAGGAATATGGCCGTTTCTACTCTTCCCCTTCGCTTTTTAAGGCGCGAAATTGGCCTCTACAGCGATTTTAGGGGCTATCTTGAGGTAAGGGGCCTGATAAGGGATTTTCGGCCCGATACGTTGTTTTTGAGCAGTTCTAAGGCGGGCGTTCTCGGCTCGCTCGCCGCCAGGAAATTTCCTCATCTAAGGACAATCTGTCGCATCGGCGGTTGGTCATTTAATGAACCGATATCCTGGCCTATGCGCTGTTTTTACATTCTCGCAGAAAAATGCACAGCAAAATTTAAAGACATAATCATTCTCAATAATCGGCATGACTTTGAGCAAGCCAAAAGATTAAAAATAAGACCGAGGCAAAGCGTCGAACTGATTCATAATGGCATTGACCCCTACAAACTGGAAATTTTCGGCAAAGACGAAGCGAAGATAAAATTGTTTGAAAAACTCTCCCAAAGGCAAAGAGGTTTTCTCCACGCAGAAATAGTGGTGGGCACGGTTGCTAATTTTTACAAAACCAAGGGGCTTGAATACTTGATTGAGGCCGTTAAAATACTAAATGCCGAACGCAAGATACAAGACGTTGCTTTCGTGATAATAGGAGACGGAACTGAGAAAGAAAATCTCAAATCTCAAATCTCAAATCTCAAATTGGAAAAAAGAATTCTGTTGACAGGCAGATTGCCCGATGCCCGCAAATATCTTGCGGCTTTTGACATTTTCGTCCTGCCGTCAGTGAAAGAAGGTTTCCCGTGGGCGCTCCTTGAAGCCATGGCAGCGAAATTGCCGGTTGTGGCGACAAGCGTCGGCGCCGTGCCGGAAATTATAGAAGACGGAAAAAACGGGTTTCTGGTTGAGCCGCGCAAGCCGGAGTTGCTCGCCCAAAAAATTGAAGAACTAACTGCCGACGAGCGCCTGCGGCAAGAGTTTGGCATTCAGGCCCATCAAACAGTCGTGTTAAAATTTGATTTGAATAAAATGATTGAGAAAGTAGAAGCGCTACTATAAATCCAAATGACAAAGTTCAAATGACAAATCAAATCCAAAATCCAAAGAGTAAAAAATATGACTTAGGCGAAAGAACGGCCCGTTTTGGTGAAAATATTATTGAATTTACTAACGGCTTGGGTGCGACTTTAATTAACAAACCCCTTATTAGCCAACTTATAAGATCTGCTACCAGTATAGGTGCTAACTATATGGAAGCTGACGGCGCAGAATCAAAAAGAGATTTCAAACATAAAATCGGCATTTGCAAAAAAGAGGCAAAAGAAACTATGGGGATGTTCCACTAAATTTGGTTGATAGCAAGTAAAGAAAAGTGGCTCTTTTCCAAATCAAATCGGTGTTTTCGTGTCATAGTTCGCGTGTATGGCCACTCAACACGCGAAATCTCCTTGCTGCCGAGGGAGAATAAATCGTTTCGGCAAACGTCGCAGGCAATGCAGTATCTGTAAACATACCTGACGTATCAGGCAAAAGCATAGAGGCAGAAAACGCAAGCGATTTGCAACCGCGCTACTCAGTCGGATACTCCTGGAAAAACACACGATTGCTCAAGAGAGGAGAATCATCCGCCTTTCCCGAAGCGGCATTGCCGCGCGATATGTAAAGGCAATGCGATCATTGGTCGGCAGACGCCATTCACTGCATTTCCTGAGCTCGCCATACGCGCTTCTAGGCGATGGATTGTACTTCAGGTTCAAGCGCAGAGAATGGGTCATGTATCTCATGGCGGTAAAATCGGCTCGCGGCAAGAAAGCGTATTTTCTCGATTCGGTATTGCTTGAAGGACGAGAGTGCTACGAACGATGGGTTCAAGCAATCGCCACAATTCCTCTGCCGGTGAAAAAGCGCATTTGTGCTTTTGTTTCCGATGGTTTTCGAGGATCGCAGCTTCTCTCAGAGCAGAATCATTGGTTGCACCAGCGTTGCCATTTTCATCTGCTCGCCAATCTGGTGCGGGGTAAAGGCAAGCGACGATACCGGATACGAAGCAGTAGGCTTAGGGATAAGTTGATGGAGACAACAAGAATCATCTTGAATTCTCAAAGTCCTCACTTGTTGGCGCAAGCCCGAAAGACGACGCGCAGACTCATTCACCGCTCAACCTACCCGCCGTATATTCGCAAACAATCTCTGGAGTTTCTGGAACGCGAACAAGACTTTCGAACATATCTCCAATATCCGAAGCTTCATTTGCCAACAACCACGAATGCCATCGAATCAACCGGACAGATGATGCGGCGAGTGACAAGGACCGCGCGTACGCCGCAATCGCTACTGCTTCGCGCAACCGCCTTTCTTCGCTTAAAGAAATTTGTGATTTGCAATGGAAATCATCAACCGAATTAACTAGATGATCCCAAACTATGTATTGGCTCAGGATGATTGCGAAAGCGAACCCCGACGTTACAGAAAAGTGTAGAAAGCATTGGCAAGAATCTCATGAATTTGCTTTGATATTTTCCTCTATATTCAATAAATAGTTTTGAATTTTGAAATTTGAGCTTGATTTGACATTTGGATTTTGAAATTTGGATTTATGAAATATCTTCGCTTCATCGCGCTAGCGCTCTTGTTTGTATTTTTGGGCCTGCTTTTAGTTCACAGTTTGGACTCAATAAATCAGGACATCGGACGGCATCTGAAGCTCGGGCAAATTATTTGGGAAACAAAAAGCGTCCCTAAAACAAATCTTTTCTCCTTCACTGAACCGGACTATCCTTTTATAAACCACCACTGGCTAAGCGAGGTGGTTTTTTACTTGCTTTTCGGCATCATCGGTCTCAAGGGGTTGATAATATTTAAGGCGGCAGTTGTCGCGGTCTCTTTTTGGCTGATTTACAAAGCCGCAGACAAAAAAACGGGGTCTTGGCCTTTCTTGGTTTCCGCTCCTTTGGGTATGCTTGTTTTTCTCAACCGAAGCGATGTCCGGCCGGAGATTTTTAGCTATCTCTTCCTTGCCTTTTTTATCTTCGCCATCTTGCGAGCAAGATTTTTCGGTCAACATCGCTGGCTCTATGCCTTACCTTTTGTTCAAGTTCTTTGGAGCAACGCTCATATTTATTTTGTTCTAGGGCCCGCACTTTTATTCTTCTTTTTAATTGACACGGTTTTAAATAAAGAAAGGAAAATCGCGCTTTCTAAAGTATTTTGGATTCTTGTGGTAACTTCGGCCGTTACTATTTTAAATCCTAATTTCATCAAAGGAGCGCTAACACCGTTTTTCATCCTGAGGGATTACGGTTACACTATCGTTGAAAATCAATCCATTTTTTTCTTAAAAGACTACGGAGCAATGCTGGCGGCTATCAACGTTTTTGAAATCTCTCTTATTGTTTTGATAATCAGCTTCGTTGTCGCCATTAAAAACGGCAGTAAAAAAATCTTTTTTGAATTTCTTGCGGGCTTGGCCTTCTCAATACTGGCCGTGAAGATGATAAGAAACACGGGAATTTATGCTTTGGTTTTTACATCCGTAACCGCTTTGAATTTGAGTACTATAAAGCCGGCGGCGAGATTTTTAAAACGGCCGGTCAGAATAATTTTTTACCTTGTCCTCTCGGCGATCTTCGCATTTCTGATAATAAACACTCTAAACAATAATCTCCGAGTGTGGATGCAGGAGGGCGGAAAATTCGGATTGGAAATCCCGGCGGGCGCGGCGCAAGGCGTTGAGTTCGTTGAACAGAACAATATAAAAGGGCCGGTGTTTAACAACTTTGACGTCGGAAGTTTTCTGATATGGAAACTTTACCCTAAACAAAAAGTGTTCGTTGACGGGCGGCCGGAGGCGTACAGCGTGGAATTTTTTGAGAATATTTACAAGCCGATGCAGGAAGACCCGGTTTTGTGGAAAAAATATTCCGAGCAATACAAAATCAATTACGTTTTCATAGACCACCGTGATATCACCCCTTGGGCGAGAAAGTTTCTTTTTTATATTTCTCAAAATCCTGATTGGCCGTTAGTTTATAAGGATGATAGCACTGCGATTTTTGTAAGGAGAACTGTGGAAAATCAGAAGCTTATTGAAAATTACAGAATAAATCATGCTCCATAAATTATGAGGAAAGAATATCTATACATTGCCCTCTTTCTCTTAATCGCCTCGGGGCTCCATTTCTATTACACGCCCTATCCGAGCCTTTGGATAGATGAATCTCTAACCGTGAACGTAACCCATCTACCTAATGGCCAGCTTATGGACAATTTATTGACCTTTCAAGCTCACCCTCCATCTTTTTATTTTCTGATAAAATCGTGGCGCATTTTATTCGGCGATTCGGAGTCCGCTTTGAGATCGCCGTCTTTCGTTTTCTTTCTTCTGACCGTGATTGCAACCTATTTTTTTGCGAAAGAACTTTTTGGCGAAAGGGTTGCCAAATTTTCTCTGCTTTTTTCTTCAACCAGTCATTTTTTGATATTTTTCTCTCATCAGGTTAGGCCATATGAAATGCTGGCGTTCATCGGTGTGGCTTCGTTTTATTTTTTCACCAGAATGCTCAAAAAATTCAGCCCCAAAGCGGCGTTGGGATATCTTTTTTTCTCAATTCTCGGATTCTATACCCACTACTGGTTCGTGCTCGCTTTTTTGGCGCAAGGATTCATTATTCTAGTTCTTTGGAGAAACATAGAGTTCAAAAAAATATTTTTGACCATGTTTTTCGCGGGGCTTTCATTTTTACCCTGGGCTATCTTATATGCGCGCGCTTACAGTTCTGCCTACGTTTCCGAAGCAGTTTCCAAATCTAACTTGGGCATGCTTTGGCAAAGTGCGGCATTTTTAACGTGGGGCCAAGCATTGCCTATTTTATCGGTGATCGCTTTCGTGCTGATTCTGGCCGCTCTTGGCAAAAAACGCCTGGTTATGGCCAAGCCGGAGGCGATAATCCTATTCTTCTATTTGCTGATTCCTATTGTCTCCGCTTACATAATTTCTAAATTTTTGCCGATTTACACTCCGGGGCGAAGAGAAATATTAATAGCTCCGGCATTAATTGTCCTGTTTGCCTATATTTGCAGCCAGCTGAATTTCAAAAAATGGTTTCTCTTGGCATCAATACTCTTAACGGCCTTCGCCAGTCAACCGATAGCAGATTCTAATGCCATGATGGCAAGCTATAAATCAGATGACAAAAAAGTGCTAAATGGCATTTTTGAAAAAATACATCCGGGCGATATTGTTATTTTATCCGGTTTTTCTAGCGCTAATTTTGATTATTATTGGGGACGTTATAATAGGAAGCAGCCGAAAAAAATGACAATAGAAGAGATCTACATGCCTGCCGAAGGCGGCCAAAGCGCGGTGGACCTTGATAAAATAAAAAAGTTAGCAGACGACAAAAACAAATTTAATGAAACCCTGAATAACGCCGCGGCCAAAATCAAAGAAAAAGGAAGCGGCAATATCTACCTATTTTTGTCGGATCCGAGAATGACTGATGATATGGTCAGATTCTTCGACGACCGTTACAAAATAGTCGGCAAAATCATGCCTGAATTGCCCCAAATGCCGACCTACATTAACGGAATCAGGATTTATTCAAGATAAAGCTCCCCGAGCTGACGCTCGGAGTTTGCAAGTTTACAAAGACGGCAGCGTGGCGATATTTTTAAAACGAACTCCGGAAAACTCCGCGTTGATTAGGAAGCTTGAGATAAAAGTAAAATAACAAAAGCGGTAGCGGCGACCGTGGTTACTTGACCCCGTTAGATATAGGAAATGCTTGCATTTCCGTTAAGTCTAATTGGGTCATGAAAAAGCTAAAAAGTTAATAAAATAATGGCTTTTTCACAAGCCACACCTCGGTTATCTCTAACAGGGTTGACATTAGCCGTCGCCGGGATTATAAACAAAACATTAAGAATGGGAGGGATATATGACGCGAAGGATTGCTCTTTTACTTGGGCTTATGATTGCTTTCGTATTGCCGATACCGGCACAGGTAATGACACCGGCACAAACAAAACTCAAAGCCCCCGGCATTTTCAAGGATGGCACCATCGTTGCTCTTGATGAGAAATTAAAATGTTCGTTTGATCTGAAAAAAGACGCGATTTCCCTTGAGGGCTCTCCTTCCCGCCAATTAGACACGGACGATGCGGAAATGATCAGGGGGTTCCTGAACTTTTTCGCCGTTTATGCCCGCGAAAGCGTTGAGTGGTATGAAGTTGAAATGAGCAAGGAGCGAAAAGCTCCTCTGCCTCCGGAAAAGAAGAAAAACGATATTGCCACCCCGTATTTCAGGGGTGTTTTTGTTGCGGCACAAAATTGTATCATTCTGATGCGACCGCATTAGAATGATACAATTTGTGGATAACTGCTTTTATGAAAATAACTCCGAGACGCAAAAGCCCCGCCAGTGGCGGGGCTTTTCAACAACAATTTTTCTAAAATTCTTTGGCGTACGCGCCGGATACCCAGCCGGAGTTAATGTGATACCAGCCGTTTTTCATTTCGGTAAACTTGAGTTCTTGATTGGGCGATACCTGGCCGACTATATTATTTGCCGTTGACGGGCCGGCTCTCACACGAAGGAAAGCAATGCCGCTAACCACTCTTACATTCCCGCCGACTCTCATTTGCGCAAATTCTGTCCCAGAAATCGTTTTTACGTCCGTCCATTTATAACCAGCCGCATTAAATGCTTCTATGGTCTTCACCCAAGTTAATGTTCCGTCGCTCCCTTGGACATAAACTTTGGGGTCATTGGCTTTTCGGAAAAGACTCACGGTCCCAGAGGAAGGCACGTTTAATTTCGCAAATGCTTCTCCTGAAATCACCTGGACATTACTCCATTTATAACCGGCCGTATTAAATTCTTCAATTGTTTTCACCCAGGTTAATGTGCCGTTGCTTCCCTGGACATATACTTTGGGGTCATTTGCTTTCCTATAAAGGGTAGCCGAAACCGGCGTTGGGGTCGGGGTCGGACTCAAGCCGGGGACGGGCGTTGGGGTTGGCGTGACAACGGCAATATAACTTCCGCCGCCTCCGCTGTTTCCTCCGCCAGAAGCCGGTTCATTAGCAGTAATTGTACAAGTACTTTGAGTATCGGCCTCAACTGTTCTGTCAGTATAAGTACAAGTTACATTTTCGCTTTCGCCCCCAACCGGAATACTGGCCGCGCTTGCTACTACTCCCGTATGAGCCAAAGGAACAGCGCAATAGTAATCACCGTTACCATGATCAGTACACGGCACTCCCAAACTATTTCCGGCTGTTACGGTTGCTCCGGTAACATCGCTGTAGGTTTTCCCGGTACGGTCTTTCTTGTCAAGATTTACCTTAACGGCAAAAAGCAAACCGCTTTCGTCCAAATCGCTATCATCAGTTGTGCCGAAATCAACCGATTTGGATGCGGCCTCCGAAATAGCATTTGCGCCGGAAAACGCAGATGAAGTTCTTTTCACATAAGCGTTGGTTGAGTGTTCCGCTGTAACCGTACCTCCGCTGGTTGAGCCGGCAATATATCTCTTGCCATCGTAATATGACTGGGAGGCAACCGTCCCGCTGTATGAAGCTGATGCGGTAGAACCGTCCAGCGTCAAGGCAGTTCCCAATTCATCAGCAACGCCTTTAACCACAATCGCGTAATCCAAACCTGATGCATTAACGCTATGGGTACTTAACCCGTCAAATGCGACTGATTGGGAAGCTGTTTGTGAAATAGTCAATGCGGTAGAGGTTCTGCTCACAAAACCACTGGATTCGGCTTTGACCGTTCCGCCGCTTGTTGTTCCGGCAATATAGAGATAACCTCCACTGTAAGAACTAGAGGCAGTGGTACCGCTATAGGAAGCGGAGGCGTGGGAATTGGTGGCCGCGCCATCAAAAGTAAGCGGCTGGCTAAGTTCATTTTTAACTGGTCCGACAACAATTTCATAATCCATGCTCGCTCCGGTAGTGAAAGGTACGGAAGTTGAGGCCAGAAGTGCCGCCGTCCATTTTCTTGTCACCCAACCATTGATGGTAGCTTTCGCGCTTATAGTGCTACTTCCAAAAATACAAGTGGAGTCTGTAAATTCTTTGGATATGGAGGCGACTTTTACAATACCGTCTATTCCCGGTGAACTTTCTGAAGCGTAACCAGCTAAGGTGTCAGTTATAGAACCGGAAGCCGCACCATTACACGACCATTCAACAGTTACTCCCTTAGCGTTTAAAACGTCTAGTTCTGTATCAATTCTAAAATATATGTATTCGCCGCCACTATCGGCCGCTTTGGCCCCATGCTGTGGTAGCAGTAAAAAGGCCGATAAAACTGTAACAAAAACAACCGACATCGACCAGATGTTCTTTGACTTAAAAATCTTAGGTATTTCCATATGTTATTAATTATAATCCCCCCCCTTCCGCACTGCAAAACGAGTTATCAACACTGTCAAAAAACACAGTATTTTTCATTTCCCCAGTTTTTCCAGCGTTTTTTTAATCTCGGCGCTGGTTTGCGGGTCATTTGAAGAGAGTTTCAGCGCTGAATTGAGGTTCTCCAATGCTAAATCTTTCTTATTCTGAGCAAGATAAACCAGGCCAAGATTGTAATAGACCATCGGTTCCATGGGCCGTAATTCCTTAACTTTCTCAAGCATTTTAGCAGCATTGTCCAAATCTCCCCGATTGACATAGATAACGGCCAGATTCTGATAGGCAAACGGGAAATTTGGGTCAATTTCAATGGCTTTTTTATATTCCTTCACCGCCTCCTCGGTCTCTCCACGGTCGCGGTAAATATTGCCGAGATTGTAATCCGGCTGGGCAAAAATATTGCCTGATGGGCTGGTCACGGCTTTTTTGTAGGCATCAATGGCTTTGTCCAGTTCCCCTCTTTCCAAATAGAGGTTCCCTAGGTTGTTTAATATCCTTACATTGTCGGGGCTGTATTTTAAGATATCCCCATAAAATTTTATCGGCTGGCCCCACAAAATATTCCTTTTTACGCTCTGTACTGCGTAAAAAGAAATATAAGCTCCAAATAACAAAACACAAATAACAAACAAGGTCCGCCGACTTTCTTTTAGATAATTAAACAGCTTGGCAAGATAATACGAAACCACAAAGAAGAACCCGACCATCGGCAAATAAAGCCAGTGTTCATACATCGGCGCGTTTATCGGCACAATACCCGAAACCGGCAGCATAGCCGCGAAAAACCAGCCCCAGCCGAAGAACCAGACCCGAAAATCTCCGATTTTCGGCAAATCTAAATTCCAAAATCCAAATGTCAAATCGGGTTTAAAATTATTTTGACCTTTGAGCTTTGGATTTGATTTGGCATTTGACATTTGAGCTTTGAGCTTCAAGTTTAAGGTTTTTTCTTTTCTGTAAAGACAAACAAGCAAAAATATCAGCCCTAAAACCGCCAATGCGCCGAGCCAGACCGGCCATTGAAAGAGTGAAGTGTTTAATGGAACATTACGTTCCATATGCAGGCTCACAGGAACGAAAATCAACTTAAAATATTCAACGAGGGCGTGGCTGAAGGTAAATAAGCGATAACTCAAATGCTGGGTGTAAATGTTGGCTTGCGAATAAAAATTGAGGGTGTTATTAAAATTGAGAACGGTCAGGCGCAAAATTGCGTAGATTACTGTTACGCCCCAAAAAGGTAGCGTTTTGAATAATGCTCTGCCAATCGACCTCCAAAACTTTTTATTGCTTAAAAATGCAATATAAAAGACCATTAAAAGCGCCGGCAAGAGAACTGCCGTTTCGCGGCTTAAAATAGCCAGAATCATTGATACCAAAGATAAGGCCAGCCAGATCCATTTGCGGGAAACTTGATTTCCTACGGTTTTGGCAAATAGCCAGAGGGCAAGAAGTATGAAAAAAACCGACATCGGGTCGCCCCGGCCGGATATATAGGTTACGGCTTCGGTCTGGAGCGGATGGATTAAAAACAAAAGGGCCGCAATGAAAGCCGGCAATCGCCGTTTAAAAATGCTTAGCAAAATCAAAAACAATAAAACCCCGTTGGCGATATGGAAGCCGTTGCTTAAAAGGTGGTAACCGAATGGCTTAATGCCGTGAATCGTATAATTAACGGCGAAGCTGATTAAAAGCAGGGGTCGATAGTAGTTGCTATTGAGACCAAACCCGGAGAGAATATTTTGAGTAAAAATTTCTTTTATGTGGCCGAAGTTGTGGACGAATGGGTTGTTTACAATCCAGTCATCATCATCCCAAAAAAGCGGGTTATGAAAATTGAAAGCGTAAACAAAAAAACCGGCGACGACCAGGATTATTATCAGCGTTGAATTTTTTGAGAGAAAATTCCGCACTATTGGGCGTATTCTATTTTGTAAATTTTGCCGGCCACATCATCCGTTACATACAGCGCGCCGTCGGGGCCGAATTTCAAATCAACAGGACGGCCATATATCTTGCCACCATTAAGCCAACCGGTTATAAAATCTGATGATTCGGAAACTTTACCGTTTTTATCAACTACAAATCTGACTATTTTGGGCTGTCTGGTTTTCCCGTCAGACGAACCGTAGTAAGCCACCAGCAGGTTATTTTGCCAATCTCCCGGCCACAAGCTTAAATCAATAAAAGCCAATCCCAGTGGCGCTGAATGGGCCGGGATCTCAATGACCGGAGCTACTGTCTTAGAGCAATCTTCAAACAAATCGGTACGAGAATATTTACCGGGATTAAAACTCGTATCTTTTATTTTATTACCATAACAAAATGGCCATCCATACCGTTTTGCGCCGAATTGATCATTCTCATCTGGCGCTTTTATAATATTGACCTCGTCTGGGGGTAAATTGTCACCCAAATTATCTCTGCCCATTTCCGTAGCCCAAATCTCTTTCGTATCAGGATTGAACGTAAAAAAAACAGAATTTCTTAAGCCGCCGGCAAATTCCGCCATATAACTTCCCTCCGGGTCAGACTCCAGTATCACGGCTCTTTTCCAAGTATCCTCAACGCAAACATCGCAAGAGGAACCAACGCTGATATATAGCTTAATCTCGGTTAACGTATTGAGGCCCCGATTACCGGAAAGTATGGGTTCTTTTCTGAAGTTCGGTCCAAAGGCAATTGTCCTTGTAAAATGCTCGCCGTCATCCGGCAGCTTTAAAATATTTTCTCCTTTATCAGTAATCTTACCTTGAATTACGTCGTAAACATATCTATTTACCTGGTTTGTCTCGGCTATATACAAATAGGTTTTATTTGCCTTCTTGTCGGTATAAAATGCTAAACCATGAGGTGATTTTAGACTGCTTAACAGGACTGCCTTTTCTTGATCTTGAATCACACCGTCTTTATTCTTATCTTCAATTACAAGCACATTGCCGGCTTCGGTCTGGCTAACAATCATTCTGCCCTTACTATCAAACTCTATTACCCGCGGACCGTTTAATTTGTCGGCGTATGTTTCAATTTTAAACCCGTTTGGCAGCGTCAAATCCTGAACCGCCGGGGGGATGACATCTATTTTTTTAAATACAAATATAACAACTGCCAATATCGCCACGAGCACAATGGAGAAAATAACTTTCTTATCGGGCATATTCATAACTTAATGATTCTATTTATTGATTATTAACGTCGTCTTGCCTGAACATTTTTCGTTAAGAATTTTAGCCGCATTATTAACTACCGCGACATAATCTATAGAAGCGGACAGCTCATATTTATTATATTTCGGAGCCGAATCATTAAAAGAGACGGTAAGATAATCAGACCCTTTAATGGGTTCCAGCCCCGAGAACCTGTTTGGCCCGATACTAAAAGTTTCACCCGAAGGAGAGATCTGCCACTTTATAATATCGTGAGGATCATATATGTTTTCGTAGTTAAATTCTTGAGTTCCGGTATGCATAAATGCCTTACCGTCAAAAACTATTTCTCCGCTAAGCCAGCATCTGGGGATGACGTAACTCACAGGAGTCGGAGTCGGGCCGTTAGGTCCTGAGCTCGCCTGCGGTGAGCCTGTTGAATCCGCCGAAGGGCTTGCGGATATTGATGGGGCCGGACTAATCAATTGCGAATCTGAAGGAGACAAACTATTATTCCCCCCGCTTCTCGTAAAGTATATTACGGCAACGGCTAAGATTATAGCTGCAATTATCAAAGGCAGTGTTTTTTTAGTATCCATAGGAACAAACTATAGCAAATTTGACGGATTTGAGCAAACTCAAAACCGCCCTTTCGGGCGGTTTTGAGTTTGGCTTCGCCCTACCCCGCAAGAATAGGACTAACCACTGAGTTCGGGATTACTGACCCTTCAGAGACGCACCAAACGCCGGGAGGGTTCTAAGATAACCCGCCTTATTTGATACGGCTTGAGTAGTAAGTGCACCTGCACCATCCTGCCACTTGATCACATCAGCTTGATCTTGCAAGATTAGCTGGAAGTAATCAGCTCCAAGCCCGGTAGTACTGCTGTACCCAGTTTGGAAGCGAGATAAATCGCCTTGTACTCTTATCCTCTTTGTTGTGTTAGCAGGAACACTAAAGGTATTACTGAATGAGTTAAAGCTTACCGAAGCATTCTTGATGTTGGCGTCAAGAAGTGCCGTATCTAGAACCGTATTGGTCGCATCATCATACAGCGTAAAGCTGGGTGATGAGGTACCAATACTACCAGATGACACAGTGTCAAAAACCAATGAACCGGAAGCTGCGGTTGTGGTAAAGGTCACATCATAACCCATCGCAGTAATGTCGAACTTACCGACTGTCACCTGAGAGCTGGTTGCGCCAGCAGGCAAGCTAACTTCAGTGATCCTCGGGAATGACCTATAGACATACACTTTGTTTGTTGAGTCAACATCAACAGTACTGTCCCCACTCGCATCAGCTCCATAAATCTTGTCCATTGAGCCCTCGCCGGTTGCTTCAAAGTATGAAGCTACAGTGCCGTCAAAGTCCATACCAAAGTCAACACCCGAGGTCGCGCCGGCGGCATACGTCGCTATCGTATCAATCTTCACAGAAACAACGGTGTATGAATCCTGCGGGACATACGGTCTGTTGTCACCGGAGAAGGAGAACGAAGTTGAAGCATTTGAGTCCAGCGGTTGAGCCAAGGTCGTAATAGTTGTCCCGGCCTTATTCTTATACTCAAGATAAACGTTCTTAACGTTATTCTTAGCATCGGTTGAATCACCCGTCGCATCAATCGTCATTTTATCAACTAAGAAGGCCTCATTTGTTGACCTTAACTTAAATTGAGTAGTAGTTACACCGGTCTGACCCCAATACACAGAATTCTTGTATTTGGATGGAGAACTATCATCTTCAGTCACGAATATGTGACCGCCATCAATGACGTCAACAGTTATGGTTGGAGTAGTACTTGCATTAGGAACGCCGGCAGCGGCGTTAACCGTATTGCCTGAATTGTCAGTTGCGGTTACATCAGTTGTTTCAACGATGTCAAAGGCGAAATAGTGCTTGGTTGGGGCGGTTAAGTTCAATAGATTGGCCTTGACTAACAATGTCTTGGTCTGCCCAGCCGGAATTTTCCAGCTTAGGTTGTTGTAAACCAAGGTGCCTGCCGAAGCGGCTAAGTTATTAGCGCTCGCGTCCGCAGCAATAATTGCACCGCTTTCTTTTTCAACAAGGTAAACAGAGCCAACCATAGAGCCGATATCACCCGCGCTGCCCTTGCTCCACACGGCGCCAGTAAACCCGGTACCCGACGATGAATAACCGGTCAGGGTTATATCTGTAACCAATAGATCAGAAGCGTTTGCGGCTGCAAATGTAATGCCCACTACATCAATACCTTGCGTTCCTTTTACTGCGGTTGAATCGGCTGGATTAGCGGCCAATGAAAGGGTTAAGGCAGAGCTTACCACAGTCATTGCGGGACCATTTATATTTGCATTAGGAACTATATCGGAGGCGGCTAAAGCCGTGGTTGTGCCGGTATATTTCTTTTCAGTTACGCCAAGGTCATCAGCATAGCTGGCTAAGCCAATGGCCACCCTTGAAGCAACCTCTATATCCGTACCGGTTCTGGTATTGGCGGTCTTAAGGTCAGCAGTAACTTTTAGATGCAGGGTCTGGCCGGCTGTCATATCAAATGCATCCGTAAACGCATATTGAGCTGCGCTTTTGTCCGTGCCCGCTCCGTTCGCCTCATCTGTGGTAAATGAACTGCCATCAACCGGACCGCACAAAACTGAACCGGTATCTCTGTTGACTATTTTGATGTCATCCAAGTCAGCAATGCCGCTGCTCAAACTGGCAGTACCAAGGTCATCCCAAGTAGTGCCGTTTAAGTCAAAGAGAATATTCAATCTGGTCTTTTTGATCTCAATATTGCTTGCGGCGGCCAAATTGAAGTCCAGGAAATCAGTGTCATCGGTGGCAGTCCCGATGTTAGCCGAAGTTGGGCCGGCAAAGGTCGCAGTTAATATACCGCCCTGCAAAGTAAGCAATGGCGGGTTGGTTGCATCATCCATAGCCGTATCAAGCGTGACAGCCACACCGAAACCATATTGGTCACCGACGGCCAAGATATCTGTAACGGACTCAAAGTACAAAGCAATTGTTTCGGCTTTCTTGCCGGCAACATCACCGTAGACCTTGAAAATCGCACTGCCACCTTTAGCAATCGTAAATCCAGAACCCATGTCAAACACGACTCTACCAGCGCTATCCATTGTGCCGGCCCATTCATTGGTGCCGGTCTTCAATTTCATATTGGTCAAATCGGCTGGTTTTACGCTTCCGCCTTGGATCATCTGCATTCTTTTAATGCTGGCGGCTTCTGTGTTAGCGGCAAGCTTGAATTCAGACATCTCAACGTTTACCGCGCCGGCATTCGGGTTAGCAATTGAACCAGTTTTTGTCTGAGTCAACGTGCCGGAAGTAGCTCCGGAAATTGACAAATTGTTACCAGCAACTGGTAAGCCGCTGACAGTTCCGGAAGTAAGCGTAACAGCTGTAACTTGGAAAGAATCAACATTACCGGCTGTAGCCGACAAATCACCTACAACGGTAAGGATTCTAGTCCCGCTGACAGCGAAGCTACCCATATTGAAAGTGGCTTCACCGGTTGAAGAAGACAAACTCTTCCCATCAACCAATCTTTTAGCGCCTTCATACAGATAGACATTGTCAAAATCATTGACGCTACCAGCGCCAGCTCTCTTGACGGTAATCGTGTTAATCGTGCCAGTTCCGGAAAGTTGGAATTTTAAGAATTCTACTCCCTGGGCATTGGTGGTAACGGTTGTAGCTACCGGGTTGCCCGAAGCTAAGCTGACTGATAATGCGCCCGGAACGCCTGGGGTCTGGCCCGGTACTCTGGCATAACTTGGTACCTGGCTGACCGAAGTGTAGTCAGCGCCCTTGGCGTACCAGTTGAACTCAGTAGTGTTGATGCAGAATACTTTCTTGAAGAAAGCTGGGTCATCGGCAACCGCTTGCGCGCCTGTGGTATTTACCCAGTGCAAGACACCGGTATCTTCGCCGGTTGTCTCAACGCCGTAGACTTTCTGGTCATTTGTTTCGCAATTGCGGAACAAGCCGGAAGTTCCAAAGGCGTCTCGTGTTGTAGGTGTAATGGACTTCACATTGGCAAATCCACCAAGGTGGCCATACATGCCGAAAATCACGGGGTTCAAGAATAATCTCTTGTATCCCCAATCATTAACTATATACACATCCGGATCGTCAGAGCCGGCGGCGCTGACCGTGTCGCCCTCATGCAATCCGTAATCGGAGGGTGCTACGGCCGCGGCATATCTGATGCCAATTAATGCGACGAATAGCACGCCGACTGTTATCGCGATAATGGCAAGAGTTTTCTTGCTCACACCGCTGTAAACTAAAGTATTACTCATAATCGTTTTGTTTTGCTCCTCATCGCTTCCTTGTCTTATGACCAAGAAGCAACAAAGAAATTAAATATACTTGCGAGAGTCTTGTTACCTATCGCGCCTCCTGTTGAAGTCGGGGTTTGCTTTTCGACCGCAAACCCCAATTTTTAGCGCGAATACTCGACCCTTAAGACCCTATCAAAATTCAATTGAAAAACTTTACCCCGTTAAATCCTGCTTCGCAGGAATTGCAAAGCAATTATTTAACTGGGGTGAACTAATCACCTGCAACTTTTTTCAAATTTTCAACGTTCCATCCTTATAAGCCCACACTGATAACCGGCGTTTTGTGGCAAGTAACCAGTGTCGGCCTACTAGTTCATTTAGTTCATTCGTATCATTCGCATGTCATTCGTATATTAGCATCACGTGTCGCAAGACATGCGAACGACAAAGCAACCAAAATGGCTATACCCAAACGGTTGTATAAAGATACTTAATAATCACCATATTTTCCTGTTATTTTGCTGAAATCTAACGTCTATTTACTTATTAAACAGGTTACTTATAAATCCTAGCAAATGCCGGCGTTCAAGTCAAACCCCGTTTAGAGATAGGAAATGGATATAACTTTACCCCTAAATATTAACAGAAAACAACATTGGCACAAACACCTGTATGTGGATAATTTTCTGCACTTACACTTATTATACTTCCCCCTCGTTTCCCCACAAGCCCTATCTGTGGATAAACCCCCACACTCAGAAAGTATAGGGTTTTTGCCGGCAAACATCAAATTCTCGCATTTTTGGCAAAAATACCGACAGACCTCGCGAAAAATCACCAAACACGGAACCAATAATTTGCAAATGCTTTCTGGGTGTAGGGATAAACCCCGCTCTTGAAAAGTACTGGCCTTCGGCCAATTTTGTCTGCCCCAATGGCCCGACTCGCCATTTTTGGCGGTACTTTTCAAGGGCGGGGCTCAATAATCAGCGATTTTCACCAATTTTCCGCTCGTGCCGCCGTCAATGCCCACAAAAACGGCATTTTCCCCCAAAACCGGGTAAAGGTCAGTTGGCGCGCCGAGGTCAAAAATCCATCGCTCTTTGCCGTCTTTGTCCAAGCTATAGACCTTGCCGTTGCGGGTCGCAAAGTACAGGTTGCCACTAGCGCCTACGGCAATTTGCCCATTGACTCGCGAATCAACCGGGAAAGTCCATTTTACCGACTTGTCCTTATCGGCCTTGTTTAGAGCTATGACCGCTTGGCCGGAGGCCGGATTTTGAAGGGAAAAATCAACGCCAAATACCAAAGTATCCTCAAAAACCGCTACTTTTGTAGTCGCCGGAACTCCAAAAGCGAATAAATGGCTGTCTATCACCCCGTTGGAGCGGTTGACGGAAATTATATGCCCCGCCGTTGTCGCGGTGTAAAACTGGTTGGGACCTTATCAAAGACCAAGTCGTAGGCCTGATATGAATAACCGTCTGATACCCGGCTTTGCCAAATTGGGACGCCATCTTCTCCCCCTAAGCAGTAGAAACCGGGTAACCCCGCCCAGTCAACGCCTAAATAGACATCTTTGTCGCCGAGTATGGCAACGGGGGTAAAATCAAAAGCATAAGAATCCAACACCTGCCACTTCTTGTTTCCGTCCGGGCCAATTTTATTTATCATCTTGTTGTCCGAAGTGGCATACACATTGCCACCCTCATCAACGCTAACTGTCCTATCCACGATGATATTGTGGAATCCCTAGTTAATGATTTCTCTGATGTTTTCATAATTTGGAAACGTTTTCAACTTCTCAAGCGGGGTCAAGTAACCATTTGCCGAATGCTCCCGCTCGTTA
>Ga0315280_10000757_pt1 | contig 58894 bp, 62 predicted proteins | sample YL17G06_40_MG_FD_203697 | JGI IMG/M metagenome (GOLD analysis project Ga0315280, IMG submission 203697) | Sediment microbial communities from Yellowstone Lake, YNP, Wyoming, USA - YL17G06_40 | ecosystem: Environmental > Aquatic > Freshwater > Lake > Sediment | place: USA: Wyoming | collected... | reverse complement strand
TACTCCATTTTTGCCGGTGGCTACTCTGGCGTCATAACTCCAGTAATTCAAACCTGGGGCGATATCCACGGGCTCAGTCCAGCCGGCGGGAATTCCAATCTTGGAGTTTTGGGGAGTTGAATTTACCCTGGAATCTGGCGAATCTGCTATCGACAGGGCTGAAATCAGAGCCAGCAGCACAATAAAAAAAAGATTATTCTTCATTGAAATCTCCAGTATTTTTTATTGAAACTCGAGGGAGGATTATACATGAAGGAGGAAAAAAGTCAATTGAACAGGCTGAACCGCAACCACTCCAAATTTTTGAGGTTCAGCAAAACGGTGTAAATGTGTTATAATTTTCAATCATACATGAAGAAAAAAAGGAAATTAAAAACGCCCTCTCAAAAACCGGAGAAAAAGAGACATAGCCTTTCCTCAGACATCGGGGGTGTTATCCTGGTTTTTCTGGCTATTTTCATTCTCATCAGCTTGGTGAGCTACGATTCCCGGGATCCCTCCTGGGCCAACGTGACATCCTCTAACTCTAAAATTCATAATTTAGGAGGAAGGGTCGGGGCCACTCTCGCTGAAGCCGTCCTTCAATTCCTGGGGCTCGTTTCTTTCCTCCTCCCCCTCATCCTAGGCAATCTGGGAGTTAAAGCTATTCATCCTCGGAAGGAAAAACATTTCCTGCGAAAAGTCGGAGGGAGTATCTTTCTGGTCCTTATTCTCTGCCCTCTTTTGCAAATGCTGTTCCAGAATTTCTACTGGAGCGGAACTGCGATTCAATCCGGAGGCTTGATGGGTGATTTGCTCTCTTCGGTGCTTATCCGCTACCTCAACCACCTCGGCTCCCTCATCTTCCTCCTCGCCGTTTTTCTCCTGTTTATCATCTTCTCCACAAAGCTTTCTTTCGGAAAGATGATCAGTCTCTTCTCCCGGTTTTTCAGTTTTGCTTTCAAAGAGGTAAGAATCAAAATATCCCGCTATCAAAAATCAAAGCAGCGCGAAAAAATGAGGAAAAAAGTTATTGAAAAATATGCGGCTGCGGCTGAAAAAACTAATGAAGAAAAAAAGGAGGAAAAAGAGGACAAGATAGAAGAAGAAAAGGAAAAAAAGTCAAAGGAAATAAAGAAGGCCTCTTCCCCGCCTCCCGTCGCAGTTCCTCTTCCCCCCAAGCCTTTATCCGAAAAATATCTTTTCCCTGAAATGGAAAAAAGGGGAGGCTATCTTTTCCCTCCCTTCAACCTCCTTGACCCGGGCAAGCCTTCAGAAAAAATTGATAAAAGCGAACTTTTAGAAAAAAAACAGAGAATTGAAGAAAAACTCAAGGAATTTAAAGTCGAAGGGGAAGTCAGAGAATACCATCCTGGTCCTGTCATCACAACCTATGAACTATATCCTCATCCCGGGATCAAGGTTAGCCAGGTAGCCAATTTGACCGAGGACCTCTCTTTGGCTTTGGGCGCAGAATCAGTCAGGGTGCAAAGGATGCCAGGAAAATCTTCACTTGGGGTTGAAATCCCCAACAACAAGAGAGAAATCATCAAGCTCCGGGATATCATTGAATCTGAAAAATTCATGGGTTCGCCCTCCAAGCTGACTTTTGCCCTGGGAAAAACTGTGCATGGGGAAGTCTACATCACCGATCTGTCTATTATGCCCCACCTTTTGATTGCGGGAGCGACGGGCACAGGAAAAAGTGTGGCTCTCAACTCGCTCATTGCCAGCATTCTCTATAAAGCGACTCCGGATGAGGTCAAGCTGATTCTCATCGACCCCAAGAGACTGGAATTTACGCTCTACGATGGCGTCCCTCACCTCCTCTGTCCTGTCATAAACGATCCTAAAAAAGCAGGCGCTATTCTGATGGATGCCGTCAGAAAAATGGAGGAAAGATACCACCTCCTCAGTTTCCACAAAGTCAAGGATATTGAAGGATATAATCGCCAGATCAAACAAATCTTGAATGAAAAGAAAGGGAAATTGACAGAGGAAGAAAGGGCCAAACTCAAGCCTCTTCCTTACCTAGTGATTATCATCGACGAGCTGGCCGAGTTGATGATGGTCAGCGCTCAAGATGTTGAGCACTACATCGGCCGCTTAGCCCAACTGGCCCGAGCTGTAGGCATCCATCTGGTGATGGCCACCCAGCGACCCTCCATAGACGTCATCACCGGCACGATCAAAAATAACTTTTCAAGCCGGATTGCATTCCGGGTTCCCTCTAAGATCGACTCGAGAATCATTATCGATACAGCAGGAGCCGAAAAACTCCTTGGGCTCGGAGATATGCTTTTTATGCCGCCGAACTACCCCCGCCTGATCCGTTTGCACTGCGCTTATATTTCCATTCCTGAAGTGACACGTCTGGTCAAATTTGTCAAGGGACAAGGAACTCCCACCTATGATGAAAAGATAGTCAAGGCGATTAAAACTTCTGGAGAAGTGGCATGGGAAGATTCTGGCGAAAAAGATGAGCTCTACGAGAAAGCTTTGGAGATCGTTCTCACCACAGGGCAAGCCTCTGCTTCATACCTTCAGAGGAGACTCAAACTGGGGTATGCCCGGGCAGCGAGAATCATTGACCAAATGGAGAAGGAGGGAATCCTCGGTCCTTCTGAAGGAAGCAAACCCCGAGAAATACTTGTGAGTATCCAATCTTACTTTCAAAAAAAGGATAAGAAGGAGCTCTAGGTGCTTTTCGGGAGCCGAAGGAAAAAAGAAGCCCGACGAGCACTCCGCGACGAAAACCTCCAAAAGGCCCTGAACAAAGCCTCTGGCGAGCATTACCAGAAGTACCTGTCCACAAAAAATAGCATGGCCTGGCAGGATTACAAGGATAGGGCCCGGGCCATAAGGCAGGAATGCGTCCCAAAGCTCCAAGAGCTTATCCAAAAATTCTCTGAAGAAGCCACAAAGGCCGGGGCAAATGTCTACCGGGTTCGAACGGCTGAAGAAGCCCTTGTCTTGGTGGAAAAGATTGCAAGCGAGAAGAAAGCCAAGCTCGTCGTGAAATCAAAATCCATGGTGAGCGAGGAAATCGGCCTCAATGAACACCTCGCGAAAAAAGGCTATCAGGTTGTGGAGACAGACCTGGGAGAATGGATCATTCAACTGGCCGGAGAACGGCCTTCCCATATCACCGCTCCCGCCCTTCACAAAACCAAAGAGGAGGTCGCGGAAATCCTCAGCCGGCATCTCCAAAAACCTATCCCGGCTGATATCAGAGAGATCGTCAAGGTTGCCCGCCAAGAGCTCAGGAAATATTTTATTCAAGCCGATATCGGCATCTCCGGAGCTAATCTGGCCATTGCCGAATCCGGGACGCTCGTCCTGGTCAGTAACGAGGGAAATGCCCGGCTCGTGACTTCCCTCCCTCCCGTTCATATCGCCCTGTTGACGACAGAAAAATTCGTGGATACCATGGAGCAGGCCACAACTCTCCTTAAAGTTCTGGTCACCGCCTCTGCGGGGCTCAAACTAACTTCTTACGTCTCTTTTATCACCGGGCCGAGCCGCACCTCAGACATTGAAAAAGAACTTGTCCTTGGAGCTCACGGTCCTCAAGAAGTGCACATCATCATCCTCGATAACGGCAGACTGGACGCCTCCCAGGACAAAGATTTAGAAGAAACCCTCTATTGCTTGAAATGCGGAGGCTGCATGCTTGTCTGCCCTGTTTTTCAGGCTGTGGGCGGCTATGTTTACGGGGGGCCTGTTTATCCAGGGGGAATTGGAGTTCTGCTGACGGCCATCACCCGGTCCATCAAAGATGCCTCCAAGCTCCTTGACTTCTGTGCCGACTGCAAAAAGTGCCAGGATTTCTGTCCGGTGGGAATTCCGACAGCAGACCTGCTCTTAAAGCTGAAACACAAGAAAGGCCCTTCCTTAGGCGAAAGATTGCTCTCGAATCTTTTTCGCCAGAAAAGCCTGGCCGAGGCTGGAGCAAAGTTCTTTTCAATCTTCCAAAAACCTTTGCAGAAAAATGGCTATTTGAGGAGTCTGCCTTTCCCCTGGATAAAAGGAAAATCTATCCCGGTGCTCAACTTGAAAAAGATTTCTTGGCCTGAAAATGCAAAAGGCCAGAAAGTTTATTTTTTCCAGGGCTGCCTGGTGAAGTTCTTCTTTCCAGAAATCCAGGAAAGCGTGTTCAAGACGCTTTCTCATTTCGGCTTTAAGGTTGTTTCACCTTCCGACCAAGTCTGCTGCGGAGCCCCCAGCCTTCATTTGGCAAATCAAAAAGACGTTAAAGCGCTTGCCTTAAAAAATTTAGAATCTTTTGAGAAAGAAAAGCCTGATTTCATCTTGACTGTCTGTCCTGCTGGAAATTCAATCCTGAAAAATGTCTATCCGGAGGTCGTTGCCGAATCTTCGGCGTGGAGAGATAAGATATTTGATTTTACGGAATTTTTAGCCAAAAAAGGACTATTCCCGACAAAAGCCAAGCCTGGCCAAATGCAGGAAATCTATTACCATTATCCCTGTCATTACGTGAACGACCTCAAATTAAGGGACATCCCTCAAAAATTGCTCCAAGCGCTCGGCTATAATTTTAAAGAAGAAAAAGAGCCGCTAGCCTGCTGCGGTTTTTGCGGAGTCTTTTCCCTGAAAAATCCCGAGATTTCAGAGCACCTTTGGGAAAAGAAAAAACAGAAAATTTTAGAACAGAACGTGTGCCTAATCGCAACCGATTGTCCGGGCTGCATCTTCCAGTTTAAATCCCATTCAAAAAAGGATGGCCCCTTCTTCCAAGTTTTCCATACAGCAGAGTTGTCTGCGAAAGGCATCGATAGAATCAAAAATGGCCTGGAAAATTCTTAATGACTGGTAGGAAAACGAAGGGAGCTTTCAGCTTCCACTTTAGCCTGCTCCCATCTCGCTTTGGGGATGGAAAGAAAAGCCTCCACTACAAAGGGGTCAAATTGGCTGCTGCTATGCTTTTCTATTTCACGGATGGCTTCTCTAAAATCCCTTCCTCCCCGGTATGGCCTGTCCGAAGTGATGGCATCCAGTGTATCGGCCAATGCAAAAATTCGGGCTTCCAATGGAATTTCCTCGCCGACTAGGCTATAAGGGTATCCCTTGCCGTTATAATGCTCATGGTGAAACAGCACAACTTTACCCGCCTTCTTTAAGAAATCAAACTCCTCAATCATTTCAAACCCAAAAAGAGGATGATCCTTCACAACCTCTTTCTCGGCGAATGTCAAAGACCCAGGTTTTCTTAGGATGGCCTCGGGAATGCCTATTTTCCCTATATCATGAAGCAAAGCCCCACGCTCAATATCGCCCAACAACTTTTTGTTTTCAAGTCCAAGCTCTTTGCTCAGGAGCAAGGCATAGCGGGCCACGAGCAGCGAATGGCCTAAAGTGTCTTCATTGTTATCTGTGGCAGCGATAAAATAAAGAAGGTTGGAATTGAGAAACATCTCCTTCTCCACAGCGTCTTCGCCTCGGGCACAAGCCTGCTGCTTAAAGATTTTTTTGTACTGGAAGCTTAAATCCTTCAAAAATTTCTTGGCTGATATCATCTTTTTGAGTTTCTGGGCTTGCATTTCCCGGGTGAGATAACAAGGGGGGAGAAGAGCATCCAAGTTTTTCTCTGTTGAAAAAAGGAAATCCTCTTTTTTGGCTGGAGCACATAAAAAATCATATTCTCTAGGGATCAAATACTGATAAAAGGGACTGCGTCTTCCGTATTCATCCTCGATGGGGAGTACATTTTTTTGTTCGGGGCGGGTTTTCATGTCTATCGAGGCTTTCATCCTTTCTTCCATTATGTAGCATAATATTAGTCGTCTTTCGCTTGAAAAAATTGAATCTTTTTGAAGGCAGGGCTATAGATGCCCTTCTTTTAAAACCTTAATAAAGCCTCCCTGGCATCCCTCGGCTAGGCATGGACATAACTCAAGGATTCTTGATGCTTATTTTTTCTTAAACTATAGCCAAATGTATCCAATACTTCGTATCCTTCTTGTTTCAACCTTTGCTCAATTAAAAAATAAAAGTCTCTTTCATCTTCAATGACAAAAAATTTGTTTTCTATTGCCATTTTTTGTTGTTTGTTCATTGCTTCCTTTTCCTCTTAAAAACACTATATTAGTCGGAGCTCGTTGCCAAAAATTGACAAAATATTGTCTTGTCAATACCTTTTGCTGAGGCTATAATTAAGCCGTGATCGAGAAGGATAAAAATCTTGATTTAGATGAAGTTATCCTTAAATACAGGTCTATCGTCAGTTTTAAAGTCAGAAAATCCATCGGCAACTATAATCCTGATTGGGAAGATGTTGTCAACGAAATTATCACTAATGTCATTGAAAAAGTAAAAAGTGGGGAATTCAGGGCTGAATCCTCCATAGGGACGTTCATTTATACTATTACCAGCCGACGAATTATCGATTATATCCGGCAAAAGACCAAAGTCTTGAAGCATGCTCCAGAGCCAGCTATCCTGCCTGATCCCTCTGAAACAGTTGAAGATGAAGAAAGGGCAGAAAGGATTGCAAGCCGTATAAACCAATTGAAGCCAAAGTTTAAAGAAGTTTTATATTTATATTATTATAAAGAACTTTCAAGGGAAGAAGTGGCTCAACAGCTGGGAATTTCCCCTCGAAAAGTGAGCGAGCGGGTGAATTATGCCCAAAAACTCTTAAAAAAGATGCTAAAAGAATGAATTTTTTCCATTTTTTCGTACTCTCTGCGACTAAATTGTTGAAGAAAAATGAAAGGTAGCAGCCATGAAAAAATGTAAGTTTGAAGACGCCATTGATAATTATCTCCTGAATAATTTAGCCGAGGCAGAAAAGGAGGAATTCGAGGAGCACTATTTCAACTGTTCCCAGTGCTTTGAAAAAGTTGTTGCCCGCGATGAGATGATTCAAGTCATCAAAGCTAAAGGCGCGAGAATTTTCCGAGATGAATACGTTGTGGAGGAAGCCAAAGGAGCGGCCTGGTTTGAGAAAGCATGGTCTTTCTTTACACCTCGGCAATGGGCTGCTGCCGCAGCCGCTTTGGCCCTCGTGGCCGTTGTTGTCTTTGGTGTCCTTCCCCACTATAGAGCAACATCCCCTCAATTCTACATCAATGAAGAAGACACGGTGAGAGGAGGATCGGTCACCCTCATCTCGCCTATAATTGATATTAAATCAATCCCCTCTTATTTTGAATGGAAAAAGCTTGGGGACGATCTGGAATACAAAATCTACATCTACAATCAAAAACTTCTCTGGTCGGCTTCAACCAAAGAGAATAAAATCTCTCTCCCCGAAGAAATTACAAAACTCATGATAGCCGGAGAAAAATATTCCTGGCAAGTCAAAGCTTTCTCGCCTGAAGGTACACTCATTGCCGTTTCTAGCAGAGTTCAATTCAAAATCTCAAAGACCGAATAATACTATTCAGCCTGCTTTTCTTATTTCCTTTTCTAAATATTCCTAAATAACTGTAACTCTCCTCCACTCCCTCAATTAATTTTAAAAGACAAACAACCCGAGTAAAATCTAAGGGAATTCTTTTTCCCTCTACCTGGCAAAAATGTTCATTAAAATATCCAAAGGGGATATCTGGGAATGCTTGAAGCGACCAGGGAAGGTTTAGCCTTCCCGAACCTCTTGGGAAGGGACTCTATAACGAAAACTGGGGTAAAGCAAAAAAGATCACAAAATTCCGGTAACAGATGGGGCTAGGCCACTCCCTGTGTGTTCGAAGACCTAGGCGGGCGGGTAGGTTTGGTCAAGAACATACAGGGACCCGCCTGGCCACCAACTGGTCGATCATGATCTTGGCCTAAAACAATTGCCACACTTTTCGTCATAAAGCCTTTGGAAGGGAAGACCCCTCTCCACGGATCTCGATGGGAGAAACGAAGCTAAAATTAATCCTCAATAACTCTATCCTCTTCAATGTACATCCGGCCTCGGCTCTCTTCTTCGAAGGCCAGGCAGCACATCAAACGGCCGCATAACCCTGAAATCTTGGTGGGGTTGATCACAATTTGCTGTTTTCTTGCCTTCTGAATAGTTACCGGCTCAAAGGTTTTCATAAAACTAAAACAACACAGGGGCCGGCCACAAACTCCAAGGCCCCCAATCATTTTGGCTTCATCCCGCACTCCGACCTGCCGCATTTCAATCCTCATCTTCAGCTCTTTGGCCAGATCTTTCACAAGTTGCCTGAAGTCGATGCGGCCATCGGCGGTGTAATAGAAGATTCCCTTTTTTTCGTTAAAAAAATATCGGACTGCCACCAGCTTCATGGGTAAATTTCTGACCTTAATCCTTTGCAGGCAGAACTCAAAAGCTTTCTTCTCTTTTTCTTTGAGCCACTCAAACTTTCTCTTGTCCTCCTCAGTGGCTTTCCGGATGACTTTTACAGCCGCTTCCGAAGATTTGCGATGCTCGCAAATCTCGCTCGCCACATCAATGACAACCGCTAAATCCCCACCCAACTCGGATTCGATGATGCACACGTCTCCCTTCGTTAAATCTTCTTCGCCCTTTTTGGCCCGCACAATTTTACTTGTGCGCTCAGAAAGCAGACAAATAATCTCAGACATATTCCCTTTCCATAAAATAAGATAAAAAGGAACTGAGAAGCAAGCTCAAATTCAGGTTTCGAGAGAGGCCGCTCAAGACAGCATCCACCGCAGCCAGGCAACCGAGCGACTGTTCCAAGCTAAGCAACTCTTCTGCGCGTCGTATCTCTTCCTCAAAATCAGGATTCAGAAGGAGGTTTCTGTTGCCTCTTTCTTTGATGAGAACGAAGTCCCGACAAAATGAGGAAAGGATCTCAAGGGTCTGTTCCAAATCCTCTCTCACTACAGATCGCTGGGAATACCCATAGCTTTTCAAAAATCGAGAAGTCTCTTCCTTTTTCAGGAGAGAAAGCAAGAACTGCCAGGCTTGCTCTCTTTTCGTTTGAACTTCTTCCCAATTCAAACCCGAGGCCTGCTCGAGATTACCCCGGACAAGAAGTGCAATAATTTTGGCCTTTTCCTCTGGATCTCCTCTTTCGATCAAAATTCTTTCAATTTCCCCCCGCGAGATGGGTGCAAAGCTCAGAATCTGGCATCTGGACTTAATCGTCTCCAGCATCAGGAATGGATTTTGAGTGATGAGAATGATGTGGGAGAAAAGAGGGGGTTCTTCCAAAATCTTCAAAAGAGAGTTGGCGGCCTCCTCGGACATTTTTTCGGCATCGTCAACGATAAAAATTCTCTTCTTGCCGGCCATAGGTTTCAAATAGGCAAGCTGTTTCATCTCCCTTATCTGTTCGATCTTGATAACATCTCCGCTGGATTTAATCTCAAGGACATCAGGAAACCGTCTTCCCTGGATGGCTCTGCAGGATGTGCAGGTTTCGCAAGCATCATCCTCCTTGTTGAGGCAGTTCATAGCTTTGGCCAGGACAACGGCCAGATCTCTTTTCCCCACGCCATCCGGCCCGCAGAAAAGCAGCGAATTGGGAATTCTTTTTTTCTTGAGGGCGATCCTCAGAACCTTCTTAACGTGGCTGTTGCCAGCTATATCCTTAAAAGCCATTGCTTCTTCTCTCTAAGTAGCTTCCCTGCGCCTTCGCCAAAGCTATCTTCAAAAATTGGCCTGTGTGTGAATTCGGAACCAGAGCCACTTCTTCCGGAGTCCCCTGAGCCACAATCCAGCCCCCTTCTTCTCCCCCTTCCGGCCCTAGATCAATAATATAATCCGAATACTTGATAACTTCAAGATTGTGTTCGATGATGACCACCGTGTTTCCCAATTTCACAAGCTCTGAAACGAGCTCCAAAAGTTTTCGAACATCATCAAAATGAAGTCCAGTGGTGGGCTCGTCAAGAAGATAGAGAGTTCGGCCCGTATTTTTTCGCCCCAGCTCTTTTGTCAATTTAATCCGCTGCGCTTCTCCTCCTGACAATGTCGGAGCCGGCTGTCCCAGGCGGATATAGCCTAAGCCAACTTTCTTGAGAGTGGCAAGCTTCCTCTTGAGCACAGGATGAGATTTGAGATACTCATAGGCTTCATCCACAGTCATGGCCAAATAATCTGCAATATTTTTATCTTTATAAGTCACAGAAAGAGTTTCTTTATTGTATCTCTTTCCGCCGCATCGATCACAGGTCACAAAGACATCGGGTAAAAAGTGCATCTCAATTTTCTTGACTCCGGCTCCTTGGCATTCCTCACAGCGACCACCTTGAAGGTTAAAACTGAAACGGCTGGAGGAATAGCCCCTCATCTTCGACTCAGGCATGAGGGCGAAAAACTGCCGGAGAGGTGTAAAGAGGCCGGTGTAGGTGGCAGGGTTGGAGCGCGGAGTGCGGCCAATCGGCCTTTGGTCCACAGAAATCACCTTGTCAATCTGATCAACTCCTTCCATCCCGTCAAAATCTCCCACTCTTTGTTTGGCCTTATAGAACAGGTTCAACAGGTTTTTATAAAGGATATCGTAGATGAGTGTGCTCTTCCCTGAACCTGAAACGCCGGTGATGGCGGTAATGACAGAGAGAGGCAGGCGAGCATCAATATTCTTCAAGTTATGTTCTCTTGCCTTTAATATAGTCAGCCAGCCCTTTGGTTTTTTCCTGGCGAGAGGTACAGGAATGCTTTTTTCACCCCTCAAATACTGAGAGGTCAAAGAATAGGAAGAAGCCAGAATTTGGTTCAGGCTTCCCTCTGCAACCTTTCTCCCCCCTTCTTCTCCGGCTCCCGGTCCTAAATCCAGGATGAAGTCGGCAGCGCGGATAGTCTGCTCATCATGCTCAACCACAATGATCGAATTCCCGTCATCTCGAATATCCCTGAGGAGTGAGATTAATCTCTTATTATCCCTCTGGTGGAGGCCGACCGTGGGCTCATCCAGCACATAGAGGATACCCCTCAGGCGGGCGCCTATCTGAGCCGCAAGCCTCACCCGCTGTGCCTCTCCTCCTGAAAGCGAAGATGTCGTTCGGTTCAACTGAATGTAAGGCATTCCCAACTCGACCATGATTTTCAGACGGTCGGCAATCTCTTTTTGAATTCTTGAAGCAATCAATTCTTGGGAACCTGTGAATTTAAAAGAAGCGATTTCCTGGAGCAGCAGATTGACAGGCAGACTGCTCAGCTCATAGATGTTTTTATCGCTCACTTTTACAGCCAAGCTCTCTTCCCGCAGCCTTGTTCCTTGGCAAACAGGACAGACATCATCTGTGACTTCCAGCTCTCCCCATTCGTTGAGTGTAGTCTGGAAACCAATGCCGTGGCAGCGGCGGCAAGCGCCGTAGGGGCTGTTGAATGAAAAATTTCGTGGCTCAAGCTCTGGAAGACTGACTTCACAGTAGGGGCAAAGCAATTTCAATGAATAATAAACTTCTTGGCCATCCTCTTTGATCAATAAGACTTCCCCTCCAGAAAGCTCTAGAGCTCTTTCAACAGCTTCTTTTAGCCTTCTCTCAGATTCTAGGGAAACCCTTATTTCATCCACCAGTACTTCCACATTGTGTTTTTTTGTTTTTTCCAGGACTATCTCTTCATCGGCTTCTCGGAGTCGGCCGTCCACGCGGAGGCGGAGGAAACCCTTCTTCCTTAATTTTTCAAAAAGACGGTGGTATTCCCCTTTTCGCCCTTTGACCAAAGGTGAAAAAATTTTTACCTTCTCGTCCAAAGAAGCATCGAAAATTCTCCTCAAGATCTGCTGAGCAGTTTGAGAGCTTACTTTTCTCCCACAGCGAGGACAGTGTGGAGTTCCCACCCGGGCAAAAAGAAGCCGAAGAAGGTCATAGATTTCGGTGATGGTACCCACAATGGAGCGCGGATTTGAAGAAATGGTTTTTTGGTCGATGGAAATAGAAGGAGAAATACCCTGGATCGATTCAACTTCTGGTTTTTCGAGCTGCTCGATATACTGTCGGGCATAGGCTGAAAGGCATTCGATGTATCGTCTTTGCCCCTCCGCATAAAGGGTATCAAAGGCAAGGGAAGACTTCCCAGAACCACTTGGCCCTGTGACCACGATTAGCTTGTTCCGCGGCAGATCGACATCAATGTTTTTTAGATTGTGCTGAGCCGCCTTTTTAACCTTGATCTCTTCCAGCATGGCTCTATTATATCATCCTCCTCAAAGAACGAAATAAGAAGTTAGCATCCCAAATTCCGTAATGATTGACCAATTTCCACTAATAAGATACGATGATTAATAATAAAAGGATGAACAATGGGAAGAGAAGAAAACCTCCTTAAATCCCTAGAGTTATTAAAGGAAATAGGACTTAAGCAGGATTCGATCCGGGCGATCAAACACCTCCCGCCCCAAGAAAGCCGTTACCAGGAGTATCCGCCTGATGTCCATCCTGCTCTCATCAAAGCCTTAAAACAAAAGGGATTCGAAAGGCTCTACACTCATCAATACAGTTCCTGGGAAGCCCTTCAATCCGGAAAGAATATTGTGGTTGTTACTCCCACTGCCTCGGGAAAAACGCTCTGCTATAACCTTCCTGTTCTCAATGCGATTCTTCAAGACTCCTCGAGCCGCGCCATCTACCTTTTTCCGACCAAAGCTCTCTCCCAAGACCAAAAGGCTGAGCTGGATGAGATCATAGAGGTTCTTCCCGAAGAGGTCAGAATTTTTACCTATGATGGCGATACTCCCCAGGATGCTCGAAAAGCCATCAGGGCTCAAGGACACATTGTCCTCACCAATCCTGACATGCTTCACGCCGGAATTCTTCCTCATCACACCAAGTGGATTAAACTCTTTGAAAATTTAAAGTACATCATAATCGACGAGCTCCACAATTATCGTGGAATCTTCGGCAGCCACCTGGCGAATGTGCTGCGCAGGCTAAAAAGGATCGCCAATTTTTACGGCTCTCACCCTCAATTCATCCTCTGCACCGCAACCATCGCCAACCCCCTCGAATTTGCTGAAAAGATGATCGAGGAGCCCGTTAGCTTAATTGATAATAACGGAGCCCCCCGCGGAGAAAAATTTTTCATTTTTTACACCCCCCCTGTGGTTAATGAATATCTGGGCATCCGCCGCTCCTACGTGAACGAATCGCGAACAGTGGCCGCTGTTTTCCTTCACCATAACCTTCAAACCATCCTCTTTGCCCAAAGCCGGCTGATCACTGAAGTGCTGGTCACTTACCTCAAAGAAGATATTGAAAAAACAGTCAAAGACGAAGGGCTTATCCGTGGTTACAGAGGGGGGTATCTCCCCTTAAAAAGGAGAGAGATCGAAAGAGGTTTGAGGGAGGGAAAAATTCTGGGTGTGGTCTCAACCAATGCCCTAGAGCTAGGGATTGATATTGGAAGCTTGGATGTGGCTGTTCTAGCCGGCTATCCGGGGACGATCGCTAGCACCTGGCAACGGGCTGGTCGGGCAGGGCGCAAAACGGGGAAATCTGCGGCCGTGCTCGTGGCTTCAAGCTCTCCTCTGGATCAATTCATCATCAATCACCCGGATTATTTCTTCTCTAGAAGCCCCGAAAGGGCACTGATCAATCCGGACAACCTCTCCATCCTGGTCAGCCATATTGAATGCGCCGCTTTTGAACTGCCCTTTCAGGATGGAGAAAAGTTCGGTACGATGGAAATCCCAGAAATCCTCAAATTCCTGGAAGAAGAAAAGCTAGTTCACCATTCCCAGGACAAATGGTTCTGGACCTCCGATGCCTATCCTGCTGATGGGGTCAGTCTAAGGAGTATCAGCTCTGATAATTTTGTTGTGGTTAACACCAGCGAAAAATCCAAAGCCATTGCTGAAGTGGATTTTTCCTCAGCTTTGACGACACTCCATCCTAAAGCCATCTACATTTGTGAGGGAGAACAATATTTTGTGGAAAAACTCGATTATGAGCAACGCAAAGCCTATGTAACAAAAACGGATGTCGACTATTTTACGGATGCCATCGACTACACCAAGATCAAAATTTTAGACCGATTCGACAAGAAAAAGCTGGAGTCCTATGTGATCTCTCACGGCGAGGTTCATGTGGCGACACAAGTAGTGGGGTTTAAGAAAATCAAATTCCATACGATGGAGAACTTGGGAGCTGGAGATTTGAGCCTTCCTCAAAATGAGATGCATACCATGGCATACTGGTTGACGATCCCCTCTTCGCTCTTCCATTGCCTTCCTTTCTCCTCCGAACAAAAAATTAACGGGCTGTTCGGCCTGGCCTACCTCATTCATCACGTCTCTCCGCTGTTCTTGATGTGCGACCTCCACGATATCGGAGTTTCCATCGGAGACAATTCTACGGGCGATTCGATCCCCCCGCGGGACCTTCCAGCGAAAGTTCCTCTCCATCAGCAGCGCCAGCAACAGCCGATTTTTTCGGACGTGGAATTTGAGCCGAATATCTTCATTTACGACAACTACCCTGGAGGAATCGGTTTGAGCCCTGCCCTTTTTGAGCTAGAAAAAACACTCCTTGAACAATGCTTGAAGACAATCCAAGCCTGCCCCTGTCATGAAGGCTGCCCTTCCTGCGTTGGCCCTTCTAAACAAATCGGAGCGCAAGCCAAGCCTGTGGCTCTTGAAATATTAAAAAATCTACTTGCCCGATAATAGTCTTTCTGGCTCTATAACGAAAATTGGGGTAAAGCAAAAAAGATCGCAAAATTCCGATAATAGAGGGGGGCCAGGCCGGTGCCGGTGTGTTCGAAAACCTAGGGGGCGGGCGGGTTTGGTCAAAAACATACAGGGAACGGCCCGGCCACCAACTGGTCGATCATGATCTTGGCCTAAAACAATGACCACACCTTTCGTCACAGAGCCGCCAGCTATTTGACAGGGAAGGCTTCCTGTGTTACTTTTGGAATGGATAAGATGAATATTTTAGAACTCATCGCCGGAGCTAGTTGGGTCGTCAAAATCGTCCTCTTGATTCTCATCTTTTTTTCTGTTTTTTCCTGGGCAATTATTTTCTTCAAGAGAAAGACTTTAAAAACCGCAGCTTCTCAATCGCAAAGATTTCTAAATACTTTCCGAAAAAGCAGGAACTTATCCGAAGTCAATGAAGCGGCCAGAAAATTCCAGGCGAGTCCTTTGGCTGCCCTCTTCCAATCAGGTTACAAAGAGCTTGCCTATTGGAGCAAATCCAACCCCGAACCCGCTCCAGCCAAGCTTGAGAGCTTAAGCCGGGTTCTGACTAAAGCTTCCAATGCTGAAATTTCTAAAATGGAAAGGATGATGAGCTTCTTGGCCACAACCGGAAGCGTGACTCCGTTTATCGGACTCTTTGGGACAGTTTGGGGAATCATGGATTCTTTTCATAAAATTGGAGTCGTCCGCTCAGCCAGCCTAGTGACAGTTGCTCCTGGAATTGCTGAGGCTCTGATCGCTACCGCCGTGGGGCTCTTTGCGGCGGTCCCGGCGGTCATCGCTTATAATTATTTCCTCAACCGTATCAAAGATGTGATCACTGAAATGGAAGATTTTTCTTTAGAGTTTTTGAGCATCGCAGAAAGACTTTATGGCCCTTAAAACAACGAACCTCAACTCCCTCGGAAAAAGGCGGATCGGGACTTCTCTGTCTGAAATCAATGTGACTCCTTTTGTCGACGTAATGCTTGTACTCTTGGTCATCTTTATGGTCACAGCACCGATGATGCAATCCGGAATCGGTGTCAATCTGCCTCAAGCTGAAACAGAATCGGCACCAGCCGAGCCAGGACTGACTCTGACCATCACTCATGATAAGTTGATTTATATCGGAGAGACAGTGATCAACATCCAGCTCTTAGAAAGAAAATTAACCGAATATTTCTTTGGAAAGTCGAAAAAAATCGTTTACCTTAAAGCCGATAAACAGCTGCCCTATGGATTTGTGATTGACATTCTCGACATCGCCAAGAAAATCGGCGTCGAAGTAATTGGCCTCGTCACAGAACCCAAAGAAGTAAAAGAGAAGGGAAAATGATCCCCAAATTTTGGAGAGATAATAAAACCTTCAAAAGAGCGATGATTTCTTCCCTTGCGGTCCATTTGGCGTTATTTTTGCTGATCGTGGTGTCTCCATCTTTGCCCAGATCTTCCCCCAAAGGAGTCATTCATTATGTCAGCCTTAACTTGGGAGGCTTCCCGGGCGGAGGAGGAGCTGGAGGCGGGAGCGGAGCAAAAAAGCCAGCCGAGCCTCCTCCCCCAAAGAAAGAAACATTGAGAGATTTGACAACACCTCAAAAACTCCAGGAACAACCCAAGTCTTCCTTGAGGCATCCTGGCGCTAAATCCAAGAAAGAGAAAACTCCTCCCAAAGAAAAAAAGGCAGTCATCACTAAACAAGACAAGAGCCCTGAAGCGTCAACCCAAACCAAGAGTGAAACGAGCGCAGAGACAGACTCTGGCACTGGAGTTGGTTCAGGCTTGAGAATCGGGGTGGGCGGAGGTCCGGGAGGTGGCTCAGGCCTTGGCACCGATTATTCCTCCCAGATCGGCCTCTCCAATTTCCCCTACACTTATTATCTCCAAATCATTATCGACAGGATCTCAGCTAGCTGGTTCACTTCTCTTGTCGACCCTGGTGTCAGAGGACATTTTCAGACAACTCTTTATTTTAAAATCTATAAAGATGGCCGAATATCTACCCCTGAAGTGGAGCAATCCAGCGGAATAAAGTCTTTGGATTTATCTGCGCTCCGCGCCATTGCCTCGGCGGCTCCTTTTCCCCCTCTTCCCAAAGACTATGAGGAAGATTTTCTGGTCGTTCATTTAATCTTCGAGCATTCAAAATGAAAAGCAGGGCTAAAAAAATCGTTTTTTTCGGAATTTTATTCTTAGGAGCAACGTGGACCTTCTTCTCCCAACAAGAAGTGGTAATCACGATCAAAGAAGGAATGGCGGCCATTCCTCTGGCTTTGCCGGATTTTACCACGCGTTCTTCCTCTCCGGCTCTAAAAGAGGCAGCCGCAGAAATCCGCCAGGTTCTTGGAAATGACCTGAAATATACCCGCATTTTCCAACTCCTCCCTGAAGCTCATTACAGCTATATCCGGCCTTTGAACCCAGAGAAGATTTTTTTTAAGGATTGGGAATCCATCCAAGCCCAAATTCTTTTTGCAGGAGAAGTATCCGAAAGTGAAGGAGGTGCGGTTCTCTTTGAAGGCAAGCTCTTCGATGTGAAAAGCGAACGATTCATTGTGGGAAAACGCTACCAGTCTGAAAAAAAGCTTCTGAGGCTCGTGGCCCACAAAATGGCTGATGAAATCATGAAGGTTTACGGAGAAAGGCCTCTCTTTAATTCCAAAATTGCTTTTATCTCAAACCGGGACGGAAACGACGAGCTCTACATGATGGATTACGACGGAGCAAATCAAACCCGCATCACTTTTAATAAAGTGACTGACTACATGCCTGCCTGGTCTCCAGATAGTAAAAAAATTGTTTACACTTCTTACCGAAAAGGAAATGCCGATTTATATCTGTTGAGCCTGTATGAGGGTAATATCTCCGCCATCGCCACTCAAGGCACTAATTTCTCCGCGTCTTTTTCTCCCGACGGCAAAAAATTAGCTTTTTGCTCCACCATGGATGGTCCTGCGGAAATTTATGTTGCCAACGCTGATGGCACGAACATTAAGCGGTTAACTTTTAATAAAGCCATCGATACTGCACCCACCTGGTCTCCCACCAGCCGAGAGATCGCCTTCACTTCTGACCGAGGAGGTTCTCCTCAAATCTATATCATGGATGCTGAAGGCTCCAACGTCCGGAGAGTCAGTTTTGGCGGAGACTATCACGATGCTCCTGCCTGGTCTCCCACGGGCGACAGAATTGCCTATGTTTCCCGCGTGGACCAAATCTTCGATATCTATGTCTTGAACCTCCGGACAAACCAGATTACGAAGCTCACCGAAAGCAATGCCAGGAACGAATCTCCCTGCTGGTCCCCGGACGGCCGCCATATTGCGTTCTCTTCAAACCTTTCGGGGACGATCCAAATCTACGCCGTTGACTATGATGGAGCCAACCTGCGCTGTTTGACATCTAAAGGAGACAATAAGCTACCGGATTGGTCCAATTAAAAAAATTGGGGAAGATTTTGATAAATAGGTGTTGACATCTAAAATCTTTGATTGTATATATTTGGTAGCAATGCTGATGCCTGTATGTGGCAATAAAACTCTAGGAGGTTCAATGAAAAAACTAATCATCATTACCCTTGCCTGTCTTTTGGCATTCATGTTTCTTATTTCCTGCAAAGGAAAGGTGAAAGAAGTTCCACCGCCGCCTCAAGCTAAAGAGCAACCCAAGATTGAAAAAGTCGAAGAAGCTCCCGCCGTCGAAGAGCCTATGTTATCCGAAGAAGAAATTTTCATGCGCAAATCCCTTGAACAAATCAACAAAGAGCAGCCGCTGGCGATGATCCATTTCGACTACGACAAATATTTCATCCGCGAAGATGCGAAGCCCGTCCTCGAAACTGACGCCACCTGGCTTAAGAAATTTGCGATGGTCAAGGTCCTGATCGAAGGGCATTGTGATGAAAGAGGAACAGAAGAATACAACCTCGCTCTCGGCGAAAGAAGAGCCAGGAGCACCTTTGATTATCTCAGCTCTCTCGGAATTTCTCCAGAAAGAATGAAGACCATCTCTTACGGCAAAAGCCAGCCCCTCGCTGTGGGCCACGATGAAACGTCCTGGCAACAAAACCGAAGAGCTCAGTTCACGATTATCGAAAAATAGATAATTCATTTAAGCCGATCTCTAAGGGTAAATGTCAAAAAAATTTTTTGGGATTTTCCTTATTCTTCTTTTACCCCTGATGTCTGCTTCAACGGATAAAAGCAAGAAGGCGTATGAGCTCATCTATGACGACATCCAGCTCCTCAAGCAACAAATCGCCCAGATTGAGTCGAAAATTGATAAAAATGCGGAAGATATTAAGCTCATCAAAGATCAGCTCAAAGAGTTTTCCACTCAACTGAAGTTTTCCCAAACAGACCAGACGAGCTTTAGGGAGGACCTTAAAAACCTCCCCTCTCAGTACCAAGTTCTTCTTGAAAAGCTGGAACAGATCACTGTCCAACTGAACAAGGTCTCGGAAAACCTTCTTGCCCTCAGGGGTGTGCCTCTCACCACGCCGGAGCAAGGACAGCCCGTGAAAAAAGAGGGTGAACAACCATCCGCTGAAAAGAAGAAAGAGGAGGAGAAAAAAGAGAAGCCACTCGAACAAAAGCCTCTCCTGCCGCCTTCCTCGCTTTCTCCCCAGGAAGTTTACAATATGGCCTATGCCGATTATCTCAAGGGAAATTTTGAACTGGCCATAGACGGTTTTAAAATCTACCGAGAACAATTCCCAGAAAGCCCTCTGGCCGATAATGCTCTCTATTGGATCGGCGAGTGTTACTTCAGTCAGAGAAATTTTGAGGAAGCGATTAACCAGTTTAACGACTTGATCCTCAGTTATCCCCAAGGAGATAAAGTACCTGCAGCTTATCTGAAAAAAGGAATTAGTTTAATGGAGCTTGAGAAAAAAGAGGAGGCTCTCACCGTCTTTAAATTATTGATCAGTAAATATCCTTTGGAGGAAGAAACAAAAATTGCACAGCAAAAAATTAAAGAGTTAAATGAAAAATGAGAGAAATTAACAGTCTCAATAAGGTCATCCTGATCGGCCGTCTCGGCGGCAAGCCTGAACTGAGATATTTGCCGCAAAAAGAACGGGCTGTGGCCAGATTCACTCTGGCTACGAATGAGCGTTCTTTCAACCCTTCTACCAATGAAAGCACAGTCCGGGCGGAATGGCACCGGGTCGTAGTGTGGGGGAAACTGGCTGAATTCTGTGATAAATACCTCACTCAGGGGAAACAGATCTGCTTGGAAGGGAAATTGAGGACTCGAAGCTGGCAAGATAAAGAAGGAAATAAAAGGTCCACGACTGAAATTGAAGCTTTCAACATTATCCTGCTTGGAAAGCGAGAAGAAGCCCCTGAGGAAGCTCCTTTTCCCGAGCCTGCCGCACCTGATCTCGCCGAAGAAGATACGAGTGCTGCAGGGGGATCTGGGGATGAAGAGGATGTCCCCTTTTAAATCTTCTGAGGAAACCAATTTCAGGAAAAAAATAAAAGAAGATATTCGACCCTGGGGAAGATTCCGCTCTTATCCCCACCAAAAAGCACGCAGCATCAAAATTATCACTGTCAATCCTGGTTGTTCTCTCTCCCTCCAATACCACCGCCGCCGGAGTGAATTTTGGGTCGTGCTCGACGAAGGATTAGAGATAACAGTTGGTGAAAGAACCTGGCAGCCAGAAGCAGGGGAAGAAATCTTTATACCAATCAAAGCTCCTCACCGGCTCCGCTGTCTCGGGTCATCCCCCAGCCGGGTCATGGAGATCTGGATCGGCCCCTCCGCCGAATCCGACATTGTTCGCCTCCAAGACGATTACGGCAGAGAATAAGGGGGAAATCAAGAGGAGTGGCGCATGAGGAAAGCGCCCGGATGTTTCACCAATATTTTCTCAATGATGTATTCCTCAATTTCTTGAGAAGTCTTTAATTTTAGCGCTTCATTCACAACTCTTTTCACAGTCTTGAACTCCACAGCACGCAGGGCTTTTTTGATGCGTGGGATGAAAATGGGATTCATGCTGAATTTTCTCAGCCCAAAACCAAGTAAAACAATGGCCGAAAGAGGATCTGCGGCCATTTCCCCGCAGACGGTGACGTCCTTGCCTTGTTTGAGAGCGGTATCGATGATGAATTTAATGAGCCTGAGGACAGAGGGGTGAAAAGGCTTATACAGGTACGAAACAAACTCATTGGAGCGGTCCACTGCCAAATAGTATTGGATCAGGTCATTGGTCCCGATGCTGAGATAATCGACTTCTTTCGCCAACAGGTCGGTGAGAGCGGCGGCTGCAGGCACTTCGATCATCGCCCCCAGCGGGATATTTTTGTCAAATTTGACACTTTTTGCTTCAAGCTCCTCTTTAACATCCTGAAAGAGGCGTTTCACTTCTCCTATTTCCTCGATGACCGTGATCATGGGGATCAAGATTTTGATGTTTCGCAGAGAGCTGGCCCTCAAGATGGCCCGGAGCTGAATCCGGAACAGGTCCCTGTTTTTTAAGGAAAATCTGATGGCTCGTAGCCCCAGGGCGGGATTCGGTTCCTGTTCTATTTTCAACTGAGGCAGGTTTTTCTCCCCTCCGATGTCAATCGTTCGAATATAAACAGGAGCGGGGTAAGCCTCTTTGGCCAGCCGGGAATAGATGGCAAAATGGTCCTCTTCGGTAGGAAGAGAAGTACTCTGGAGATAAATAAATTCGGACCTGAAAAGTCCGATTCCTTCGGCTCCAAAAGAAAAAGCCAGGTCGACTTCTTCAGGAAGTTCAATATTCGCCAGAGGAAAAAACTTGACTTCATCCAAAGTACAAGACCGCAATTTGGCTGTTTTTTTGAGTTCCTTGCGATATTTATTGTATTTTTCCTGCTTGCTTGAAAATTCTTTCCTGACAGCCAGAGGAGGATTGATAATCACCTCACCATCGGTTCCATCCACGATTAAGAAGTCGCCACTCTTGATGTATTGCATGATATCGTGAAGACCGACTACGGCAGGAATATTGAGCGAACGGGCAAGAATCGCCGTGTGAGAGGTCTGGCCTCCCGTGTCGAGTGCCACAGCGAGGATCTTCCCCCGGCTGAGCCTCAAGGCCGCTTCCGAGGGAAGAAGGTCATGGGCCACCAGAATCTTTTCAGCACTGTCATCGCCTTCTTGTTCACTTTTGATCTCTAAATTTCGATAGATTTTGCCTAGGACGTCCGAAATATCTGACTTTCTCTGTCTGAAATATTCATCACTGATCGACTCGAAGACCTGCTGGTATTTGCGATTGACTTGAGAGAGCGCCCATTCCGCCTTGACCTTCTCCTCCCTGATAATCCGCTCGATGCCGGCATGGAGCGTGGGGTCTTCCAGAATCAGCAGATGAGCGTCAAAAATAAAGGCGTGCTCCTCTCCCATCTTCTTCCTGATTTCCTCTTTAACCACAACCAGTTCATTCTTTGCTCTCTCGGTCGCTTCGCTCACCCGTTTAAGCTCTTCTTCCACTTTATGAGTGGGAATCACTTCTTTTCTTGTCGTAAAAATGATTCTTTCGGACAAGAAAGCCTGCCCCATCGCAATTCCGGGTGAAACTCCAACTCCACGAAGCCTAATCAAGTCCATGTCCGGTTATTCATTCTCCTCAAATTTATTATTGATCAATGATTCCAGCGCACCGAGCGCGGCCTTCTCATCCTTCCCTGAAATCCTGAGTGTGATTTGGGTTCCTTGGGTGGCAGCTAAAGTCAAAATCCCCAAAATACTCTTCCCATCGATTTCATCACCATCTTTCTCAATTTTGACAAAAGAGCTAAACCGATTGGCAAGGTTTACGAATTTGACAGCTGCCCGCGCATGGAGCCCCAATTTATTGCGGATCGTGACTTTTTTTTCGACCATTCTCTTCCATTCCAACAAGCTCTTTCAATGTTTGGAGCTCAGAAGAGCACTGGCCAGGTGAATATTTTTTCTGCCCTGCTCCAGGACTTTTTTGGCCACATCCTGGAGGCTGTTGCTTCTCTGGAGGGAGACAAATTTAATCAGCATCGGGAGGTTGACACCGGTAATGATTTCGACCTGATTGTCCTTTAAAAAGCTAAAACTCAGATTGGAAGGCGTCCCTCCGAACATGTCCGTGAAAATCACGACTCCATTCTTTTGATCGACTTTTTTCAGGCTTTGATTGATTTTCTTTTTTGAATCCTCAAGATCATCATACCATCCAATCGAAATGGCTTCGATGTTCGGAGCTTCTCCCAAGATGATGGTCAGAGCATTCAAAAGCTCCTCAGCCAGCTTCCCATGAGAGACAATGATGCCCCCGATCATTTTTCCTTCTTGCTCTCCTTTAGCTTTCTGCTTTTTACCACTTTGATCATGTCCTGAGGCGATGTTGACTCTCTTCAATTCACTTGAATATATCTCTATGATAGATTCTTATATCATATTTTTTCTTTCGAATATACTCCCCAATTCTGTCGGCAATCACGACCGCCCTGTGTTTTCCACCCGTGCAGCCTATCGCCATCGTCAGATAGCTCTTGCCCTCCGAGATAAATTGAGGGATCAAATAATCAATAAATTGGTACAGGTGCTCAAGAAAACTTTTTGTTTCATCGGACTGAAGGATGAAATCTCTAACTCGGACGCTCTTCCCGCTCTTGTCCCTCAAGGTATCCACATAAAAAGGATTGGGCAAAAACCTTGTATCGAAAATAAGGTCGGATTCAAGAGGAAGGCCGTATTTGTAGCCGAAGCTGACCACAACGATCTGCATTTTTTGGTTCTTCTTTCTTAAAAATCTTCTCCTCAGCAGATCTTTAAGCTGAGTAATATTAGTGTCGGTCGTATCAATGACTTCATCCGCCATTTTCTTGATTTCGGCCAGCCGTTTCCTTTCCAAACGAACCCCTTCCATCACCGAGCCTTTGCGTTTGAGCGGGTGAGGCCGCCGGCTTTCACTAAACCTTTTCACCAAAGTTACATCCGAGGCATCGAGAAAAATGAGCCTGGCCGCTATCTTTTTCCTGATTTCCTTCCAAACGACAGGAAATTTTGTCAAAAATCCCGGTTCTCGGATATCGACGACGAGGGCGACTTTTTCAATTTCAACTTCCTCCCTCATCCAGAGGTCGACAAAACTTGGGATGAGCTTCGCCGGCAGATTGTCCACACAGTAGTATCCTAGATCCTCCAGGAAACGGCTCACGACTGTCTTCCCTGATCCAGAGAGTCCAGTGATGATCAGGAATCTGTCATCTTTCATCTTTTAATCTTTCCTTTGGCTTTCGCCTTGCCTAAAAGGGCTCTTTCGAGTTTTTGGACCAATTCTTGGGAGGCATGATAACCTTTTTCTCTTAAGATATGGACTTTACAGGCCACTTCAATCAGAGTGGCGATGTTCCTTCCGGGGGCAACAGGTATTGTGAGTTGATGGACTTTTTTGCCTAAAATCTTCTGATCTTGAGGAAATTTTAACCCAAGTCTGTCGTATTCATCCCCCCGTTGCCACTTTTTAAGCCGGATGATGAGGTCAACCTGAGTCTTGCGGCAGATAGATTTGGAGCCGAAGATCTCTTTAATGTTAATGATGCCGAGCCCTCTGATCTCCATAAAGTTGCGACTGAGGAGAGGAGCGGTCCCGATCAATTTTCCGTCAGAACTCTTTCTCACCAGAACCACATCGTCGGAGACGAAACGGTAACCTCTTGAAATAAGCTCCAGCGCACTCTCACTCTTGCCGATGCTACTGTCCCCCAAAATAAGGACACCCAGTCCATACATCTGGAGCAAACCTCCAGAAATGAGAGCTTCCTCAGGGCGAGATTCCTGGGACAAGAACGAACGAAAACCCTTGACTCTGAGAGAAGAGGGGGATCCCTTATTCATTGAGTTTCTCTTCTTCTTCTCGAATAACAGTCACCAGATTCTTGGGATTCTTCGCCTGAAGAATTTTTTTAATCAACGAGTTGGACTGCCTCACAAGATGAGAGATCGCTGCCAAAGCCTGAAGATTCTGGCTCGGCTGGTCTGGGGAAGAAACAACCAGAAAAAAAACATGTGTCGGCTTCTCATCCGCAGACTCAAATCTGACTCCTTTTCTGGAGACGGCCAGTAAAATGAGGGGGCTCGCCATCCCTTTCATCTTACAATGAGGAATCGCCACGCCCTCGCCGATGGCAGTGCTTCCCAGTTTCTCTCTTTGAAGGAGGTTATCATACAATTCTTTCTCTCCAGAGATTTTATTTTTCTGTTTTAGGAAATGAGCCATCTCCTCGAGAACAGCTTCCCGCTTCTGGAATTCTAACTCGGAAATAACCATGTCTTCAGAAAGGAGATGATGCAGTTTCATGTTTCGGCCATGATGAAAAAGAGTTTTATTCGGGCTCCACTAAACCATAATGACCGTCTTTTCTCTGAAAAAGAACGGCCCATTTTTCAGAGCCCAATTTTCTAAAGACAAAAACTTCTTTTTTCTTCAGGTCAAATTGAAGAAGAGCCTCTTCAAGCGTCATCGGCTTGGGAGAAAAGTATTCGCTCCTCACAATCCTTCTCTCGATTTCAACAGACTCTGCGGGCAACAAAAAAGCTTTGTTCTCCCGGCTCTTTCTTCTCTTCTTTTCTCTAAATTTTTCCCTTTCTTTTTTAATCTTCTTTTCCAAGTTATCAAAAATCAAATTCAAAGAATTGAGCATATCATGAGTTTCTTCAACCATCGTTAAGCTGGCACCTTTGGCCTTGACGTTCATCTCCACTTTTTGCCTGTATTTCTCCACCGAAAGAATGAGGTCTACCTCCAGCACGGACCCCGTCAATTTCTCCAGGGCTAGGATCCGTTTCTCGCAATAGCCCCTGATTTCCGGAGTAATCTTGGTCTGCCTGGCGGTAAAATTCATAATCATGAATTCTCCTCCATTAAAAACTTTCTTTTCCTGATGTGAGAAGGCTTGATTTTAAGCTGTTTCCGGTACTTGGCCACAGTCCGACGGGCAATCTTCAAGTTCTCTTTGGCCAAGACTTCGCCGATCTCGATATCGCTCAGCGGCCGTTTTTTGTCCTCGTTCTCGATGAGCTTCTTGATCCTCTCTTTAATTCTCAAAGATGAGATCTCTTCTCCGAAGTTCCCCACCAGGGATTTGTGGAAAAAATACTTCAGGGGGAAAACACCTTGGGGAGTCATGATGTATTTGTTGGCCACGACCCTCCCTACTGTCGACTCATGCACACCGATTTCCTGGGCGATTTCCATCAAGGTCAAGGGCTTTATGAAATCCACGCCATTCTCAATAAAACCTTGTTGTTTGTGCACGATGTATTTGGCCACCTTGTAGACCGTCTGATCACGCTGGTCCAGGCTCCGCAAAAACCAGAGGGCCTTCTTCATCTTGTCCTTGAGAAACCTGTAAGCCTCGGGATTGTTTTTTGAGGCTAGGGCCAAGAGTTTTTTATAATAACTGTTAATCCGCAAGCGGGGCACCCCCTCATTGTTCAGCGCAATCTTCAGTTCATTATTTTCTTTGGTGACAATAATATCTGGGACTACATAGAAAGTTTTTTCTTGGCTATACTTTCTGCCTGGAGTCGGGTCGAGGTGCTTGAGGACTTCGATATGATTTTTTATGTCTGAGAGAGGAATATTCAGGAGTCTTGCGAGTTGGGAAAAATCAGATTTTTCAAGAAGAGGGAGATGCTGATGAATGATGGTCCGGGTGATATCATCCTTGATCTGGAGATAGTCCATTTGGGCCAGCAACCCCTCCTTCAGGTCCCGACTCCCGGCTCCCACCGGGTCGAACATTTTGATTTTCTCCTGGACTTCTTTGACTTTATCTGGGGAACTTTTGGTCGTTGTCGCTATTTCTTCCAAAGTCACAGTCAGATAACCATCCTCATTGATGTTTCCAATGATCAGTTGGGCGATTTCTTTCTCCGGCTCATCAAAAAAAGTCAGGTTGGCCTGCCAATTCAAATGGTCCCAGAGAGAGGGGCTTTTGGAAAGAATATTATCTAGAGAGGGGACTTCTTTTCTTTCAGAAGCAAAAAGGGGATACCCAGCATTCAAATATTCCTGAAAGGAAGATTCGAAATTAAAGTCATCCTTTTCCTCTCCTGATTCTAGAGTTTCGCTACTTCCTAAACTCTCATGCCCTACAGGGGAGTTCTCGGACAGAGCCTTCCTCTCTTTAAACTCCTTGAGATTGACTTCTTTTGCTTTTTTCTCCTTTGCCTTGGCTTCAAACTCCTCAAGCTCAAGCATCGGATTTTGGGCCAGCTCGGTATCGATAATCTCAATCAGCTCCAAGTTCGTCAAGGGAAGGAGCTTGATAGCCTGCTGAAGGGCAGGGGCCAGGATGAGCTTCTGGACCTGCCTCTGATCAAGTCTCTGTTTCAGAACCATGGGTGATCGATGCTGTCCCAAAAAATCTTAATCGTCAAAGATTAAATCCTTCACCTAAATAGGCTTTCCTCACTTCCTCTGAGAAAATCAAGTCCTGGGGAATTCCTTCTTTGATGATTTTCCCTTTAGAGATGATATAGGCCCTGTGCGTGATTTTGAGCGTCTCTCGAACACTATGGTCCGTTACCAGCAATCCCAGGCCTTTCTCTTTGAGGGAAAGAATAATTTCCTGTAAATCAGTAATGGCCAAGGGATCAATTCCTGTAAAAGGTTCATCCAGGAGCATGAACTCCGGCCTGGTCATCATTGCCCGGGCAATCTCCAGTCTTCTTCTCTCTCCTCCGGATAAAGTATAAGCTTTGGCTTTGGCTCTTTTTTCCAATCCAAATTCCCTGAGAATCTTAGCCATGGATCCATCTCTATGAGGATAGATATCGGACAGAACCTCCATGATGGCCAGGAGATTCTCTTCAACACTTAGTTTTCGAAACGCGGAGGGTTCCTGGGGAAGAAGGCATAACCCCTTTTGAGCTCTGAGGTACATGGGAAGTCCTGTGATATCTTCGTCATTGAGATAGATTTTCCCCCCGTCTTGAGGGATGAGACCCAGTATCAGGGAAAAAGTTGTCGTCTTCCCCGCCCCGTTCGGACCGAGAAGGCCTACGATCTCTCCCTTTTTGATCTCTATGGAAATATTATCTACAACCTTCTTCTGGTGATAGCTCTTCTCTAGGTTGACCGCTTTTAAATAGTCTTTCATCTTTCACGATTTGATGACCGTTACCGACCTTCCTCTCTCTTTGTTCTCGATGACGATTTTACCATCGGCCAGGTAAAAAGTCAATTTATCACCCTCGGTCATTCCCTTGACCTTATCCACTAGAACAGGGTTCCCGGTCAGAACTATTGTGTCCTCTTCCAGATCATAGTTTGCTTCCTCTCCTCGCGCCTCCCGATCACCCTGGACAACGACCACTTTCCCTTTAGCAAAAATGCGCTTCAGCTTTTCCTGAGCTTCCATTAAATAAACATAGATGGAATCAGATTGGAGCTGAATATTTCGTCCCTTGAGAGAACAATTTTCTTCATAGAAGAGGATATTATTTTGAGGCTGATAATTCATCTTTTCGGCAGCGATTTCTATCTTTTCCTCTTTTTCCTCCTCTTTCTGTTTGTGGGGAAATGAAGACTGCACTTTACCTTGGCAGAGGAACGCTCTTTTCTCTTCAAAGAGAACGGCCTTCTGAGCTTGGATCATTCCTTTTTCTTGCCAAAATCTCACATTGTTCTCAAAAAGAAAACGCTTTTGACTCTTAGAATATCTCATTTCTTGGGTAGTGATGAAGATGGGCTGGGACTCCGAAAAAAAGCCAAGAGCTTTTTTCTCCCCTTTTTCTCGGTGAAGAATCAGTTTAACCGCTCCTTTGGCATTCAAATTCTCAGTTTGAAGAGAAAGGTTGATTTCTGACGCCGAAATTTCACTCCCCTGAGATACCAGTCTGGCCTGCTCATTATCCTTTCCCGTCACGTTGAGAATATTTGATTTTCCGTTGACAGCCATCCTCTCTCCTGAAATCCTTCTTTTCTCCTCGGAGTCTCCCTCTTTTTCAACTAAGACGACATCTTTTTGGGCGTTGAGGTGTTCCAGTTTTTCATCTCGGGCAAACGCCATTTTCAGGACTTGGGACTGAATCTGCGTCAGAGAGCCTGACTCAGGGATTAGTTTCAAAACACAACTCCCCTGGGCTTCGAGCCTCCGCACCTGATCGAGATCGGGATATGTTTTTAGGGATATCTGTTCCGCTTCTACCATCCTCTGAATGGTTTTCCCCTTTTCTTCTTCAACGAAAGAACCTTTGACATTCCCTTTTAATAAGATGTTTTTTACCTGTTCTTCATTCTGAGAGAGCTCAAACCCTAAGAAATCGGATGAGCCGTGACTCTTCCCCAGAATAACGCTCACCTTTCCCTCCATTTTCCCTTTCTTCTGCTTTCGGGTGTATTCCAACGTATCTCCTTCAGCAAAAAGAGGATTGGAGAATTTCTGATTGGGCTTTAGCTCGAGGTTGATCTTCTCCTCCAAGATTAATTTTTCATCTTTGGACCAATACCTAATTTTCCGGGAGGAGCCATTGAGCTTTTTTGAAGAGAATCTTACTCCATGATCGCTCTTAAAGAACTCTTGTTGTTTGATATACTCCATCGAGCTGGATTGGATGGTTACATCCTTGTGGATTATTTTGACCTTGCCTTTAAGAACAACGTGATTCAAATCTTTGTCATAGACGGCCTTGTCGGAATAAATATAGATCTCCTGTCCTTCTCTTTTTCCAAAATCTATTATTTCCACGTTCCCTTCTAAATAATAAAGCCCCTTCTCGCCGGCATAATATTTGTTGGCTTTGAGCTCGATTTTCCCCCTCTCGCCTCTGAACTCAAAGTGTTGGATCTTCTCCTGCCTTTCTATTTTCTGGGGTGCAATGGTCTCTGTTTTGATGGGAGTTTTAGGTTGGGTCTGCCAGTGCGTTAGAAAATAGATCAAAATGATCAGCGAAATGAGGAGAAAGAGAGCAACAATCCAAACTCTCAATAATTTCGCCAAATGGAGCTTTGCTTTCCCTCGCATCTCGCTTGTTTCTTACTTTTCTTTTTTTAGATCCTCAAGATTCAGGCTGAGCTTCTCCTCCCCTAGATACTCTGAAATTTGGAAGGAATAGGCAAGGTCAACTGTGTCTCCTCGCTGGATATGCTGAGTCCATTCGGCTTTTTCCCATCCCAGAGCTTCTAAAATCCGACCTTTTTGTTTCACTAAAAATTTGAGATGCTTCCCCTGCAGTCTTTGGGGATTGCTTGCGACCTCGGCTCTTTCCGTTAAAAAGATCGGTTTAGGGTTTCCGACCCCAAAAGGAAAGAGCAGAAAAAAACTTTCCAAAAGCGCGGAATGGATGTTTTCAAAGTCCAGTTTAGTATCGATGACGATTTTCTTCTTAATGTCCTCATCGCGTAATCTCGCATCAGCATAGGCATTGACGGCTTGCTTCAAAGATTGCATATTTTCTCGAGGAAGGATACAGCCAATCGCCTGGGTGTGCCCACCGTAGCTTAGGAACAAATCCTGGCACGTATCCAAGCAATCGATCAGGGGAAATTCAGGGATGCTCCTTCCCGAGCCATGAGCTTTTCCATCTTCGTAAACAAACAGGATCACAGGCCGATGAAAAAAATCTTTGAGCTTGGAGGCCGCGATCCCGATCACTCCGCGATGCCATTCTTCACAGCCTAAAACTAAGAACTTATAACGCTCTTCGAGAGCCTTTTGATGAATCCGGACCAGAGCTTGATTATAAATCCTTTCCTCTGTCGTCTGCCTTCTGGAATTGAGCTCATCCAGGCACCGAACAATTTCCATGGATTCCTGAAGGGATCGCGAGAAAAATAGCCGAACCGCCAGATTTGTCATCCCCATCCTCCCAGCCGCATTGATTCTGGGCCCAATCCTGAAGCCAATATCGCCTTCCGAAATCCTCTTTCCCTTTAGCCCACAGATTTCAATCAAGCTTCTGAGGCCAAGATTGGAGACACTGTCCAAGCCTTTCATCCCAAACTTGGCAAAAAGCCTGTTTTCTCCCCTCAAGGCCACGACATCAGCAATCGTCCCGATCGAAACGAGCTTAAGATAGTGAGGAAGGGAATAAGTCTTTCCTTCTTTTTGAGAGAGGGCTTGAATGAGCTTAAAGACAACTCCCACTCCAGCCAGGTTTTTGTCCGGATAGCCAGAATTCTCAAGCACTGGATTCAGGATGGCCAGCGCCTCGGGAAGGTGGGGCCCCGGCCGATGATGGTCGGTAATGATGACATCCACTCCCATTTCTTTGGCTCTTTTAACAAACTCCGTTGCCTTGATCCCGCAGTCCACGCTGATCACCAATCTAATGCCCCTCTGAGGAAGGATTTGAGCATGCTCTTCTTTAATCCCGTAACCTTCTTTAAGCCGATCGGGAATAAAATAGCCAACTTCAGCCCCTAAAGATTCAAGGGCTTTAAAGAGCATGACCACAGAGAGGACACCGTCCACATCATAATCACCGAAAATTAATATCTTTTCTCTTCTTAAAACTGCCTGCTGCACTCTTTCCACAGCCTCTTTCATTCCAGACATCAAAAACGGGTTATGGAGCGCATTCAAGTCTCCATAGAGAAAATTATGAGCTGACTCCGGATCATAGATTTTCCGGTTTGCCAAAATCTGGGCAATTTCTAAAGGAATTCCTAACTCGCGCGATAGTTCCCCTGCTTCCGCCCGAGGCGGAGCCAGTACCCAAACAGAATCATTCATCGACATCGCTTTAACTTTAACACAATACCACTTAACTCTACAACCTGCGCTGGGCTCTATTGCGAAAAGTGCGGTTATTGTTTTAGGCCAAGATAATGATCGACTAGTTGGTGGCCAGGCCGGTCCCTGTGCATTCTTGACCAAACCCACCCATCCCCCTAGGTCTTCGAACACACAGGGACCGGCCTGGCCTCATCTATTATCGGAATTTTGTGATCTTTTTTGTTTTACTCCACTTTTCGCAATAGAGCCCTGCTCTCATTGACTTTAAAATGATTGAAAAATATAATAATTGTGCCGTGTTGAGCAGCCTTAAAGAGAAGCTTACAAAGAGCAGACAAGCGTTTAAGGAAAAATTTAAAGAATTTCTCCAAAGCTCTAAACCCAGAGAAGAAATTCTGGATGACCTGGCCGAAGTGATGATCCTCGCTGATATGGGAATTCCCACTACGGAGAAGATTGTTTATTCTCTCCGCCAAAAAAGCAAAAAGACTGATTCTTTTCCTGATATCGAGAGGTTGCTCGAAGAAGAACTCATCCGAATTCTCTCCCAGTATCCTTCTCAATTCTCAGCCAACCACAGCCAAACTGTGGTGATGATGGTGGGAGTAAATGGCGGCGGAAAGACGACTTCCCTGGCCAAACTCGCCTATCGCTTTAAAACTGAAGGGAAACAGGTGCTGATGGTTGCCGCAGACACTTTCCGCGCAGCAGCCCAGGAGCAATTAAGCCTTTGGGGGAAAAACCTGAACATCCCTGTCATTAAAGGACATTATGGGGCAGACCCAGCATCTGTGATTTACGATGCCATCCAATCTTTCAAAGTGCGCAGCTATCAGATTCTACTGGTGGATACGGCAGGGAGAATCCACACCAACACCAACCTCATGAATGAACTGGAAAAGATCAAAAGGGTCATTTCTCGAGAAATCCAGGGAGCTCCCCATGAGATTTTGCTCGTCCTGGATTCGACTATCGGCCAAAACGCACTCGTTCAAGCCAGGGAATTTCTCAAGTTTTCAGGCATCACCGGAATTTTCCTCACCAAACTGGATGGAACCGCCAAGGGAGGAAGCGTGGTCAGCATCATCGATGAACTGAAGCTCCCGATTAAATTTATAGGTATCGGAGAAAATGCCCAAGATCTGCTCGTATTTTCCCCTGAAGATTTCGTCAGCGCCCTTCTTTCATGAAATACCTCAAAGACTTATTTTATCTTGAAATGGCCTATGGCTTAGCCGAAAAGGCTTGGGGATGGGCAAGCCCAAACCCTTATGTCGGAGCTGTCATAGTCAAAAAGGACATCATTATCGGTCATGGGTATCACGAGCGGCCTGGAAAACCCCATGCGGAGGTCGTAGCTCTTGAGCGGGCTGGCACCCAAGTCAAAGGCAGCACTGCTTATATTACGCTTGAGCCCTGCGTCCATTGGGGAAGGACGCCTCCCTGTGTCGATCGCCTTCTCGAGGCCAGACCAAGAAGAGTTATAGTCTCAGCCCTTGACCCTAATCCGCTCGTCTTTAAAAAGGGTATCAAAAAACTGAAAGATTCCGGAATTGAAGTTTCTGTTGGGCTTCTCGAAGAGAAAAACAGGCGTTTGAATGAAACTTATATTAAATACATTACCCAAAAAATCCCATTTGTTACAGCCAAAGCAGCCTTAACCCTTGACGGGAGAATAGCCACCAGGACTTTCGATTCAAAGTGGATATCCTCATCTCAAACCCGAGAATACGTGCATCTTCTTCGAGGGGAGTACGACGCCATCATGGTCGGCATCGGGACATTGGCCCGGGACGATCCTCTGCTGACTGTCCGCCATCCAAATTGGAAGGGGAAAAAAATAATAAGAGTTATTCTGGATTCCCGCCTTCGCTTCCCCTTGGGAGCAAAAATTCTTTCCACTCTTGCGGAAGGGAAGATACTGGTCTTCACCCTCAACGATGCTCCCCAGAGAAAGGCAGACGCTTTGATTAAAAAAGGAGTGGAAGTCATCCCTCTTTCCGGATCCTCCACCGGAATCGACCTTCACGAAGTCTTTTCCTGGCTCGGAAAGCAAGAGATCGCAAGCCTGCTCGTAGAGGGAGGCCGCCATTTGTTGACCTCGCTTCTTGAGGCGAGACTGGCGGATAAAATCTTTTTGACCCTTTCTCCTCGGTTGATTGGCGGTGAAAAAGCGCTTGCCTTTATTGGAGGGAAAGGCGTCTCACTTGTCAAAGATTCTCTGAATTTAAAGCATGTAAGATATTTTCAAATTGAAAATGACATGACTGTCGAAGGTTACTTCTGATGTTTACAGGGATTATCAACCATTTAGGCTTATTCAAGGGATACCGACAGGGAAAGCAGGAGATCGCTGTGGAAGCTCCCTCTCTAAGCTTGCGCTTAGAGGTGGGAGACAGCCTGGCTGTGAACGGCGTTTGCTTGACCCTCATCAAGAAAGAAAAAAAAGACCTTTTCTTCAACCTCTCTCAGGAAACACTCCAGCGGACCAATTTAGGCGCTCTTAAGCCCCGAGATCCATTGAACCTCGAGCTCCCTCTCACTCTGTCTTCAGGGCTGAGCGGCCATCTCGTCACCGGCCATGTCGACTCTAGAGGAAAAGTCTTGAGGATGGTAGGGAAAAAACCAGGAAAAAGGCTCACAGTATCATTCCCTCGAGAGCTGCGGCGCTACTTCATCCCCAAAGGTTCTGTGGCGCTCAACGGAGTCAGCCTAACCATCGCGGCCCTCGGGCCAACATCCTTCGAGGTCGAGCTCATCCCTTTAACCTTAAAAAACACTAACCTCGCTGGATTGAGGGGCGGAGATGAACTCAACATAGAATGTGACATCATCGGGAAATATGTGTATAATTGGATGACGCAGAGAAACCGTTAGGGCTCTGAAATCAACAGAAAAAATATCTGCTCAAGAGCTTGAGATAAGGTCGCATTAAATGGAAACAAAGTCTCAGATAGCTGAGGTTGAGAAAGCCATCCAGGCTGTTCAATCAGGGCAACTGATTATCATCGTGGATGATGAAGACCGAGAGAATGAAGGCGACCTGATGGTTGCAGCTGAGAAAGTCAGCCCTGAGATTATCAATTTCATGACCAAGCACGGCCGCGGGCTCATCTGTTTGCCCCTGGGGAAGGAAAGAGTGAAGGAACTAAACCTCCCCTTGATGGTGCCTGATAATACAGCCCGTTTTCAAACTGCCTTCACGGTCTCGATTGACGCCAAAGACGGGGTTACAACGGGCATATCCGCCTTTGACAGAGCTAAAACCATCTTGACAGCCATCGATCCCAAAACAAAGCCTTCTGATTTGGCGCGGCCGGGCCATATTTTCCCTCTTAAAGCCAAGGATGGAGGAGTTTTGGCCAGGGCAGGCCAGACAGAGGCCGCAGTCGACTTGGCCCGCCTTGCTGGACTGTACCCTGCGGGAGTCATCTGCGAGATCATGAACGAAGACGGCTCCATGGCCAGGATGCCCCAGCTCGAAAAATTCAGCCAAGCTCACTCGATCCCAATCCTGACCATCGCTGAGCTGATCAAATACCGGATGAAAAACGAGACTCTGGTCAAGAAGGTGGATGAAGCGGATTTGCCCACAAAATACGGACACTTCCGGATCATGGTGTTTGAAGATACCATTCATCAGGAGCATCATGTGGCCCTGGTCAAAGGAGAAATCAACAAGGACGAACCGACCCTGGTCAGAGCGCACTCTCAGTGCATGACAGGTGATACCTTCGGTTCCATCCGCTGCGATTGCGGCGACCAACTTCACCGGGCTATGGAAATGATCGAAAAAGAAGGGAAAGGAGTCGTCCTCTATATTCTCAATCAAGAAGGAAGGGGGATCGGGCTCACCAACAAAATCAAAGCTTATGCCATCCAAGACCAAGGTTTAGACACAGTTGAGGCCAACCGGAAGTTGGGGTTTAAGCCAGACCAGAGGGATTATGGGATAGGCGCCCAAATTCTGGTTTCTTTGGGAGTCAACAAGCTCCGGCTGCTCACTAACAACCCTCGCAAATTCATTGGCTTGGCAGGCTACGGCTTGGAAATTGTAGACCGCATTCCTCTTGAAATTCCTCCCAACAAGTCTAACATCAAGTATCTTAAGGCCAAAAAAGAGAAAATGGGACATATACTGGAGATGGTGTAAAGCACCGAAAATCCAGTCTTTTGGTTCACTTATGGACCTTCAGGAATTTAACGAAAGCTTCAGATCTTTGTCCCCCCTGTCCAAAATAAAGTTTATCTACACTCATATTGAAAGCCTCCGCGAAGAGGAAAGAACTCAGGTCATGCTGGCGATCCTCAGGGATGTCACCTCCTCTCCATTGGTGCGGGCCACAGCTTTGAAGTTCTTGCGAAAATATTGCTTTGAGGATACCACGATCTTCAAAGATTTTCTCAAAGATAAACACCCCGCTGTTGTTAAGGCTTCAGCAAGAGCTCTGAAGGAATCCGAGGCGAAAGACCAGAAATTTCACTCCATCGTTCAATCTATATTGAAGAAACTAGAAGCCACTAAGGATAAACAAAAAAGATTGAAAATTCTGAAGGCCATCTCCAAGCTTAAGGCAGCCTGGGTAACTTTGGTCTTGCTCGAGGTCCTCTCCGACCCCAGTGAAAAAATTCGGGATTTTATCATCAAAGAGTTAAGTCAGAAGGAATCGCTGGATCAAAACCTCATCGATCAAAAATTGATCCGCAATCCCTGGTTTGTAAAGAGCGCTGTATTGAAAATATTCGGCCTGAGAAAAGACCCGCGAGCGATCAAATCCATCGAACGGGTCATCAGCGATCCCAGTGTGGAGGTCCGGAGAACGGCCGCCCAAGCTTTGGGCGAAATCGGCGGAAAAGAAGCCATTTGTCTTTTAGTCAAATTGTCAGAGGATGAAAATCACTACGTCAAAGTATCTGCTGAAGAAGCGCTCCACAAAACGAGTGAGATCAGATTCAGTTGAGAAGAACTTAAATTCACAGCTTCTTTTCCCTTTTCTGGGGGTAATGAAAGAGACGAGATCCAATTCATATTTATGTTTTCTCGGACTGCAGGAAAAAAGTCACGGGCCCGTCATTAACAAGGTGAACATCCATCAGCGCCTGAAAGATCCCAGTCTGGACTTTGAATCCTCTCTGTTCGATGGACTTTACTAAATAATCAAAGAGCTTGGTTGCTTTATCTGGTTCCTCAGCCCCATCAAAACTTGGCCTTCTTCCCTTTTTCACCGAGCTGACCAGGGTAAATTGAGAAACAACCAGCACTTCTCCGCCAACTCCCGCTAAAGACAAATTCATTTTCCCCTTGCTATCAGGAAAAATCCTGAGTTCAGAAACCTTTCGCGCAAGGTAATCCGCGTCCTTCTCTGAATCTCCCTTTTCAATCCCCACCAGCAGGCAGAAGCCTTTGCCTATTTGCGCGACAACCTTACCCTCCACTTCGACCGAGGCCTGCTTAACTCTCTGTAAAACTATTTTCATCATATCCTCTCTTTTCTCATTGGACCTCTATTTATGAGATGCCATTGATAAGGAATAGGGTCCTGTCACGGCTCCCCCCATCCGTCCTCACCTCCGCTCCCGCAAGATACCACAAAGGAAATGATTCAAGCGCCGTGAGGCTCCGGGCGGGTGGGGAGCCCCTCCGCCGTGCCACCCTCCCTCGATTGTCGCATCATACCACATAAAAAGATGCCTCTTCTCATATCCCAAAATTGATAGAAAATTAAGATGAGCCCTGGCCGGTCCCTGTGTGTTCGAAGACCTAGGGGGGTGGGTGGGCTTGGTCGAGAACACACGGGGACCGGCCAGGCCACCCATCGAGTGATGCTTGGGTTCTTCCATCTTACTTATACGCAAGAATAAAGTCAGGAGAATTTTTGATCTCTATTTTGAGTCTCATTTGGAAAGTTGACTTTGGAGCAAAGTTATTTTATCATAAGAGCCCTTAAGAGGAGAAAGAAATGGCTCATCATAAATCGGCCTTACGTCAACACCGCCGCAGTCTGCGCAACAAGGCCATCAACAAAAAAAATACATCTGTCCTCCGCACTCAAATAAAAAAATTGAGAGAATCGATCGAAAATAAAGACAAAGAAAAAGCGCTGAAACTCCTGCCGCAGACTTTTTCGATCATCGACAAGACTGTTAAAAAAGGATCCCTCCCTAAAAATACTGGCAGCCGGTACAAATCCCGGCTGAGCCGTCAGGTCGAAATAATCAATCCTGCTCCTTCCAAGTAATCCTTTTCTTTTTTTGGAGCAAACAATAATCAAAGAAAAAACTCTCGAGGAGTATTTGGGGAGAAACATCCGACGTTTTGACCTTTAAATCCACCCTCTCTAATTCTTCGAGGATATGGTTTAAATCAGACAGACTCAGAGAATCCAGATAAGTAAAAAATTCTCTAAACTTGCCAAGATAAAAGGGGCCAGTCCTTTCAGATATCTGAGGCTTGAATTCTTTAAAAATTTCTTTTCTGTTTTTGGGATTCTCTCTCTCCCGGATCTTCGCCGCTAAAATATCTCGGAAAAAATTGGCTATTCTTCCTAAGATGAATTCAGGCTTGATTCCCTCCTTGAACAAGTTATTCAGGACGATCAGACATTGCCTGAAATCTGCCTTTTCTAAGCTATTGTCAAGCTCCCACTGTTCAAAAGTTCTGATCCAACCTGAGGCCTGGTTGACATCATCCAGTTCGATGATATTCTTTTCAGCCACGTACGCAGACAATTTCTCGAGTTCTTTGTCCAACATCGCCAAGTTATTGCCGATGACTTCCGCTAATCTCGTTTTTGCTTCGGGAGTCATATTTTTGCCCAAAACGGAAAGCCTTTGCTCAATCCAGGGATAGAGTTCTCTCTCCCTCAAAGGCTTCAGCTCTTGGACACAGACCACGGAAGGCGGAAAAGAGGAAAAAAATGTGCAGAGGGAATGATTCCTTTTTATTTTCCCAGAAAAGATAACCACCAGAATCGTCTTGGGGGAGGGGGAGGCCAAGTAGTCTCTAAGGATTTTCTCTTCTTTTGAAGAAAGCCGCTTTTTTTCTTCTTTCCCGCTCTCCCGATTGCTTTTCCTTTCAGCGATTTCGACAACGATAATTCGCCACGGGGAAAAAATAAACGGCATCGTCCGGGCAAGGTCAATGATATCGATCCAGCTTGAATCCGCCAAATCAAATCTCTCCAAGCTGAAATCAGGACTATCGGGGGGGATTAAGACTGCTCGTAGCTGCCGGATAAATTGATGCGCTAAAAAAGGTTCCTCTCCGAAAAAAAAATAACAGGGGAAAAGATTATCTTCTTTGAGTTCCCGGCTCAGGATAAAACTTTTCACTCCCTAGAATCCTTCAAGCATGGTGATGACTAAACTTCTGGCAAATTTTTCGGAAATCTCGGAAATAGCCGTGGTCTCAACAGATTCAAAATCTGACCCCTCGGGCACCTGATACTCTCCCACATAGACAAAGGAAGGGTTAGAAAATATGACCTTTTGTTTCACCAAGTCTCTTAAAATGACTTTAGCCACGACGGTGATATTGTAGCGGTCTGCGGTGGCCTGCCCGGAAAATGCGATGGGATTCACCGTGAAAGCAATAATATCCCCTGTTAGGATAGCATCGGCTTTTTGAGGGTCGGGTGAAATTTCAACCTTTCCTCGCGAGACAAATTCATCGATAACTCCTTGAGTGAGCTTCAAGTCAAGCTGGTAACGGGTAGTCTCATTTTTAAACATGGGGATGGAGATCTTCTTGATGTGGGGAGGGAGGAAAGTCCCTGTACCTCGTAAGTGATATCCGCAATGCTGGAGACAGAGAATGCCTCCCAAAATTAAAAAGAAGATTTTTCTCGATGTGAATCGCATGAGTCTATAAAACAATGTTGACCAGTTTATTCTTGATACAAACGACCTTTTTGACTTTTTGATCGCCAATGAGGGCTTTGATTCGGCTTAAACAGAGAGCCTCCTCCCGCAGCTCATCCTCAGACAAATTAGCAACGGCCTCAAACTTATCTCTTAATTTGCCGTTGACTTGAACCACAATGGTAACAATTTCTTCCTTTGCCAACTCGCGATCGTAAGAGGGCCAGGGAGTACGGATCAAAAGCTCTTTGTGGCCCGCCTTCTCCCAGAGCTCCTCTGAGAGGTGAGGGGCAAAAGGTGAAAGCAACACAATCAACTTTTCAAGAGCCTCTCTGAGAACCATTCTTCCTTGTTCATCATCTTTTAGATTTTCCCTTTCTTTCTTGATCTGATTGTAAAGTTCCATGATAGAGCTTATGGCCGTGTTGAGGTGAAACCTGATTTCAATATCTTCACTGACCTTTTTTAGGGTCTGATGCATCTTCTTCAGCAATCTCAGCTCACTTTCCTTTCTTTCTATTTTCCCTGTTTGAGCAGTGGCTCCTCCTTCAAATAGATCTTTGCTTTCTTGAAAAAGTGTCCAGATCCGGGTCAGGAATCTGTAACACCCCTCAATTCCCTCCTCCAGCCAGGCAAATTCTTTCTCGGGAGGCGAGGCAAAAAGGATAAAAACTCTCAGCGCATCAGATCCGTACTTTTGGATGATCTCATCTGGCTCAACCACATTTCCCCTTGACTTGGACATGGCAGCCCCGTCTTTAGTCACCATCCCCTGGGCAAGATAATGGGGGAAGGGCTCGTCAACCGTGCTCAAACCTAAGTCCCTGATAACTTTCGTGAAGAAACGGGCATAAATCAAATGGAGGATAGCATGCTCCACTCCGCCTATGTAGAGGTCTACCGGAAGCCAGTAATCCGCCGACTGAGGGTTGAAAGGAAGTCGATCTTCCTTGGCAGAGGTATAACGGAAAAAATACCAGGAAGAATCAAAAAATGTGTCCATGGTATCTGTCTCACGCCTTGCCTCTCCACCACACTTGGGACAACGAGCACTGACAAAGTTCGGAACTTTTTCGAGCGGGGAACCTTCCTCGCCTGTGAATTTCACGTCATGGGGAAGCTCGACGGGCAAATCTTCATCCGGCACTCCGACTATTCCGCATTTCTGGCAATAAACGATGGGAATAGGCGTGCCCCAGTACCGCTGACGGGAAATTCCCCAATCCCGGAGACGATAAATTGTGCTCTGCCTGCCAAAACCTTTTTCCTCTGCATACTTATTCATTTTTTCGATGGCTTCCTGGGACCTCAGCCCTGAGAACGGCCCGGAGTGACGGAGGATTCCGTAATTTTCAGAGGCTTTTTCAACTGGAGCCTCAAGGTCTGTCTCATCCTCTGGAAAAATGACAGGCTTAATGGGGATCGAATATTTTTTAGCGAATTCATAATCTCTCTGGTCATGGGCGGGAACAGCCATGATAGCTCCCGTCCCATATTCCATCAGAACATAGTTGGCAATCCAGACTGGAACTTGCTCGCCCGTAAAAGGATTGATAGCTTTCTTGCCGGTATCGATTCCTTCTTTTTCTTCGTCCCCTTCTTCTCTCTTGAAACGAACCTCAGCCCCGGTTCTTGAGACCCACTCCCTGAATTTTTCTGTTTGGGCTGAATCCGAAATCAGCTCTTGGGCCATCGGATGTTCAGGGGAAAGCACCACGAAAGTTGCCCCATAAATTGTGTCAACCCTCGTCGTAAAAACTTCGATGGCAGAAGAGAAGCCTGGTACGGGAAAAGAAACAAGGCTTCCATAGCTTTTGCCAATCCAATTTTTCTGCATCAGCAGGACGTGCTCTGGCCATTTTGTGAGCAAGCCGTGTCCAGAAAGGAGTTCTTCGGCATAGTCCGTAATTTTTAAAAACCACTGCTCCATCTTCTTCTGAGTGACCTTGGAATCGCAGCGCCAGCAATGTTCGCCGATGACTTGCTCATTGGCCAAAACGGTCTGGCATTCGGGACACCAATTAACCCAGCTTTTTTTGCGATAAGCGAGGCCGCGGTCAAACATCTTGAGGAAAATCCACTGGTTCCACTTGTAATATTCTGGAAGACAGGTGTTGACTTCTCGGGACCAGTCATAGCTAATTCCCAGTCTCTTGAGCTGATCCCTCATATGCGCGATGTTATCCAGAGTCCAGGTCTGAGGATGAACACCGCGCTTAATGGCTGCATTTTCCGCAGGCATGCCCAACGCATCCCAGCCAATGGGATGGAGCACATTGAATCCCCTCATGATTTTAAAGCGGGAGATGACATCTCCAATAGAATAATTCCGGACATGCCCCATATGAATGTATCCCGAAGGATAGGGGTACATTTCAAGGCAATAATATTTTGTTTTCCGGGAGTCTTCGCAGACTTCAAAAACTTTCTGGTCCTCCCAGATTTTCTGCCATTTCTTCTCGATCCGGTGGAAATCGTAGCCTTCCCACATTTCCTGTTTTTTCATTTATTTTTTCTCTGGGGAAATTCAACCATCCATATTAATTTCATCCCCCCCAAAAGTCAAGGCAATCACGGGCATGTTCCCTGAAAAATTAGATGGCAATTCCAGTTCAGTGACTGTAGATAATATCTATTGATGGATGGGTGGCATGGCAATATTCGTCTAGCTCGTCTATTTCGTCCGCCCCGTCTTTCTCGTCAAGAAAATCAAATTTGTTTTTCTTTTCAAGGGAATGCTTCTGAAAGGAACGTCCCCATCACTTGACCTTTTGCTTCATTTCTCTGAAAATGGAAAAGTTAAACGCCTGAACACAATAAGATGCTCGAAGTAAAAAACCTCTCCGCAGGATACGAAAATGGATATGTGATCGAAGACATCTCCTTCTCTGTTGAAAAGGGCGAATTTATATCGATCCTCGGCCGAAACGGCTCTGGAAAAAGCACCCTGCTCAAAGCGCTCCAGGGATTGCTAAAAAATGTTACAGGAGAGGTCAAGGTTGAGGGCGAGGATATTTTCCGCATGAGGCCAAGGCAGATTGCCAAAAAAATTGCCTATGTCCCCCAGTTCTCTGAGTCCGCCTTTGAATTCAGCGTCTTCGAGATTGTCCTTATGGGCAGGTACATCCATCAGAAAAGGCTCGAAAGCATGTCCTCTCTCGATGCTCAGATCACCGAAGAGGTGATGGATCTAACACAGATCTCTCACATCAAAGAGAAAAAAATGGCTCATCTGAGCGGCGGAGAGCGGCAGAGAGTCCTCATCGCCCGGGCGCTGGCTCAAGATGCTCCTCTTCTTTATCTCGATGAGCCGAGTTCTCATCTAGACATCAATTACCAGGTTGAGATTTATCAGATCTTGAAGAATCTTCAATGGCAGAAGGCAAAGACAATCCTCTGCGCTGAACACAACATCAACCTGGCCATCCCCTTTTCCCAAAAGCTCATCTTTTTAAAAGCGGGGAAAATTCGAGCGCAGGGCCCGCCTCAGGATTTAATTACGAAGAATACCATTCGAGATGTCTTCGCAGCGGATGTCGAAATAAGAGAAAACATCCATACCAGCCTTCCTGAAATTTCTCTCATCCTTAAATCCCCAGAGAAAACAGAACCTTGAAAAAAAGTCTTGCTATCCTCTTGCTCTTTTTTGCCGCCGCCCTTTTTCTAGGAAGCCAGGCCTCTCCCGTTTCTCCTCTTCCCCAAAGAATAATCTCTCTGGCTCCCAATATTACCGAAATTCTTTTTGCTCTAGGCTTGGAGAATCAAGTGATCGGAGTCACCCGCTACTGCGATTTTCCCCCCGAAGCCTTAAAAAAAGAAAAAATTGGGGGATTCATAGACCCCAACTTGGAGAAAATTCAATCCCTTAATCCTGACCTTATCATCGGCTTTCGGGGAAATCCTCTGAGGGTGATCAACCATATCAAAAATCTTAATCTCCCTGTTTATGTCTTGGATGTGGGCAACGATCTCGAATCTGTTTTTGAAACTATTGAAAAAATTGGGCTTATAACCCATAAAGAGAAAGAAGCTCAAAGCCTCATCGCGAATTTGGGAGCAAAGTACAGTAAAATAGAAGACTCTCTCCAATCTGTCAAAACAAGGCCCAAAGTGTTTCTTTCCCTTCACGGTATGGGGCTCTGGACCTGCGGTAAAGAAAGTTACCTCAATGATCTTATCGCTAAAGCCAAGGGAGTAAACATTGCCGGAAATATTCCCAAAAAATGGCTTCTCTTCACCCGGGAACAGGTTATCCACGAAAACCCGGATACCATCATTATTATGACGAAATCCGAAGAGAGCTTCAGACGAGCCAAAGAATGGTTCCAAAAAGAATCGCATTTAGGAGATGTTCGTGCCGTCAAAGAAGAAAGGATTTATTTCCTGGATGAAAACATCTCGAGCCGGTTTGGCCCGCGACTCGTTGAGGCTTTCGAGCAGATAGCCCTCATTCTCCACTCCGAGCAACTCAGGAGAGGCAGGTGAGAATACAGACCAAGAAGCTTCTTCTATTTTTGATCCTGCTGGGCCTCTTTGTCTGCGGTTTCCTGATCTCCCTCCTCAGCGGCCCCGTGCACACAAGCCTCCACGACCTCTGGAATTTCATTTTTCATCAGAACAGAACCTATGCCACGATCTTCCGAGATCTTCGTTTTGCCCGGGCCCTGCTCGCTTTTCTGGTGGGGGCAAGCCTTTCGCTCGCAGGAGCGATCCTCCAGGGTTATTTTCGGAATCCCATGGCCGACCCCTTTGTTGTGGGCGTTTCTTCGGGCGCATCTTTGGGAGCGGTCCTTTGCATCTATTCTGGACTGAATTTTTCTTTGCTCGGGTTTTCCTTTCAAAGCCTATTTGCTTTTGCCACAGGGTTCGCTATTGTCTACTTTATCTATCTCCTTTCCCAGCGGAAAGGAGTTTTCAAAGTCGAAACTCTGCTGCTTACAGGAATTGCCGTGGGAGCTTTGGCTTCAGCCCTGACTTCTTTTCTTCTCTTTTTAAAATCAGATTCTTATGAACAGGCCATTTTCTGGCTGCTGGGAAGCTTTGCCTTTTCTGAATGGAAACAAATCGCTACCATGGTGCCTTATTTTCTTATCTCTTTTCTCCTGGCTCAATGGTTTGCCAAAGACATGAACCTGCTTGTCCTCGGAGATGAAATGGCTCAATCGCTCGGCTGCTCTGTCAACCGCATCCGGAAAATATTTCTCGTCCTGTCCACATTGCTTGCTGCCTCTTCAGTTTCAATGAGCGGGATTATCGGCTTCGTCGGGCTCATCGTCCCCCACTGGATTCGGATTCTCATCGGACCAGACCACAAATATCTTTTCTGCTTTTCTGCGCTGACCGGAGGAATCTTCCTTGTCTATTCTGACCTTTTCGCCCGGACAATCCTCTTCCCCACAGAGCTTCCCATCGGAATCATCACAGCCGTGGTGGGCGCGCCGTTCTTTATCTATCTTTTGAATCAGAGAAGATAAATTCGCCTCACTCTTCTCGCTTTCCGGATTTTTTTCTCACGGCTCACTCCTCACTTCCCCAAGATTGCCGATAGAAAATTAAGATGAGCCCTGGCCGATCTCTGTGTGTTCTCGACCAAGCCCACCCACCCCCCTAGGTCTTCGAACACACAGGGACCGTCCAGGCCATCCAGCGAGTGATGCTTGTGCTCTTCCATCTTGTACGCAAGAATAAAGTTAGGGGAATTATTGATTTCTATCAATTTTGGGACTTCCTTTGAACTTGAAAAAAGGGGCTGGTTTGGCTATAATGAGCGGAAATTTTAAAAGCAAAAACTCAGTTGTTTCCTTAATAAAACTGATGAGTCCAGCGTGAAATGAATAAAAAAATAATGAAAATTTGTTGGCTGAGAAAAAGAAGTCATCATGAATCAAAGGATTAAAATTCTCGGCGTTTTCCTCTTCCTCTCTGTTTTCATCCACCCCCTCTCCGCTTTTGCCGTTTTGAGCAAAGGAGATAAGTTCTTTCCTTTCGCGCTCAAAGCCGTGGATGACAGAGTCTACACCGTCAAGTTTGAAGATGGAAAACTGTGCTTGACAGTTACCGAAGGCAAGACGAAAATCCGAAAATCCTTTCCTGCTGCTGTGCTTCTTGATTTCTGGGCAACTTGGTGCGTGCCCTGCCGGGCAGCTATGCCTTATATGCAGAAAATCTACGAAAAATACCAGGCCCAGCAGGGACAGGAAATGGGAGGCTTAAACCTTTTTGGAATCGCCCTCGACCAGAGAGGATCCATGGTTGTCAAGCCTTTTTACAGCAAACTCAAGATCACTTACCCGATGCTGGTCGACCCGCCCGGCAGCCCGGCCGGAGAGGGTATTATCCAGACAACTCGCAGTATGGTCAGTCAGTACAAGGTCCAGGAGATCCCGGTTGTTTATTTGATCAATTCCAAGGGGGTCATCTCTCATGTCCATATCGGGTTCAAAAAAGAAGAAATCACCGCCCTGGACAAAACGATCGGGGATCTCATCCTGGAGGGGAACAAATGAGACGCAAGTTTCCGGTTATTCTTTTTGTCGCTTCCTTGATTTTGATTGTCGTCGGAATCAGGCTTGGTGAATTCAAAGCTGCCCTAGAAAAGGCTATAACCATCTGCCTAAACTGCATTGGAATTGGCTAGAGACTCGGGCTTTAATAGAGGACAAGGAAAAAATGGCTTACCAAAAAAGAAGAAGATGGTTCCAGATAGGAAGCGCTCTCGGTTTTAATATCTACCTTCCTGCCTGGCTTAAGGGACAGATCTTTCAAGGCAGCATCAAGGGCGCCTGTGTCCCTATCCTGAATTGCTATTCCTGTCCTTCTGCGATTGGAGCTTGCCCAATCGGAGCTTTGCAGAACTCATTGGGCTCAATCAGGTTCAACCTTTCTGTGTCTCAACACCAGTTCGGCCTGTATGTTCTCGGCATCCTCGGAGCTGTGGGCAGCCTCATCGGGAGAATCCCCTGCGGCTGGCTCTGTCCATTCGGTCTCATTCAAGAACTTTTCTACAAAATCCCGACGCCCAAACTTCAGATTCCAAAATTCCTGTCCTATTTCCGATATGCCGTCCTAGCTTTGATGGTTATTTTACTTCCCCTTTTGATCGTGGACGAATTCGGCTATGGGGAGACATGGTTCTGCAAATGGATCTGTCCCGCCGGCACTCTGGAAGCTGGAATTCCTTTGGTAGCTCTCAACGACGGCATTCGCAGCCAGATCGGGTTCATGTTCTCCTGGAAAATCGGCATCTTGATCTTTTTCATCGCCTGGATGATATTCAGCCAGAGGCCTTTCTGCAGGACAACTTGTCCTTTAGGTGCAATTTTCGGGCTGTTCAACAAAGCCAGCCTGTTCCGGATGGTGGTGGATGACGAGAAATGCATCGAATGTAATAAATGTTATCAAAATTGCCCGGTCAAAGTTAAGGTCTATGAAACTCCCAACAGCCCCGACTGCATCCGGTGCCTGAAATGTATCGAGTCCTGCCTGTACGGCGCTGTGAATTATGAATTTTTGCGCAAGAAGCCTCTACCTGCCCTGGCAGAAAAATAAAAAGTAAAAAGGGGACGCTTCCGGGGACAGTTCTGAGAAACGTCCCCTTTTTTTGTTGACAGGGCAGAGAGCTTAGCCAAGATGATAATCAAAGGGCCCTTACTGGAAGAAAAGACGAAATAAATAAAATTTATTATGCAGGGACAGAAGGCGGAGGCATCTATAAGAAGCAATTGTGATGTCGTTTTTATTAAATACAATCAGTCTCGCTGATAATCTAGCGGTGCGACTTAGCGCAAAATAAAATCGTAGCGGTTCGATTTATCGAACATAATCCAAAGAGTCGGATAAATCCGACCGCTACTGTAACGAAAAAAGCCTGGATTATTATCTTGACGGGATTCGCCTCTGTTAGTATGCTGATATTCACATCCTTTTATTTCCGCGATTGCGAAAAAACATAGGAGTTCTTGAATGAGACGCTGGAATGGCTGGGGAAGTGATCAGGTTGATTTTCCTCTGACCAGTGCGGCCAAGACTTATCTTGGTGATGTCATTGGAGCACCTACTCCCGGACCCTCGGCTAGCTTGGAAGATATTTTGCATTGCATCCCCCCCGGACGCCTGAGGATACATCCACTCATAAATGCTGACCCAGCCCTGAGGTTGCGTTGTGCCCGCGGCCAATCTCTTCCAGACTGGATAGCTCTCCGCTTTGGCGTCGTGGATCGATTCCCTGATGGAGTGGCTCAGCCGACTTCTGAACACCAGGTGAAAGAACTCATCTCTTTTGCCAGAAAAACAGGGGCCTGTCTGATTCCCTACGGTGGAGGGACGAGTGTTGTCGGTCATATTAATCCGCCGCCTGGAGATCAACCTGTTCTGACGGTTGACATGAGCAGAATGTTCAAAATGTCAGATTTCGATGAAACAAGCCGGCTGGCAACTTTTGATGCAGGCGTCAGCGGCCCACATTTAGAAGCTCAGCTCAGGGCTATCGGCTACACCTTGGGACATTTCCCGCAGTCATTCGAATACTCAACGCTCGGTGGATGGATTGCAACTCGTTCAAGCGGCCAGCAGTCGATTTATTATGGACGGATCGAAGACCTGTTTGCAGGCGGAAGAGTGATCACTCCCGCAGGGATCCTCGACCTCCCCCCTTATCCCGCTAGCGCTGCTGGGCCTGACCTGCGGCATGTCGTGTTGGGTTCTGAAGGCCGGCTGGGAATCATCACCCAAGCCGTTATGCGCGTATCGCCCCTAGCGGAGCTGGATAGATTTCATGCTGTCTTCTTTCCTGACTGGACACAGGGGATGTCTGCCGTGCGTGAACTGGCTCGCGCTTCCCTTCCCCTGTCCCTGCTCCGGTTGACCGACGCCCTTGAAACCAAAACCACTTTAGCCCTGGCAGGCCGGGAAAGGATTGTTCGCCTTCTTGAGCGGCTCCTTCATGCTCGGGGCTTAGAACAAGAAAAATGTCTCCTTCTTTTTGGCATCACGGGTACTATGGAAGCCGTCCGGAAAACTCGCCGCCTGGCTCTGGACATTGCTCGAGCCCATGGCGGAGTGTCTGTAGGCCGGAGGATGGGAAGCGAGTGGCGCAAGAGTCGGTTCCGCACTCCTTATCTTCGAAACACACTTTGGGATCTGGGCTATGCCGTTGACACCCTGGAATCAGCTTTTATCTGGAAAAATCTGCCTTTAGCCAGAGAATCTATCCTGCAGGCTTTGCGAAAGGGGCTAGAAGCTGCGGGCGAGAAAGTACTGGCTTTCGCCCACATCTCTCATGTCTATAAGTCCGGTGCCAGCCTCTACTTTACCTATATCTTCCGCATAACTCCTGATGCTGCCCGAACTCTCTCACGCTGGCAAACGCTCAAACAGGCTGCGAGCAAAACGATCATAGCTCATGGGGGAACGATAACCCACCAGCACGGCGTGGGAGTCGATCATTTACCCTATCTCCAGGCCGAAAAGGGAAAGCTTGGCCTGCAGGCTCTCGCGACACTTGCCAATACATTCGACCCCCATGGGATCATGAATCCTGGAAAACTCGTGGATGGGAGGAAGCAAGGCTAATGCCAATAGAATATCAATCCCCCTGGTCTCCCGGATGGCGTCAGGACGCATGGCAAAATCTGCATCAACCTTGGGATGCGATCGTTATTGGAGGCGGAATTACAGGTGCTGGCATTCTGGCCGTGGCAGCGCGGAGCGGATTGCGCGTGCTTTTGGTTGAGAAAGGGGATTTTGCCTCCGGCACTTCTAGCCGCTCGTCAAAGCTTGTTCATGGAGGCCTGCGATACCTCAAACATATGCAGGTTAAGCTCACCCGGGAAAGCGTTCAGGAGCGTCAGTACTTACTTCGCGCAGCGCCTGGCTTGGTTGAACCTCTCGGCTTTGTCTACCCGGTTTACGAAGGCGACAAACCCAGCCCATGGTTAGTGGAATTGGGTTTGGGCATCTACACACACCTTGCATCCGATGCAGGAAAATACCGGCGCTTAGATCAACTCGATATGAGTCTCATGGCGCCAGGATTGAGGACACACAATCTAGAGCGAGGCTTCCATTACTCCGATGCTCAAACAGATGATGCGCGTCTTGTTTTACGTCTGCTGCACGACGCACTGAGGGCTGCCAATGGCCGTGCTCTAGCTTTGAACTACTGTTGCGTAACAGGACTGTTCAAAAAAAGAAACAAAGTCAAGGGAGTTCAGATAAAGGACGAGATTTCTGAAAATTCTGCCGAAGTGAATGCCCATGTGGTGATCAACGCCACAGGAGTCTGGGCAGATATTCTGCGCCAGAAAGTTGGTGAGACGCAGCGCCTCCGGCCTCTCCGGGGCAGCCATCTTTTCTTCAGACACAGCCGATTTCCGGTCTACCAGGCCATCGCTTTTAGCCATCCTGATGACGGCCGTCCTGTGTTTGTCTATCCCTGGAAAGGTGTGACCTTGGCAGGAACGACGGATGTCGATCACAACTTCCCTCTGGACGATGAACCATCCATTTCTATCGAGGAAGCAGACTACTTGATGCGCGCTGTTCAGTTTGTTTTTCCTGAATTAGAACTTGCTAAGGAGGATGTGATCAGCACCCAAGCTGGCGTGCGCCCCGTAGTGGATACAGGCAAAAAAGACCCATCTGCTGAAAGCCGGGAACATGTGGTCTGGGCCGAGCACGGATTGTTAACTGTAACCGGAGGAAAGCTCACGACTTTCAGGCCGATCGCCGTGGACGCTTTGGCAGAGGCACGCAAGTTATCCAGGCGTATTCGGGGGCCAAATCCAGAAGTAGGACTATTTGATGCGTTTGGGCCCATCATTTCACTTCCGGGATTGAATCCTTCTTTAGTCCGCCAGCTATGCGGCCGGTACGGGGCTGCCGCTTCTGAGATAATAGATACCTCGCCTGATTTACTAATTAACATTGAGGGAACTCCATACTCCTGGGCTGAGTTTGTATGGGCAGCCAAAAACGAGGCTGTGCAGCATCTGGATGACCTGCTTTTACGCCGCTTTCGGCTGGGCATCCTCTTGCCCGATGGCGGGATAAGTCTTCTGTCCCAGCTCAAAACTTTAGTTCAGAAACAGCTCGGCTGGGATGATGCGCGATGGACCTCAGAAGCTGTCCGGTATGAGCGCAAATGGAAAGTTGCCCATGGAGTCCCGGCTGGGTGGAGGAACGCATCGAAGAGCAAAAAGTAATATAAAAATAGGGTGCAAAAATGCAAACGCTCATCATAATTAATCCTCATGCGGCTGGTGGGTCCGCTAAAAAAATATTCCACCAAATCGAAAGTCGGTTGGTCAAGGTCTTTGGAGAGTTTATGGTTGCTGTCACCGAAAGGCCGGAGGAAGTTGCGTCCCACCTCAACGCCGCGGCTGAAGTAAATATTTCCCGTTTGATCGTCATCGGTGGCGATGGCACCAATCACGTTGGGCTCAATGCTTTGGCCCAGCGCCCTGACCTTAAGATGGCATTCGGCGGCATTCCTGTGGGGACCGGCCGGGATTGGTCTCGTTCATTAGGAGTTCCTGGAAGTCCGGAAGAGGCAGTGGACTGGCTGGCCCGCGCCCAGCCTGTCCCTTGCGATTTAGGAAAAGTGGAATATCTGGATATGAAGGCTGATGGAAAGCCATCCACTCAGATCTTTCTTAATATCGCCAGTGCCGGTGTTAGCGGCGAGGTTGATTCGCGGGTTAATCGGGCGCGCCGCCGTTCTTCCTTTACTTTTCTTCGAGCCACCATTGCCACTCTCCTAAAATACAGGCCTCAACGTATTCGTGTCCTCTACGACGGAAAGGAATTTTATTTCGGAAGAAGCTATCTGCTTGCTGTGGCCAATGGCCAATACTTCGGCCGGGGGATGTGGATTGCCCCTCACGCTCTGATCAACGACGGGTTGTTTGATGTTGTGCTGGCCGAAGGCATGACGCGCCTGCGCATTCTTTTTCTGCTGCGGACTGTTTTCAGCGGCAAGCACCTCGAGCGGACTGGTGTCCGTCATACCCGCGCAACATCTGTCGAAGTTCACTCAGATGATGGCCCTTTGGGGCTTGATTTTGATGGCGAAGAAGCCTTAGGCCAGGACCTCCGCTTCACAATCCTGCCCGGAGCAGTGAATATTTTGCTCAACCCCTCGACCGCCGCCATCAAGGAAGGGACTACAACATAGCAATTTGCCGATCCCAGCGGATCAATACACCATATTGTTTATACCTTTCCTTTTTCATGCCTGTAAAAAACATAGTGTATAAAATTATAAGAAAATTCAGCTAATTAAGTAATGTGTCCCCCGATTTATTCCTCTTCAACACCACTTAGGCCACTCCTCGATTTCAATGGTATTGAGGTATCTTTCTACTTTAACCCAGGAAGATTCTTTAAGGATTCAGCAACAAGTAGAATTCAAAGAGAAGGATGAATATTGACTTTGTGATGAAATTAAAGACAGCACTTATTATCCAATACTCAAGTGCTTATTGTTCGAATCATCTTGAGCCCACTCAAGAGGACATTTTCGAACAAATTGTAAAATTTAGTATTTCGGAACAGTATATTGAGGAACGGAGTTTAGTAGAGATTTTGATAGAAAAAATAGAATCTTATCTTATTATTTAAGACAACCGAGCCTAAATGACAAAGAGAGTGAGATAAATATCTATATTGATATAATTTGTTCTATATCAATATATTTCTTTCCGCCGATTTCTTTTACATAAGGAATATCTTCAATGCCTAATCCAAAATATAGGTAAATCATTTCTGTTATATGATAAGCTACCTCAGATAATTCAAGGTTTTCTTTCTCAACTTCCAGAAAACCTGACCAATTGTTCTCAGGAGCAGACTGCACTTCATCATCGAAGAAACATTTGATATTTTCTAAATTTCCGATAGCCAATTTATTTTTTTTATTATTCAGATGAAGATTCTTCAGGTCAATTCTGAAGTAAATTTTTTTAGGCGTTTCAGTCATATCACGAATTACACATTCATATAGCTGGACAAAGTTATATATTGACTCAATTAAAGCGACAGGATTAAAAATTAAATCCCTCATCGCCCAACATAAAAAATTTTCATCAGCCTTTAGACCAGCAATTAAAACCCCGTCTTTATAAAGATCAATTGCTTTTCTTTCTCCTCCAGTTACTCTACAAAACATCCCCTTTATGATTCTTGCTCTGTTTAAAACTCTCAACCCAAATCCACGTTCTCTTATTTTGGGTGGAAATTCTAGAGTTGATTTTAAACTTCCTGGCTCCGAGCTAAATAACGTCCCCAATTTTATAGGATTTTCAGGATAGCCAGTTAGAACCATAGATCTTTGTTCTTGCATATTAACTGAAGATAAAGTCAGCTCTATTCTATTTTCAATATCTTTAAATTCGTTATTTGTTTTTTGTGATAATTTTGATATGTCCAGCAAAGCTGATTCAATCGCTTGAAGCCTTGTTTCTATAATTTCACTATAGAAAAGGCCGTCCCTCAATGCTTGATGAAGCTCGATAACGTTCTTCGGACTATTACTTTCCTGTTTTCTCTCGCAGTATCCAAATAAGACCTCACAAATCTTACCCATCTCTTGAACTATACGTTTTATCAAAAAAGGTTTATGTATCTCAGGCTGATTGGGAATTTTGATGACAAATATTCCTTTATTTTGGTCTTCTCTTGGAGGATACCACTTTACCTCAATGTTTATAGGTTTAGGATATAGCCAATCGAAGATTACTTTTATATGTTTGTCAGGATCGCATAATTTCTGATTGAATGCCCGAATTTCTGTAACCTCATCACAATGCCTTTTTCACTCTTAGTGGTCTTCACTCCGACTAGAATATATCCTCCATTTGCATTTGCGAATGAAGATACATCCTTAGCTAATTCATATTTAGAAAGTTCGTCTGTAAGAGTATATATTTCGCTTTTGCAATCAAAGATGCCTGATTCAGATTCTCCTAACAAGTTAATAAAATCACCACTTTGGATTATTGATTCGAGCCTTTCTAATGTTAGAGTCATTATTTACCGCTTATGAAACTCGCATTTATATCATCTTATTTTTGATTCCCAAATGCAGTTAAATCTTCATGTGAAGCGTATTGATTCCCGCAACTCGCTGAAATTGGATATTTTTTTTTGTTGCTTTTCTGAATTATTTTTTTTCTTCTCCTCAATATCGGGCCTCAAGCCTTCTGTCTGGATGTCGATTAATTTCGGCCTTGTTTTTGGAGGAATAATAACTGTGGGTTTATTGGGTTCATTTTGTGGTGGTGGAGCCGGTCTTTCTGCTGGCTTATGTTCATTTTCTTCAGACATCAATTTCTCCTTTAAATATGAAAAGAGTTCTGCCCTCAATTGATCTGAGTATGCACCTTCATGATAAATGTCTTTCAATATAGAAAGTTTTGGGAAAGAGACGCTCTTTTGTGGAAATAACGTCAATAAACAAAAAAAGACGCCAATTGCAACACTTGCTCCAGGAACAATTTTCAAGCATACCAGATCATCATTTATTAACGTCCACTGAAAAATCTCGATTGAAGGAATTAACAATACTCCGAAGAAGGCTAATATTATGGACGCCTTGATGTCTAAAGAGCGTATATTTGAAAGAACAGATTCTTGTTTCAATTCGGCAGTTTCAAGAAGAATATTTAAGTTTTCTGACTCATTATTTGACATATACAATTCCCTCCCATAGTTTTCTATTAATTTTAATAAATTTCAAACTATAAGGCCACCATTAAGGTGGTTTTTTATTTTATCCCTATCTTTTCAACATTTTACTCTAAATTTTGCCTGAAAAGGCAATTTTTTATGTCTTGTTTTGGCATTGTCTCCGTTTTAATCTGGAAAGCATAACCATTAATCAAGGAGGGTATGAGAAAAGTCGAACATAAGAAGGTTCCGAATAACCTGAGGAAATACAGAAAAGCCATAGGGTTGAAGCAAAAGGATGTCGCCAGAATCTTGAACCTCAAGAGCGCGGGGATGATCTCCCGCTGGGAGAAAGGCGGCTGCTTGCCGAGCCTGCTTAACGCTTTCAAGTTGGCGGGCGTGTATTGTGTACTGGTCGACGCCTTGTTTTTCCTCTTGATACGACTGATCAAGAGAAAGATCATGGAAAAGCAGCAAGACATTCTGAGACAAAGACATGCTTAAGAAGAAAAGACGGCAAGATATTTATGCTATATATCGCCGCATTCTAAAAATGGCAAATTTGTCCAATAAAAAAATCGACGAAATGCAAAGGAATATAGGTCTCGTCGCTCAAATCATCTGCGAGCATATATGGAAAAAGAAATTCTATTGATTTATGAACAACGATGAAAAGAACGAAATAAGAAGCATATCCGAAAGAGAATGGTACTGGATAAGCCGAGCTATATTGAAACGATATGGCCGAATTCTAAAAAGTCCGGGGCTTGCCGTTTATAATGTCTTGGCTTCCTATGCGAACTCAAAAAGCCAGACCTGTTTTCCGATCCAAAAATCCATAGCCGAATATTTGGGGCTCAGCATAAGAACGGTTAATAGAAAAATTCGGCTGCTTAAAGACTTCAAGCTGATAAAAGTAAAGAAAACAAGAGGCCGGTGCTTCTATTCGCTTCTCAGGGTCGATATGCCAAAAGAGATACAACAATACGACAAAAGGGATACAAGGGATAAGACACCAGGGAAAACAAACAATAATAAATTAACAAGAATAAATAATAAAAATAATAACGGCAATGAAAGAATTTGCAATTTAAAGCCTATAAGCCATTTTATTGAAAGGCATCGTCAACAAAACTCTAAAAATCATCGGCATTAATCCGGGAACAAGATACCTGGGAATTGCGGTCCTCTATGGATCGGAGCTTATGGATTGGAGGATTAAGGTTCTTAAAGGGAGGTGGTCAAAAAAAAGATGGAAAAGGCGATAGAGATCATCTCCGATTTTGTTGGTCGCTTCAGGCCGGGCGTTTTATCCATAAAGAGACTTCAGCCTTCGCGAAGATCTGAGAATTTGTTGAGATTGGCTAATAAGATCAAAGAATTCTCAAGCTGCAAAAAGATAAAAGTCTGTCAATATTCAAATGAAGAGATTGAGAGCTTCTTTATCGAGGCCGGAAAGCTTAACAAACGAAACCTGATCGAGGCGATCGCAAATTTATATCCGATACTTCATCATGATTTGGCGAAAGAAAGGAGCCATAAAAACGTGTATTATATTCGAGTTTTCGAGGCGGTCGCCTTGGCCTCGGCCTGCGCTCAGGGATTAGGCAAATCTTGATTAGTCAAACGGCTGAAATAGCAATCTGCGACAATGGCCGGGCCAGCAAGAAAGAGATAGTCAAAATCATTATTTCAAAATAACCTGAGTTAAAAGTGTATCCGGGAATCGGGTCGCACGTGATAGCCAACAGCGTCCCGTGGCGTGCCCCCGCAGCCAATGTATCGCCTGTAAAATAAACTTTTCAAGCTGTGTTATTCCGTTTTTCGAGGACCTCGGGCGGCCCGGGAAATAGAGGCAACGGGAGTGTAGCGAACAGCAGGAAGGTTGAAACGCCGAATCGTCTTTCTTCCATTTGCATGTCTGAAAGACTCATATCCCTCATCACTTAAGAAAATATGACGCTAGTAGAAAAGCGCCTAGTGCCTGAGTGATGCGTAGCCACATGGTATGCATAGCCATCTCCAAGCCGAACAGGCCCGTTTAATGAGCGGTCCTTGTTCGCCAAGATCACGTGGACTATAATTTAAAGGGAGACCGTGATGAAAATAAGAGAGCTCATTACCGTAGGTGTTTTTCTCGGCCTATCCGGAGGAATCATCGTTGGGGCCAGGCCGTCTTGTTACCGGCACGACCAGGAAAAAGAGGAAAGGCCGAAATTTTATGCCCTCCGAGTTGTTTCTGAAAAGAATGTCCAAAACGCGAAAGATTCCCTGGGTGTGCCGGACGGCCGCTATGCGGAAATCCCGCCGGGCGCTCAGCTCGTCCTGCTCATGGAGAAAAATTTTATCGACAGCGGCACATTAGTCTGCAAAGGAGAAGCGGACTACGGACTCGAAGGCTGGTTTCATATACAAGCCACGCAGGACGAACGACAAAACTACGCCTGGATGATTATCCATCGAGATCCTTTGACGCCAAACCGCTTTCTCTTTTTTCCAGAGAGCTATATTTGGTGTGGCAACACGGGCGTGAACATGATCAGGATCACTAACCTCGGCCCTAAATCCCTGTTTGTGGACACTGTAATCGGATACGGTATGGAAGCGGAAAGAAGATAGGAGGCAGTAGCCGCGCCGGCCAACGCCCGCCCAAGCTGTTCGGCACATTATGTCCTTTTCCGCTGGCAGCTCTGCGACCTCCCCCAAACCACCCAACTACCAGCCCTGTTTCTACTGTTGGACGTGACGCCAGAATACCCTCGTGTCCATGTACATCTGACCTCGACCTACGCCGCCTGGCTCACTTCCCCTGCCGAAATCTTCCGCCTTAATAACTGTTTCGAGATCATCGATAACGTCCGTGTGCTGAAGCCCGTCAGGTACATCAAACAAACATCTCTGCACAGCTCGTCCTCGTATCGTTTGCTCCGGGGGAGAACTTCGCTATGAAACTCCCCGTTCTGGTCACGCGGCACCTCGATGGCCACCTCCCCAAACCTCTTCATCGTGAACCGCCGCTCATAGGAGCCATTGCGATGATTCGTCTCCCCCTCTTTGCGCTCATAGGGCTCCCAACCCAAAAAATAGCTCAGCTCGGCCCGCATCAACTCCAACAGATACTTGCCGACGCCCTGATTCATTTCCACGCGCATAATCTCCAAGATCCGTTCCGGCTGCCGTTGAATCTCCTTGAAAACATTTCTAAGCCCTGTTACGCTAAGAGAGATTTTCCTGGGCTCTTTCTCCTTTCTTATAAGGTTTGTATTTCATCATCCTTATAAAGGAGAGGAGCCTTTTTTTCTACCTCTCTCCAATTTCACACATAAAAGTTTACACTACCGTTTTTATTAGTTACAAACCGGTTTATATTTTTCTATTAGATTGCTCTCTATAATTTGTCTTCCTGTTTTACTGGATGTTGGCATTGGATAAACTGAAATATATAGGTTGTTTTTTGAGCCGCCAGCCTTGCGAATCCAACAAAAATATTTATGATGAGCGTTAAAAAATTCCCAGTCGGGCCTGTTTTTTGATTCGCCAAAATAAATAACTCTAAATGGGCGAGGTTTTACAGATGTATCTGGAATTAAAATTGCGTATACCCCGGCATGGAAAGGTGGAGTCCAATTTTCAAGTTTTATCGGCTCGCTAAAACGATAACCTCCAAAATTGATAGTCATTAATTTTCTCTTATTGATAATTCTTTAAATTCTTTTTTGTCTATTCTTATGAGGCAATAATCCGCGTAAGCGTCCTGCCAATATTCGGGGAGCTGTAGCTTGATTCCTTGCTTCTACTCGTCTCTCGTTGGCTTCCTAAAAACTAGCCTTTTCCGCTATATTTACTCTCTTTTTCGAATCTCATTTCAGCTTAAACTCTGTTCAGGGCTGGCGTGGCCCGGCTCATTTCTTGCTGAATTCTCTCCTTTAATTAACGCAATTTATTTGTAGCCTTTTATTCCCAAGGTTTTCCTTATCAAAACTATATTAAGATGCTTTTTTCTTTAAGAAATAAGCCGCCAATATAAAAATTACTCCGACAAGTATTATATCCAACGAAATTCTAATACTAATCGCTCTAAATAATCTCAAAATTATGCCAGCGGCAATTAATAAAATCCCTAAAATTTTCATTGTATTATTCTTTTTTCATCCTTATTTTCGAGTTGCATTACATCCGCTTCTCTGGACTAGTTATATGAAATAATTTACTTCTCTTTCTTAACCTCTATCGGCAGGGAAACTTCTCCCTCTAATAGGATAGCTGGTAATTACTCTACTGGCGGGTCGAATCTAATCGGAATTATTATTGAGATTCTTCTCTTTTTTTTAACTTTAAATTATCAATAAATGTAACGCGACGACTCTTTCTCTTGAATCTTTTCCTTTAGTGAGTAATTTTAACAGTAAACTATTGTCTTTATTCTTTCGGGGGAGGGTACAAAACATGGAGAACTAAGATTAATGAAGCTGACCCAAGAATTGCAGGAATTATGTAAACATCCCAAAATTTAATCCACCAATGCTCCAGAATCCATCCCAGACAGGCTCCAAACCAGCCCACACAGACTTCAGCAATAAATCCTACTATTCCTTTGCCTATTTTTATCTTCAACAAATAGAACATGATAACAGACACTACTATACTGATTATAAATAAAAGGAGAGCTGCCAGAAAGTTCATCCCTATCATTTTAACTCACCTCCTTATCTATTTTTGCTTTACAATTAATAAAATAAGCCTTTTTTCATAAATGTCAATACCCCAAAAAAGAGGGGAAAGACCGGTTCATTCGGGAAAAGATCCTTCGGATGGGTTAAACGTAGCTAGACGAATTGGAGGCTGTTGAAGGAAGCGTTGTCTATTATGAGAAATATTCCGCGCCGTCCTCGGCCGAATATTTTTCATGATCTTCTTTTTCCCCCGGGAGAGGAAAGGCCTGGGCGATTTCCGGCGCTTTTGAGCCCGCTTCCGCTATTTTTAGCTCAACTATTAGCTCAACTTGACATCCCATCATGTTATGATTTAGCAACAATAATTAGGGGGCGAGGTAAAACCCGAGGCATGAATGCTCACTCAGCCGGCGCTGCGGAAAAGCAATTTCTTCTATGATGATGT
>Ga0315280_10000756_pt1 | contig 58906 bp, 50 predicted proteins | sample YL17G06_40_MG_FD_203697 | JGI IMG/M metagenome (GOLD analysis project Ga0315280, IMG submission 203697) | Sediment microbial communities from Yellowstone Lake, YNP, Wyoming, USA - YL17G06_40 | ecosystem: Environmental > Aquatic > Freshwater > Lake > Sediment | place: USA: Wyoming | collected... | reverse complement strand
TGGGCTGCGTCCCCTTCTTCCGGCCGCGAGGTTCTCGACCGGGGCCACCTCTTCCGACACCTGCGTCTCACGCCCGGGCAATAGCTGTCTGGGGTCCTCATCCTTCGCGGGACCCCTCATGAGATCACGACAACGATCCTCCCAGCTTGTCGCCACAAACCGCGTTCTGCCCAGCGGTTCCGAGGGACGACGTTTTGAAACCCGACGAGTCGAATCGCCACGGCGATCCCTTCTGCGGGGGGGGGCAGGGCGCAATGGTCCATTGCAGGGGCAATTGACCGCACGGCGAATTGACAAGGGCCTGAGGCAAGTGTATAGAGAGGGACACTCAATTCGCGCCGCGCGTACACATCTGGTTCTGTTTGGGCTTGGAGGCGGGCGGGCATGCTCTTCTCTCAGAGGAAAGGGCGGGTACACCTATGATCCTGGGAAAGATCTGGCGTGCGCTGAAGGCACAAATCAACAAGCTCGCCAACTTGTTTTGGACCGCCGACCCGATTGCCCAAATGCAGTACGAGTATGATCTGGCCGTAAATCAACTCAAAGAGGGGCGAGGGGGATTGGAGCAGTACCGGGCCCTCGTGGAGCGGGTGACCCGGCAGGTGGCCAACAACAAGACCCACATCGCCAGCCTGGAGGCAAAGATTCGGGCGTACTTGCAGGCCGGCGACCGGGAGACTGCGGCGAAGTTCGCCGTCGAACTCCAGAGGGCCCAGAAGGACTTGGCGGAAAACGAAGGCCAGCTCAAGATGCACGAGGAGGCATACACCAACAACCTTACCAAGATCAAACACGCCGGCGGCAAGCTGGCCCAGGTCCGCGACAAGATCCACAAGTACGACGCCGAGCTGAAAATGAGCCGGGCCGAGGCCGAGATGGCGAAGCTCGCGCAGGACTTCAACTTCGACGTGACCACGGACTTCGGCCAAATCGAACAAATAATCCAAGAGAAGATCAGCTTGAACCAGGCCAAGGCCCGGGTGGCAGCCGATCTATCCACCGAGGGGGTTGAGGAGGTCAAGCGCGAGCAGGCCATGGAACAAGCGTTGGCTGAGCAGGCCCTGCGGGATTTCGAGGTGCAGTCGGGGCTGGTCACACCCGAGACCGCTAAAGTGGCCGAGGAGGTCAAGGAGCTGGGGCCAGCCACGACCAAGGTAACGGCCAAACAGGCGTAGAAGTATGGGGGGGAGTGGTTGGCGATGTCCCAAGAGGTTGCCGGAGTCTCGCTCGGAGACAAGACTCGGCCCGTGCCCCCGGGTCACGCCGCCGACTTCCCGGCTTGCTATCCGGGCTGGGCGCGGGAGTTGGCCGATCTGTACTTTTCCGGGACGACGTGCCTATTCATCATTCACGGCAACGTCCACGACCTGATCTGCTGCCCCGCCGGTGACCAGCAGACCTACTGCAATCTCCCCGAGTTCCTGGCCTCGCAAGTGTTCGGCTCATGGGATGTGGTTCTGTACTACGACTTGGCTCGGGGCTTGTGCCCGCTGGCAGGCAATGACTCGCGGCGCTTGCAGGCGATGGTGCAATACCTCAGCAGCCGCCTGGGAGAGCCAAGCACCTGGCCCCGCGACCCGGAGACCCTGCTGTTGTGGCTGGACCGCCTCATCGAGCGGAATCTGCTGGAGGAGGAACCCCGCCGGAAGAGCCTGGCGATCGTCATTGCCTATGCCCAATACTTGGCGGCTCCGGGTGAGCTGGGCGCGCTGTCCCGCGGTCAGGGGACCAACCTGGTCCGCTTCCTGAGCTGGGCCCAGAACCCGTACATCAAGCGGGTCAACATGGGCTTTTGCTTGGTTACGGAGAAGCTCTCCGAGATCAACGACCGGCTCGTGCAAAGCCCGCACGTCGCCGCCATCGAGATTCCCTTGCCGGACCAGGCGGAGCGGGAGCGCTTCTGCAAGTGGGCAGGCCGCAACGGCGAGATCGGTGCGGGGCCATCGGCCGAGCCAACGCCGAGCGAGTTCACCCCCGCGGCATTGGCGGAGCTCTCCAACGGGTTGAGCTTGATCAGTCTGAATGTTCTTCTGGCCCAGGGGAAGCGGACCCAGCAGGGTGTGGAGGGGAGCCGGTTCAAGCAGCTCAAAAAGACGCTGATCGAACGGCAGTGTCGGGGCCTGCTGGAGTTCATCGAGCCGGGGCACACCCTGGACTTAGTGGTCGGCCAGGAGGCGGCTAAAGCCCGGCTGCGCCAGGATGCCCAGTTGATCTCCCGCGGTCTGCTCGACACGGCTCCCATGGGCTACTTGCTGTGCGGTCCGGTGGGCACGGGCAAGACCTTCCTGGCCGAGTGCTACGCCGGCTCGATCGGCATCCCGTGCGTCAAGCTGCGGAACTTCCGCTCCAAGTACGTGGGTGAGACCGAGGGAAACCTGGAGCAGATCTTGACGGTGTTGCGGTCCCTCGGCCCCGTGGTGGTGGTCATCGACGAGGCCGACGCCGCCCTGGGAACCCGGCAGGCCGAGGGCGACTCGGGCACGTCCAGCCGCGTGTTCGCCATGATCGCCAGCCAGATGGGCGACACCCGCGATCGCGGCAAAGTCGTGTGGATGCTGCTCACCAGCCGGCCCGACCTTCTGCCCATCGATCTGAAGCGTCAAGGTCGTGCCGAGGTCCACATTCCCATGTTCTACCCGCAAGACGAGGCAGAGATCCGGGAGATGTTCCTGGCCATGGCGAGGAAGAACAAGGTGGGGCTGGCAGCGGAGGCCTTGCCGCCGGTCAAGGCGGAGCGGCACTTGAGCGGATCGGACATCGAGAGCATTCTACTGTCGGCGAAGCGTCGGGCGCTGGCTGCGGGCCGGTCGGCAGTGTCGAAGGACGACCTGGACGCCGCGCTTTCGGAGTTCATCCCTTCAGCCCAGGGACTGGAGAAGGAGGTGCAGGAATTGGCGGCGGTGCTGGAGTGCACGGAGATGAGCTTCCTGCCGGCGGCGTGGCGAGTCAGGGTCGGCCAGCCCGATGGCCGCACCCGCCTGCAGGAACGGCTTGTGGCCATTCGCCAGTTGACCGAGGATTAGCGCGGCCCTGGCGAACCGGAATCCAGGAGGATCGCATGGCAAAAGGCAAAGCGAAGAGCAAGGCAAAACCCGAGAAGGTCAAGGGCTTGGGGCGTCGGACCAGTTGGTTCGATGTGCAGACCCAGACTCCATTGATTGAAGGTTATGCCCGCCAACTGAAATCGTTTCTTCAGACGATGGCGGACGGCAGAGTAGACAAGGGCGAGATCAAGGACCAAGAGGCGAGGTTGGTTCGGCTCATGCGGGAAATCGAGCCGAAGCTCGACGATCCCTTGCACGCCAAGATCACGGAGTTGCTGTGCGAGCTGACCGCGTATGACATCATGCAGTTGACCTGCGCGATCGGGCAGGCTCGACCCATGACGCAGTTTCGGGGGTAATCGCCATGATCGCCAACGGTGCGTTGCGAAGAGTCGATGATTCCGAGCCCGGCGGTGGGGCACGAGCGTTCCGCCACAGTTCGCTGCCAGCGGTCGTGAAGCTCTGGCCCCTGCTGAGCCTGGGCATCAGTCTGTGTGTGGCCGGCGCGGGTTGCTCCAAGGCGGGGCCAAGACCCGTGCCCAAGCAGTCTGTTCCTGCGAAGCGGCCGGTGCCGTTCCATCCGCCGTATACGATCGAGCTCCCTAAAGCCGACCAGCGGCTGGGCACGGCGGTGATGGTGCTGCTGGATACCTCCGGAAGCATGAGTGAATCGGTGCGGGATCGCAGCGGCGGATTGCGTCCCAAGCACGAGATCGCCCGCGAGGCCCTAGAGGGGATCCTGGAATATACCAACCAGTGGAAGCAGAAGAAGCCCGACCGGGTCTTGGAGTTGGGCATCTACCGCTTTTCGAGCTCCGCCGAGCAGGTGATGCCGATCGGCCCGTTCGATTTTACCAAACTCCAGGCGGCCCTCCGGCAGATTCCTCGACCCGGGGGCGGCACGGCCATCGGCGGCGCCCTGGAACGGGGGTTCCAGGCGCTTTACAGCACCGGCTGCACGCGGAAGTTCGTCGTCTGCATCACCGACGGCGAGAACACCGCCGGCAACCCGCCGGACTACATCGCCCGCATCCTCTATGAGCAAACCAAGGGCGAAGTGGAGATCCACTTTGTGGCCTTCGACACGTCGCCCCAGAAATTCGGTTTTTTGAAGCAAGTCAATGGAAGTGTCGTGGAGGCGGCGGATGGCAAGCAGCTCCAGACCCGTCTGACGGACATTTACGAGAAGCGTATCCTGGCCGAGGCCCCGCCCGCCGAGAAATAACGCAGTCAGCGATCAGCTATCAGGAGGAAGAATCATGCCTGGACAACCCAAACCCACCTTCTACGTCGTGCTGGGCGTGGTCGTGATCGCCCTGATTGCGGTGGCCGTCTGGCGGAGCGACATCATCGCGCCGCACGCGCCCGAGAAGCCGCCGGTGCCCGTGATCGAGCCCGGCAAGTTCGGGGCCGAGGCGCCCGACGCCAAGGGGATCACGACCGTCGAGAAGTACGTCTTCGTTCCCGAGGTCACCCTGCCGCCGGTCAAGGGGGTGTCGGCGTACAAGGCGCTCTCCGGCAACACGGTCCGCTTTGCGATCAACGTTTGGGCCGGCTGGGGGCCGATCATCCTGGCCAACGACGGCTTCAAGCCCGGCCAGGTCTGGAAGGCGCCCGACGGCGAAGACTTCAAGGTCGAGCTGGTCTTGATTGATAATCCCGTGCAGATGCGCGACGCTTATGCCGCCGGCAACGTCCACATCGGCTGGGCGACCCTGGACATGATCCCGCTCTTCATGCCGGAATTCATCAAGGACAGCCGCGTCATGCCGCGCGTTTACCAGCAGATCGACTGGTCCAACGGAGGCGATGGGATCGTGGTGCGCGACTACGTCAAGGAAGCGAGGGACCTGCGCGGCAAGAAGTTGGTGCTGGCGGGCAACTCGCCGTCCCACTATTTCGCCCTGAACATGCTGGTAGCCGCCAGCGTGCAGCCTTCGGAGGTCCAGTGGCTGTTCACGGAGGACGCCTTCCAGGCGGCGGCCGCTTTCAACGCTCAAAAGGAGATCGCCGGCGCGGTCTCCTGGGCGCCGGACATCTACAAGCTGGAGCGCGTCTCCGGCAACCGCATGCTGGTGACCACCGCCCAGGCGAACAAGCTCATCGCCGACGTTTGGTTTGCCCGCGCCGACTTCAGCAGAGACCATCCCGGGATGATCGAGGGGCTGGTGCGCGGCATCTTCGACGCCATGGTCGAGCTGAAAAAGGAGGACCAGCGGCAGCGTCTGGCCAAACTGATGGCCCAAGGGTACAACATCCCCGCCACCGACGCCCTGAACATGCTGGGCGACGCGCACAACACGAACTGGGCCGAAAACGACCAGTTCTTCCTCAACAAGAACAACCCCACCAACTTCGAGGCCGTTTGGAACCGGGCCTACTACCTCTACACGACCATCGGCTCCATCCCCCGGCAGCACGAAAAGGTGCCCTTCGACAAAGTGATGGACTTCACCGTCATCCAGAAACTGGGCAAAGAGCCGAAGTACGCCAACCAGGTGGACGAGTACCGTACGCCGCTGCCGCAGAAAGGCGTCGCCGAAATCCGCGGCGCCGAGAAGCCGATCCTGACCAACACCGTGATTATCCACTTCTACCCGGACAGCGCCAACCTGTACGAGAAGGTCACCAAGGAGATTGACGGCAAGAAGGTCGAGCAGCTCTACGATCCCAACGTGGATTTCGTGCTGGAGGAGATCGGGAAACTGGCCGGGCAGTTCGGGGCGGCCTATGTTATCATCGAAGGCCACACCGATAGCTCCATGCGGGACCAGGTGCCGCCGAGCATCGTCAAGGAGTTGTCTTTGCGGCGGGCCAACGCCGTCAAAGAGGCGTTGCTGGCGAAGTACCCGCAGTTGGATGCCAACCGTTTCGCCGTGGAGGGCAAGGGGTGGGACGAGCCGGCCAATCCGAGCGACCCCAATAACCACGCGAAGAACCGCCGCGTCGAGGTTCGCGTGTTCACGGCCGAGAAGAAGTAGCCGGTCGCGCGTTTCGTGCACCGGCAAGGGAAGAACCTATGGTGGATCAGCCCGCTAGTGCGCCCCTGCCGCCTCCTCGCGCCAAGCAGGAGCCGGTTGCGCCGGGGAAGGTCGAGCGGGGGCAGGTTGGCAACCTGCCCCACACGTTCCGACCGTCCCGCAGCTTGGCCGGCTTCTTCGGCGAGCTTTTTGCCCTGCGCAAGGAGGCGCCGTTGTGGCAGGTCCTCCTTTCCGGCCTGTTCTGCATGGGGTTGTGCTTCGGCCTTTGGTGGTACGTGACCAGCGGCGGCGAGCCGCAGAACCGGATTCTGCCGCCATCCAAGGGGCTTCCCAGCCCGGAAGAGACCTTCGCCAGTTTTCCCAGCTTGTGGTTTGAGCGCGAGCTGACGCGGAATTTTGTCGTCACCCTGCGGAGGCTCGCGCTGGGCTTCGGCCTGGCCGCGGTGGTCGGGGTGCCTCTGGGGGTGCTGTGCGGCTGTTTTTCTCGGGTGAAGGCCTTCTTCTTGCCCATCACCCTCTTCGGCCGGAACATCCCCATTGCCGCCCTGATCCCGCTGAGCTTTTCGCTGTTTGGCATAGGCGAGCTGCAGAAGGTCCTCTTTATCTTCATTGCCTGCGTGGCCTTTATCATCTCGGACACGGCCCGCGCCGTGATGGACGTGGGCACCTACTACGTAGATACCGCTTACACCCTGGGCGCCAGCCGGCGGCAGATCATCCTCAAGGTCTTGGTCCCTCTGGCCATGCCGAGCGTTTTCAACTCGCTGCGGCTCTTGTTCGGGCTGGCTTTCGGCTACATCATGCTCGCGGAGATTGTGAAATTGGGGGGCGAGGTCGGCGGAGTCGGGGACCTCATCATCACCTCTCAGCGTCTCGGGCAGCGCGAGCCCATCATCTTGATCTTGTTGCTGATCCCCGTTGTCGCCCTGCTGATCGATCAGCTCCTGTTTTGGATCCAGAGGGAACTCTTCCCGTATCGGTACGGCGGCGCAGGGGTTCTGAATGCCGGGGTGCGCGCCGTCCTTCAGCGCTGGGAGGACTTCAAACGCTTGTTCTTCCGGCCGGCGGTGACGGCGGAGTTGGGCGTGCCTCCAGTCCGCAAGCCAAAAGCCGAACCGGGCGCGACTCCAGACTGCAAGCCAGAAGGTGAGAAAACGTTGTGACCTCCGCCGGAATGCCTGCCGCGAACGAACCCGCGCCGCGGGGCGCCGCCCAGCCGGTGGGCATGGGGGTGGTCCTCCATCACGTCCGCCAGGTGGAGGAGATCCAGCGCCCGCCCGTCGTCGAGTTCCGCCAAGTCACCAAAACGTACAACGCCGGCCAACCCAACGCCTTCACCGCCATTAAGGACGTCGCCTTCGTGGTGGAGGATCTCATCGACAAGGGGGAATTCGTCTGTATCCTCGGTCCGAGCGGTTGTGGCAAGAGCACCATCCTGAAGCTGATCGCCGGCCTGGAGCCGCAGCACCCGCCTACCGCGGGCGAAGTGCGGGTCAAGGATAAGCCGATCCTCCGTCCCGGCGCCGACCGGGGCATGGTCTTTCAGGACTACACCAGCTTCGACCACCGCACGGTGCTGGACAACGTGACGTTCGGCCTGGAGTGCACGGGCATGTCCCGCAAGGAACGCTACGAGCTGGGCCGGCACTGGATCGGGCGCGTCGGCCTGAAGGTTGATACGGATCAGAACAAGTATCCGCACGAGCTGTCCGGGGGCATGCGGCAACGGGTGGCGATCGCCCGGACCTTGGTCCTGCGGCCCCCGATCATCCTCATGGACGAGCCCTTCGGGGCCCTCGACCCCCAGACGCGCATGAACATGCAGGACCTGCTGGTGGGCCTGTGGCGGGAGGTCGAGACGACGGTTTTCTTTGTGACCCATTCGATCGAGGAGGCGGTCTTCCTGGGCGACCGGGTGTATATCATGAGCAACTCGCCGGGGACCGTTCTGAAGGAATTGCAGATCGACTCCGCCGATCGACCTTCCAAAGACATGCAGCGCGAGCCGCGTTTTCAGGAAACGGTTTACTACATCCGGGATCTCATCGGTCAGTTGGAGGAAAGCCGCCGGGCGGGGACGTAAGGCGTGCGGGACCTTCGAGTCGAGAGTCGAGAGTTAAGAGTCGAGAGCCAGACTACCCGCCCCCCACTCCAGACGCTCGACCCTCGACTTTCGACTGTTAACGGCGGGTGGCGTCGTGAGACTCTTCAAGTACCTCAAAGCAGCCTTCTTGAATCACTGGAACCTCCTCGGCTTCCTGGGCGGGATGGCGTTCGCCCTGGTGATCGGCCGGCTCGACGTCTTCGGCCCGCTGGTCCTGGCCGGGGAGATCGCCTACCTGGGCCTGCTGGGAACGCATCCCCGATTCCAGGAGTACGTCAACGCGCAGGAGGCGAAGGCCCTGCGCCAAGAAGGCGCGGTCACTGCCGGTCAGGCCGTGCAGCGGATCCTGGGCCTGCTGCCGGAAAAGCAAGTGGCCCAGTTCGAGGCCCTGCGTGCCCAGTGCCTTGAGCTGCGGCAGATCGCCCAGGAGATCCACGGCACCTCCGAGCCCGAAAGCCCTCCCCTGGAATCGCTGCAGTTGGCCGGCTTGGATCGCCTGCTGTGGATCTACCTCCGGCTCCTCTTCACCCAGCACATGCTGGAACGCTTCTTCCAGCGGACCAGCCAGTCCGACATCCAGAAGGATATCGACAGCCTCCAGGAGCGGCTCGGCCGCCTCGCCCAGGGACCGGACGATCCCCAGAAGCAGCGCGTCCGCAAAACCCTGGACGATAACCTGACCACCTGCCGCGAGCGGCTGGCAAACTCCCAAAAGGCCCGCGACAACAGCGAGTTCGTGCAGTTGGAAATCGAGCGTCTGGAGAACAAGATCCGCTCGCTAAGCGAGCTGGCCGTCAACCGTCAGGAGCCGGGCTTCATCTCCAGCCAGGTGGACCAGGTTGCCTCCGGCCTTGCCCAAACAGAGCGGACCATGAGCGAACTCCAGTTCGCGACGGGTTTGCAGACCATCGACGAAGAGGTTCCTGAACTGCTGCAGCGCAAGGCGATCAAAACGCGTAAGTAATCCGACTGTAAACGCTTCTGAGGTCACAACCACAAACTGCTGACGAAGAGGCCGGCATAAGGATGGGGCCTGGGCGACGAGGAGAGGGGTCCCCGGGCGAGAATCCCGGCGGAAAGGAGCCGGCCTCAGCGGGCGCTGAGAGATGAGGCGGGCGATCTGCCGGTTCCTCCCCGGTTCCTTCTCACGGCCCTCGATCACACCTCGATCCCCTGGTACTTGGCCACACGCTCCAGGTCCTTGAGCAACTCCGCGGGACTCTGATGCCGGTCGCTGGGACGCTTGGCCAGCATCCGCAACACGATCCCCTCGAACAAGTCGGGGATCGAAAGCTGGTGCTTCTTGGGCTTCTCCGGCTCTTCCTGGCGGATCCTGGTGATGACCTCCGGCAGCGACTCGCCCTCAAACGGCGGGCGGCCCGCGAGCAAAGCGTAAACCGTCGCCCCCAGGCTGTAAATGTCCGAGCGGCAGTCTACTCGACGATGTTCGGGTGGTGGATCGGCATCATCGTCTTCATCGCCCGCACAAACCGCTGCACCTCCTCCTCGTTCTGCGAGGTCTCCGGCCAGAGGACCTTCAGGGCCACGAGGCGGCCGTGCTCCGGGTCCTGGGCCCGAAACACCATGCCCGAGGAGCCCACGGCCAGCTTTGCCCCGATCTCAAAATGGGCGATCTTCGTGCCCGGAAGGTCTTGGAGCGGGGTAACGGCCGGTTTGGGCCGGGGCTTGGACAGCCCGGGGCGGGCCATGGTCGTCTCGTCCGCAGCCCCCTCCAGGCGGAAGCGAAGCTCGGTATTGCCGATCCGGATCAAGTCGCCGGGCTTCAGCTCGCACTTCGTAATTGGCTGGCCACCCACCAGCGTGCCGCTGCGGCTGCCTGCGTCGCTTAGACGGAACTTGCCTCCGTCCACCTCGATGCGGCAGTGCGAGCGCGAGGCAAAGGGATCGTTCAACCGGGCCGACGCCGTCTCCCCGCGGCCGATCACCAGCGTCTGCCCTTCCTCCAACGAAAACGTCCGCCCTTGGTCAGGGCCGGAAATCACTACGAGGTGTGCAAGCATGTCCAAGTCCTTTACCTGATGATCGTGAAAACCAGCAGTATAATCGCTCCGCCGGCTCGGCCGAACCCCGCGAGTCCCCCGTTGCAGAAGAATTCGCGTCCTTTCAGGGTGCGCGATTCGAGGCATCCCAAACTTTGATCGCGAGGTCGTAGCCGCCGCTGGCGATCCGCTTTCCGTCGGGGCTGAAGGCCACGCTCGACACGCCGCCTGTGTGGCCCTTGACCGTGAGCGTTTCCTGGCCTGTGGCCGCGTCCCACACCTTCAGCGTTCTGTCCCAACTGCCGCTGGCGATCCGCTTCCCGTCCGGGCCGAAGGCCACGCTCGACACCCAGCTTTCGTGGCCCGTGAGCGTTTCCCGGCCGCCGGTGGCGTCCCACACCCTCACCGTATTGTCCTTGCTGGCGCTGGCGATCCGCTTCCCGTCGGGACTGAAGGCCACGCTATTCACCGCTTCTGCGTGCCCCTTGAGCGTGAGCGTTTCCTGGCCGGTCGTCGCGTCCCACACCCTAAGCGTATTGTCCCGGCTGGCGCTGGCGATCCGCTTCCCGTCCGGGCTGAAGGCCACGCTCGACACGCCGCCTGTGTGACCCTTGAGCGTGAGCGTTTCCTGGCCGCTGGCCGCGTCCCACACCGTCAACGTTCTGTCGTAGCTAACGCTGGCGATTCGCTTCCCGTCGGGACTGAAGGCCACGCTATTCACAGGGCCTTTGTGGCCCTCGAGCGTGAGCGTTTCCTGGCCGCTGGCCGCGTCCCACACCTTGATCGCTCCATCGAAGCTGGCGCTGGCGATCCGCTTCCCGTCGGGGCTGAAGGTCACGCTCGACACCCTTCCTGGGTGGCCCGTGAGCGTGAGCATTTCCCGGCCGCTGGCCGCGTCCCACACCTTGACCGTCTTGTCTTCGCTGCCGCTGGCAATCCGCTTCCCGTCGGGGCTGAAGGCCACGCTCGACACGGGGGCTCTGTGGGCATTGAGCGTTTGCGTTTCCTCGCCCGTGGTCGCGTCCCACGTCTTCAGCGTACCGTCGTAGCTTCCGCTGGCGATCCGCTTCCCGTCGGGGCTGAAGGCCACGCTCAACACCCAGCTCTTGTGGCCCTTGAGCGTGAGCGTTTCCCGGCCGCTGGCCGTGTCCCACACCTTCACCGTCGTGTCGTCCCCGGAGCAGGCGCTGCCGCTGGCGATCCGTTTCCCGTCGGGGCTGAAGGCCACGCTCCACACCCAGCCTGTGTGGCCCTTGAGCGTTTTGTGGCTCTTGTTGAACAAAGTGTACACGTAGTCGTATTCCCACCCGCGGAGGTCCTTGCGGCAGGCGTCCAAATACTGCCAAGCCGAATACACGTTATTGGTTTCCCATTCGCGCAAGGCGGAGGCGATTTGACTGGCGTACAACAGCCCCTCTGACCGGAGGAGCTGCTTCTCAGTCTCCTGTTGTGCCCTCGTTGCGACCGCCGCGCGATCGCTGGCCTTGATGCCGAAGAGCGTGGAAATCACCGTGCCCGCCACCAGAGACACAATCACCGCCGCGGCCAGAGACGCCACCACCGGCTTGCGCTTGCACCAACGCCAGACGCGCTCGGGGCGGCTCACGGGGCGGGCGTGGATGGGCTCGCCCGCAAGGTAGCGGGCCAGCTCGTCGGCCAGGTCTTGGGCCGTGGCGTAGCGGTGGGCGCGGTCCTTTTCGAGGCATTTCAGCGTGATCGTCTCCAGGTCGCGCGGGATGCCGGCGTTGAGTTGCCGCGGGGGGACGGGCTCTTGGTCCAAGACCTGGAGCACCGTGTCGATCGGCGTGGCGGCTTGGAACGGCGGGCGGCCGGTCAGCAGGGTGTAGAGGACCGCGCCGAGGGCGTAGATGTCCGAGGCGGGGGTGATTTGGTGGAGTTTGCCCGAGGCCTGCTCGGGCGGCATGTAGCTCGGCGTGCCGAGGACTTGGCCCGTCGCCGTCAGGCCGCTGTCGCCGGTCACCCGCTTGGCCAGGCCGAAATCGGTGATGCGGGGAAAAGCGGAAAGCGGAGAGCGGAAAGCGGAACCCTCTTCGCCCGCCACCCGCCACCCGCCACCCGCCACCGACCCCCCGCTTTCCGCTTTCCGCTTTCCGACTTCCGCTTTCGCAACGAGGATGTTCGCCGGCTTGAGGTCCCGGTGGATCACGCCCTTCTGATGGGCATAGTGGACCGCCTCGGCTACTGCCTTGACGAGCTCGGCCGCCTCACGCGGCGGGAGCGGCCCTTGCGCCACGCGGGCAGAGAGACTCTGCCCTTCCACGTAGCCCATCGAGAAGTAGTGTTGGCCTTCGTGCTGGCCCACCTCGAAGATCGGCACAATGCCCGGGTGGTCGAGCTGTGCCGCTGCTTCGGCCTCGGTGTAGAAACGCTTGATGTCTTCCTCGCCGGCCAGTTGCCCGGCGAGGACCATCTTGAGGGCCACCACCCGGTTGAGGCTGATCTGCCGGGCCTTGTAGACCACGCCCATTCCGCCGCGGCCGATCTCTTCCAGGAGTTCATAGTCGCCGAAGTAGCGGACCTTGGTGCCCAGCGGCGGCTCAAGGATTTGTCCAGGCGGCAGGGTCTCGTCATCGGCCGACGCCGGCTTGAGCGACTGCGTCTCGTCGCTCATGGCCAGACCGGCTGCTGGGGCATCGCTCCGCTCTGCCCCAGCCACCCCCCGCTCTGCCCCAGCCACCCCCATCAACCCCGCGAGGGCCTTCATCTTGTCGTGGTCGGCAAAAAACGCCGCCAGTTCCTCGGCCAGTTCCGGATGGTGGGCGAGCAATTGCCGCCGATCCGGCGCCTTGCCCGCCGCGTCTGCTTCAAGAAAGCTCGCCACAATCGCCTGGAGACTTTCTTCGTGCGGCGGAAGTCCGCTATCGCCCTGCTGCCCGCCCGCGCTTTCCGAAAGATTCTCCATGGCCTACTCCTTCTCCCTACTCTCTTTCGTGCTTTCGCCCTTTCGCGCTTTCGTGATTGCCCCATTCGCTCGCTATAGTTCCTTCTTCTCCGACAGCCGCTGGCGGAGCTGCGTGAGTCCCCGGTGGAGCAGTCCCGCCACGGCCGAAACGCTCCGCCCCAGATGCTCGGCAATCTCGGCCAGCGAGCAGCCCTGCCAGTAATACAGAACCACGGCTTCGCGCTGCCCCTCCGGGAGCCCCTCCACGGCGTCCGCGGCCCGGAGCACCTCCTCCATGCGCTGGACCTTCTGGCTCGGCGAGGACTCTTCGGCCGCCAGCCAGGACTTCAGCCGGGCCGACGAGTCGTCGCAGGCCGCGTCCATCGACCGCTCGCAAGAGACGTCCCGCTTGGCCCGGCGGAAATCGCGGACGCAGTGCAACAGGTTTCGGGCGAGGATCTGCCGGAGCCATGCTGCCAACTCCCCATCGCTGGTCCCGCGGAACTTGTTCCAGGCCCGGTGCGCGTGCAGCAAGGTCTGCTGCACGACATCCGAGGGGTCCAGTTTGGCCCGCAGTCTGCGGTCCAGCCGTGCCTCGGCCAAGAGCCGCAGATAGGAGCGATATCGCTCCAGCTCCGGCCTGCTGCCGACCGCCGCGGGGTCCATCGCTGTCCCCCCATGTCAAGAGGAGCCCGAGTGGCAACGGATTGTGCGCGCCAAGATGCACGGACGAGGGCCGGTCGCCCAGGCGGCGAACCGACGGCAGATTGCGCTCCCGACAAATGCCAAAGCGAATCCCAAGCCAGTTTATAACCTTCCTGGCCGCGAAATGCCATCACTCCCATAAGAAGTTTCCCAGGCCCGGCGCTGCTCCCGCCCAACAACAATGGCCAGAGCACCCCCGCCGAAGTCCTGCCCCGCACAGGCCCTCCGGCGGTGTCAATGCACCCTGAGCATATCCCGACCAGACCCTGCCGACAATCGACGCACGGGGCCGGCCAGCGGTTGCCCGCTTGCGGACGATGCTCTTCACCCCGGCCGGAAGCGGCTTGGCTGCGGTCTTATGGTAGTCGGTGCCTATGGGTCAGCCCGGCTTTGACCAGGAATCGCCCCCGTGGGCTTCGCCGCTCCGATGGACCATAATGGTGCACGGGTGCGGGTCCTCCCGCGGCGTCCTCTAACTATGTCCCCCAAGTGCGGAGGCTGCCGTATGGCGTCTTCGGTGGTTTTCGAGGAACAGATCGAAGTCCCCTTCTTTCGATCGCTAGCTGATTTCCGCGTCTGGGCTACGTCGGACGACTTTCCGGAGAAAGTAAGAGTCGACTTCCTTGCCGGCCGGATCGAGGCGGATATGTCGCCCGAGGATCTCTTTTCCCGTGGATCGCTCAAGAGGGAGATCGCGCGAGTCTTGGGCGACATTCTCAAGGCCACTTCCGCCGGGTATCTCTTCAGCGACCGCACGCGGGTTTCGTGCCCCGACGCAGACGTATCTGTCGAGCCGGACATTGTGTTCGTTTCGGAGGATTCGCTGGAGACCGGCCGCGTGCGCCTGGTTCCCAAGGCTACGCGCGAGCCCGACCGGTTCGTCGAAGTCGAGGGGCCGCCGGACCTGATCGTCGAGATCGTCTCCGACAGCTCCCAGACCAAGGACACTCAGCGGCTCCCGGCCGCTTACTACCGGGCGGGCGTGCCCGAGTTCTGGCTGATCGACGCCCGCGGCGAAGAACTCTTCTTCCAAATCCACCGGCCCGGCGCATCGGCTTACGAGCCGGCCCCGCGCGATGCGGAGGGCTTCCAGCAGTCCGCGGTCTTCGCCACCTGGTTCCGTCTCACCCGCCGCCGCAACGACCGCGGGCGATGGACGTTTGATCTCGCGGAGAAAAGCGTTTCTGCGGCGTCCGATTGAATCAGCACTGGCGCCGCCGGTCGGCCACGGTTTGGCGCCTGAAAGGCTCAAATGAGACAGCCCAGGGCAACGCCCTGGGAGAAGGACCGCCGATTGTCGCGAGTCAGCCCTGGAGGGACGAAATACACTGGGATGCAGCCATGGATTGCGCCCTTTCAGGGCTTGCGTTCTTATCGTGTCTCTCTACCCAGGGCGTTGCCTTGGGCTGCCGAATAGAAGCCCTTCGGGCTTCCCCGGGGGCCGTCGCTATCGTCACCCCGTCACCCCCGCTCTCCGCCTCCCCCATTGACACCTCTCTGTCCGGCCGTACATTGGAGGGGGAGAAGAAGCAAGGGATCGAGGACGAGGGACGCACGGACACCGGGTGACGAGGTCTCGCGTTCTCGCCCTTTCACCTTCTCACCCTTGCGCGTTCGAGGGCGGAAAAAGGCACAAAACTGGCTGCATCGCCGTTTTGATGTCCCGATGAGGGAAAGGGATGCCGACAAAGCCACCGAAGAATACCGCCAAAAGGAAGCCGCGGTTAAAGCACATTGTGTGCAAGCCGTGCTGGGAGCTCAAGTATTGCCCATACGGTCCATTGGTCGAATTCTTTCCACTGCCCTCCGATGATCGACCTCTCAGCGATGTGAGGAAGTGCTATGAGAGTTGCATAGGCGCAGTACGCAGTGGGTCGCTGAAGACCGTTCGCGAGATTTACACCGCGATCGAGAACGTATTGGCCCTGGAGCCACGACGGTGGAAATGGATAAACCAGTATCGCACCGAGGAATTGCGCTGCTCAGTATTCGGCCACATATGCCCGGTTTTCTTTTCTGCTGAGCCGTTCACAGAAACCAAACACGGCAGACGGACGAAGCGAGTGGTTCCCAGGGATGTGATGCTGAAAGTTGTGCGTCGTGACGGACAAGTTTGCCGCGTCTGTCAAAGGAATGTTCCAGATGATGAGATCGAATTCGATCATCTCATTCCACATTCGAGAGGTGGCCCGACACACGCAGAGAACATCAGGATTCTTTGCCGTGCCTGCAATCGGAAGAAGAAGGATAGTCTGAAGGGGCTGCTGGCGGAGGGTCCATTCGGCATTAAGCGACCTTGACCCGAAGTCGCCCGAGTCAATGGTCCTGGAAGGCTGGCAGCGTGAAAGACACGAAGCACTGGATGGCTCCCGACTGCGACGCTCCGCCCGAGGAATTCCGGGAGTACACTCAATTATGAGAGACGCATCCGCAGGGCCGTCCTCGGTACATCGGTCGGTAATGTCCCCGCTGCGAACTGAACGGACATGATCCGTAAGCGGACTGACCCGACGGTCCGCTCAGCGGAGTTCCCGCTCCGCCTCTCGGATGGCGGCCGACGCGTCGCGCCAAGACCGCTGCATTTCGGCATCGTCGCCCACGTGCGATATGGTCGGGAATTCGATCTTGAGCCCCCAGTGGAACTGGGCATGCTTGTAGCACTCCACAGCCTCGCGGATCTTGCCGGCAACCTGCGGCAGGGCTCTCGCGTCGTCCGATTCCAGGAAAGGCTTGATCTCCGCGTATTGCTCGCCAAGCACCCGGTTGTAGTCGGACCAAGTCACCCCCATCTCGGTCCGCGCCTCGATCCGCTTCAGCGCATCCAATGCCGCGCGAGCCTTTCCATGGCTGCCTCCGCCGAACAGGAGGCCGGCAATGGCCACAAGAAAAGCGACGACCATGAGGGCACCGACCGCGAGGGCCGCCCAGTAGATCGCCCTCCACAGGCCGCGCAGTGTGAGGCGCTTTGTCGACGGCCGTTCGGGTTTCGGTCGGTAGTCCATTTCCCGGCGAAACCCCGGCCAGGTGGAATCCACCCAACAATCGCGTTCCGCCGGTAAGCGGCCGTCCGTCGAGTCGAGTGGCTTTGCACGCGGCGGCGCGGGCTTGGGCGCCGACGGTGTACCGTCAGTCCATGCGCCGCCGTCCTGAGGAGCGCTCATCGCCGTCGCCTCCGATTCCGCTTCCTCGGATGAAGAGGGGCACGGTCACCTCGCGATGCTCGCGTCTTCGCGATGCACGCAGTACCCCCCGTCGGACGCCTCTACCCTAGCGTGCCACGGCGTGCCTGTCAACAGGAACGTGTTGAGGGCCGAATGCGATTGCCTACTCGACAAGATTACGTGGCTAAACGGTTCCTGACACTTTTCTTGCCGCCCTTTTTGCGACCGTCTCTCGCGTCACCGGCCGGATGAGGCCGCGCTCGCAGGTGATGGCGGTGATGAGCCGCGCGGGGCTGACGTCGAAGGCGGGATTGTAGACGTTCATTCCCGCCTATCGTCGAATCCGGATACGGCCGCGTGTGACTGTGACGATGACTGGCCCCGTTAGCTCGGCCGCGTGATGCTCCAGCAGTTCCGTCATGCCGCTGACTTGTTGGTCAACAGTCAGCTCCACAAGCCGGACGATCGGCCCGTGTGGCAGTCTCCGAACGAAAACGAGTTCGCCAAAGTCCTTGTCCTCGGTCACCAGCACACGCTCATCCTCAAGTGCCAGCGCCATAAGCCGCTCGTCGCTGGCCTTGGGATCGATGGCCACGACAGACCGCACGTCGTGCCCCTGCCTGACGAGAAAGGCTTCCAATGATCGCGACGACACGCACACGTCGAGCAGGAACTTCATGACGCCCCGGCCCTTGCGATCCGCTCTTGCACCTGCTCACCCGACATTGACCGATGCGCATACGCCAGGCACGCCTGGATGTCGGCCGCCTCCAGAAACGGATACTCTTGGAGCAACCGCTCGGGCGTGTCTCCGGCCGCCAGCATTCCGAGTATGTGTTCGACAGCGATCCGCATTCCGCGAATGATCGGCTTGCCGCCGAAGATCGCGGGGTCCACGGTGACACGCTCGAGCAATTCATCTTCAGTCATGGGCCATTCCTCCCATCGCGGCTCTTTCACCTGTCTTATTATACCTGGGATACAAGGCTGACGGGGCGTTGCCCAGTTGACACCTTCTCTATAATCGCCTCGCGCGGCACCTGCCGGATCAGGCCGCGCTCGCAGGTGATGGCGGTGATGAGCCGCGCGGGGGTGATGTCGAACGCCGGATTGTAGACGTCGATTCCGTCGGGGCCGGTCTGGCGGCCGAGAGCGTGGGTGATCTCGCGCGGGTCGCGGTTTTCGACGGAAATGGCGTCGCCGTTGGCGGGGATCCGGTCGGCCGGGGTGATCGCCGCGTGGACGCGGCCCTCGCGCATCGCTTGCGCGGCCATCGAGGTCCAGATCGCTGAGGGGCTACGGGCCGGTCTTCTTGACGGCTCCGCCATTGTCCGACGACGGGTCGGTGACAAAAGGATTGCCGGGGTCGGCGTCCTCCGGAGCGTCCTTCGGGGCCTTCTTCGGGGACGCCTTCTTGGTGGCCGGCGTCTTGGTGCTCAGGCCCGGCTTCTTCGGAGCCGACTTCGACTTGGCGGCCGTGCCTGAGCCCGCAAAGGGATTCACGTCCTCCTCGGCCGGCTTCTTCCCAGCGGTCGGGCCCGGTTCCGCCGGTCCAGCCACCGGAATCTTTGCCCCAGGGCCGGGCGGCGCGAACAGGTCCGTGTCGTCCGGGGCTGGCACGGCGACGGTGGCCTTTTTCGCGGGAGCCGGGGACTTCTCCGCAGGCGGAGCAATCTCCGTGGCCGGAGCGGCCGCCTTGCCAGGCACGGCGGCTTTGATCGCCTCGAACGGGTTCTCGTCCGGCTGCGTCGGCGGAGGCGGGACTTTCGTCTTTCCGGCGGGCACCGGCTCCGGACCCGGCGCGGGAGGCTGCTTCGTCACGGGGGCGGGAGCCGGTTTGACGCCCGGGCCCTCAGCCGGCGGCGGCTCGGGCGGTGGCGTCGGCGACTTCGCGCCCGCCGCCTGCTGCTGGAGCACGCGCTCTTCCTCGCGGCGAAGGGCCTCGTAGCGGGCCTTGCGCAACTGTTCCGCGCGCTGGAACTCCAGTGCCCGCGCCTCCGCACGGAATTGCTCCAGGAGCATCCGATTGGGCCCCTGGATCCGTTCCAACGCCCGGCTGACGTTGTAAGTGCGTTCGAGATCCTTGGCCTCCAGTTTGGCCCCCTGCTGGAAATCCCGTTTGGCCTCATCCTCGCGGCCCAGCCGCACATACGTCAGCCCACGAAAATAGAGGGCCCGCGGGTCATTGGCCGCGGAGGCGATCACCGAGGTGAGCACGTCATGGGCACGTTGATAGTTGGCCGAGAAATAGGCATGGACCCCGGCCCCGTACATTTCCTGGGAAACGGGGTTTTGGGCGTACAGCGGCGCGCTGCACAGGAGGAGCAATCCCCCTGACAACGCAGCAAGTCTCCTCAACATGACACGGACTCCTAGCAGTAAGACCGGTAACTGCGGATGGCCGGGCAGCGCTCCTGTAAATAGTAATTCCGCATCGCCGGGTTTGCAAGCAAACCCAATCCCGGTGAGCACTTGAGAGGCCCTGGGGGAAGATGCCGAGGCGGAGGGGCGAGGGGGGCACCGGGTGGCACTGAATCCGTCCACGGGGGCAGACAAGGAAGCCGGCGTGGAGACCCGCGTTGGCTTGGGGTCGGCGACCGGCGAGCGCAGCCGAAAGGAAGGGGCTGCGCTTGCCGGTGCGTTTTGGACGAGTGCCAGGTGGCGGGGACCTCGATCCACCGCGTGTGCCCTGCGAGGAACCGGCCACCCAGAGGCCTGCCGGGGGAAGCGAACGCGCCCCGTGTTCCAAGCGCGGGCAATGCGGAGGGAGGAGGGTCTCCCTGTCGGTCGTCGGCACCCACACCCACCGGGCGATCACCCCATCGACTCCGGCGGTGCGTTCGGCACCCTGCGGCGGGAAGTTCTCCATTTTCCGGCCGCTGCCTATTCATCGTAAAGCGGTCAGAGGGGTCTTAACGCGAAAGCCGATCCGATCGGGATTTCTTATGGCTCTCCCGCGGCTTAACGCGGGTGTAGGACTTGTACGGGTTTTCCATTGGAAGACAGGTAAAGGGGGGGGTAGTAGGGGTCGGGGGTAAAGCGTCGGGGATCGGGAATTTGGGATTGGGGAATGGGCGTGCAGGACGCGCCGCGCAAGCGCGGCAGCTAAACGCTGGACTTGTCCCTGGCCCCCGGCTCCTCGCCCCTCGTCTGTAATCCATCGCCAATTGCCGCTCACGGGTGGTCCGCTACCCTTGACGGTGGCGAAATGGGAGAACTATACTAGGGTGTTGCTATAGCCGGGCTTCTATCTTGAGGGGCCGCTTGCCGCGTCCACTTGCTCGGGGAGTTCGTCGCCGATGAAATGCTCGCTCCGATGGTCGCCGTGTCTTGCCGCTTTGGCGGTCGCGGCACTCGTGCTGTGCGTCCCGTGGCAGTCGCTCGGTCAGACGAAGAAGGGCGCCGGCGCGCCCGCGGCCAAGAAGTCCGCTACCGCCAAGGGAGCAGCCGGCGCGGGACTGTTTCCGAAGCCGGCGCCGAAGAAGACCCCTGCTGCCAAGACTTCGCCCGAGGCGCCGCCGACCAAGCCTTCTCCTGAGACCGAAATCCTGGAGAAGATCCCGCCGGAACTGCAAGACCCGCTGACGTACCCCGCGCCGGCGAAACCCGAGCCGCCCGGTCCGCGGGGCCCCTATCGCGGGCTGGCGTCCGGCGTAATGATCGCAATTCCGCCGGATCGGAACCCGGAGGACAGCGTGGACGTCCACAACGTGGTGGAGCTGCAGCAGTACGATTGGGCCAGGGGGGTCCGATTCCGCCGCGACGTTTGGGCCTTGGAGTTCCGCTTCAAGCCGGTGCGCATCCTGGACGTGGACGTGCCTCAGCCGAGCGGAAAAATGCAGCGCAAGCCGATCTGGTACCTGGTGTACTCCGTCACCAATCGCGGCAAAGTGATGGAGCAGGTCGAGCAGCCCGACGGGACGTACAAGCTCGCGTTCGCCGACAAGGTCGAGGAGGTCGTGCCTCAGCCGAATGGAACGCTGAAGCGGGAGCCCGTCGAGGAGCCGACGCTCTTCGCGCCTGAGTTCCTCTTCGAGAGCATCAATACGGGCAAGCGGTATCCGGACCGCGTGATTCCGGTGGCCATGGCGGCGATCGCGCTGCGCGAGGATCCGAACCGGCAGTTCTACAATCCGGTCGAGATCACGCGCCCGTTGAAGCTCGGGGAGAGGGTCTGGGGGATCGCCACGTGGGAAGACGTTGATCCTCGGACGGACCGGTTCTCGATCTACGTGGCGGGGCTGACCAACGCGTACCGGTGGACCGACCGGCTCGGCGCGTACAAGAAAGGAGATCCGCCGGGGACGGGCCAGCATCTCTGGCGCCGGACGCTGAAGCTCAACTTCTGGCGCCCCGGCGACGCACAGTTTGTGGACGAGTCGCAAATCCGCTTCGGCATCCCCGGGGAGCCGTCGCACGTGTGGATGTACTGCGACGCAGAGTTTCGCGAGATGCCGCAGCCGTCCGGCGAGAAGCCGCAGCCGCCCGGGGCCGCCGAGGACTTGGCGGGCGGCAATGGTCAGGGCGGCGGGACACGTTGACTACCGGCCCGGTGGGCGGTAAAAAGATAGGTCCCCCTTCGACTGCGCCCCACAAGTAAGGGGCGTCGCAACGCGGCGGATCGCGCCATCTGGTACTGAAGCGGGGCGGTTGGTGCATAATTCGGTGGGATCGGCCCACCTTGCAGAGGTGAGGAAGCTAACATGGCACACAAAAAAGGACAAGGTTCCAGCCGCAACGGGCGGGATTCTGCAGGGCAGCGGCGGGGCGTCAAGCGATTCGGCGGCGAGTTCGTCCAGGCAGGGAGCATCCTGGTCCGCCAGGTGGGAACGAAGTTTCACCCCGGCAGCGGGGTCGGCCGCGGCAAGGACTACACCCTCTTCGCCCTGGTGGACGGCCATGTGAGGTTTGATCGGGAGGGGCGCCGGGTCAACGTGGACGCCAGCGCCAACTAGGCGCCTGTTTCGGAGACCGACGTTTTCGCTCGGACCTGTTTGGCTTTTCGCAATCAGCCATCAGCGGTCAGCCGTCAGCTTTCAGCAGTCAGCTATCAGCCACTGACGTTCAACTCTTCTTAAGACCCGGATTTCCTCGCTGATAGCTGAAGGCTGATTGCTGAAAGCTGACGGCTGAAAGCCCCTTCCGGAGGGCGGCCTATCTGGGTCTTCGCGGTTCTCTGCAAATGTTCGTAGACGAAGTCGAGATCCGGGTGGAAGCCGGCAGTGGGGGCGACGGCTGCGTGAGTTTCCGCCGCGAGAAATACGTTCCGCGCGGCGGCCCCGACGGCGGCGACGGCGGCGATGGCGGGAGCGTGATCGTCCGGGCCGAAGAGGGGAGCGACAGCTTGGCCCCGCTGGCTCATCGCAAGCACTGGAAGGCCCAGAGGGGCGAGCCCGGCCGCGGGTCCCAATGCCACGGCGCGTCGGCCGAAGACCTCGTGATCCGCGTGCCGCCGGGGACCCTGGTGATCGATGCCGAAGGCGGCCACGTGCTGAAGGACCTGGCCCGGCTTGGCCACCAGGTGATCGTCGCCCGCGGCGGGAAAGGCGGGAAGGGGAACCTTCGCTTCAAGTCGTCCACCGACCGCGCCCCGCGTCAAGCGACGCCCGGCGGCGAAGGCCAGTCCCGCCTGGTGCGCCTGGAGCTGAAGGTCATCGCCGACGTGGGCCTGATCGGCAAGCCCAACGCCGGCAAGAGCACGCTCCTGAGCCGCCTCTCCCGGGCCCGGCCGGAGATCGCCGCGTACCCGTTCACCACCAAGTATCCGAACCTCGGCCGGGTGCAGATCGATTTCGATCGCTCATTCGTGATGGCCGACATTCCCGGGCTGATCGAAGGGGCCCATGCCGGCGCCGGACTGGGGCACGAGTTCCTTCGCCACATCGAGCGGGCGGGGATTCTGGTCCACTTGATCGAGCCCGAGCCGTTGGACGGTTCGGATCCGCTGGTCAACTACCGCACGATCCGCGATGAACTCCAGCAACATGACGTGCGACTGGGCCAACGGCCGGAGATCGTGGCGGTCACCAAGGCCGACTTGCCCGGGGCGGAATCGGTGCACCGGCGGCTGAGCGAAGCCCTGGGCCGGCCGGTGGTGTTGATTTCCGCGGTCACGGGGGGGGGGCTCAACGAGTTGATTGCCGCCGTGGTGCGACGGTTGGATGAGGCCGCCGCGACGAGATGAGCGTTTCACAGTCGTTTCCTCTGATCGCCGTGGACGTGGGAAACAACCGGACGAAGTTCGGCTTGTTTTCCGCGGACTGGTTCCGCGCGGTGCGTGCGCACGAACTGCCCGAGCCGGTCTCTACGCTTTCCCTTGCCGGCGCCGAGGTGGAATCCCTTCGCGAGTGGCTGCCTGCGGACCGGGATCGCGCGGCCGCGTGGTGGATCGGGAGCGTGAATCGGCCGCGCGCAACGCGGCTGATCGATTGGCTGCGGACCAGTCGCCCCGAAGACTCGATCACGCTCTTGGCCGCCGGGGACCTGCCGCTTCGGGTTGCGCTGGAGCGGCCCGACATGGTCGGCATCGACCGGCTCCTGGATGCCCTGGCGGCGAACCGGTTGCGGCAGGCCGGGCGGCCCGCGGTCGTGGTGGACGTGGGGACCGCGATCACGGTCGATCTGGTGTCGCCCGAGGGAGCGTTTCTGGGCGGGTCGATCCTGGCGGGGATCGCCATGTCGGCCCGGGCGCTGCACGAATTCACGGACATGCTGCCGCTATTGGATTTGTCCGAGCTGGCGGGCCCGCCGCCGGCTTTGGGGACGTCGACGGAGGCGGCGATGCAGTCGGGGCTCTTTTGGGGCGCGGTCGGGGCGATCCGCCAACTGATCGGAGAACTGACGGAAAACCTGAGCGGCGAGCCCGAGGTGTTCTTGACCGGCGGCGCGGGCCCGGCCGTGGCCCATCTGCTCGGCTGTTCCGCCCGGCACGTGCCGCACCTGACGCTGGCCGGGATTGCGCTGGCGGCTAAGGCGGCAAGCGATTGGCGTGCATGAACTGGCGGCCAGCGCCAGCCGTGGCTTGACCTCTTCGCGTTACAGCGTCCACGGGGCGCGCATCGGCCGCGAGAGCATCTTGTCGGCCGCGGGGTCGCCGACGAACCGCTCCTTGGCCGGGTTCCACTGGAGCCTCCGGCCCAGGCGCACGGCGATGTGGCCGACGTGGGCGATGGTAATCGTGCGGTGGCCGATTTCCGCCGGGGCGTAGCAGGGCTTGCGGGATTTGACGCAGTCCAAGAAGTTGCGGTGCTCGTCCGGGGCCGTGTAGAGGTGGACCTCGTCGGGCTTGATCACCGAGTCGAGGATCGACTTGGGACTGGACTGCAAGGGAGCGCCCCAGGACGCGCTGGCAATCCAGCCCTCCGTCCCTTCGAAGCGGATGGCCGGCGAGCGGGAGACGATGTTGAGCTCGACGCCGTTGGCATACTTGCAGCGGATGTCGAACTTCGTGGCCGTGTTGTACAGTCCGGACTTGGGGAAGTCGGCGGTGCCCTGCACCTCGACCGGACCGGTCAGCTCGGTGTCGTTCCCCCATTGGGCGATGTCGATCAGGTGGGCCCCCCAGTCGGTCAGCATCCCGCCGGAGTAGTCGAGGATCCAGCGGAAATTCCAGTGGCAGCGGGCCGGGCAGTAGGGGGCCTCGGGGGCCTGGCCGAGCCAGAGGTTGTAGTCGAAGCCCGGCGGCGGCGGACCGACCTGCTGGCTGGCTGGGATCACCGCATGTCCGCTGGGCAAGTCCACCTTGATCCGCAGCAGTTTGCCGAGCCGCCCGTTGCGCACGAGCTCGCACATCCGGTGGAAGGGGTGCATGGAGCGGTTTTCAGAGGCCGTCTGGGAGATGCGGTTGTGCTGCTTGACGGCGTCGGCCAGGGCGCGGCCTTCGGCCACCGTCAAGCTGAGCGGCTTCTCGCAGATCACGTCCTTGCCGGCCTTCACGGCGGCAATCGAGGGGATGACGTGCCAGTGGTCGGGCGTGGAGACCATCACGGCGTCCACGTCCTTTCGCCCGATGATCTCGCGGAAGTCGTTGTACGAGCCGCAGCCCTTGTAGATCCCTTTGGCCATTGCGTCGGCATAGTGCTGCTCGACGATCTTCTTGGCGTCCTCGCGGCGGGCGGCATCCACGTCGCAGACGGCCAGCACCTGGGCGTCGGGCTGGTTGAGGAAGCCGCGGACGTTGCGGTTGATGCCATGGTCGCCGGTGCCGATGAAGCCCAGCGTGATCCGCTGGCTGGGGGCCGGGACCTTGTCCAGACCGAGGGCCCGGGAGGGAATCACGCGCGGACAAACGGCCGTACCGATCGCCACGGCCGCCGCACCCTTCAAGAACCCGCGACGCGAGAAGCCGCTTCTCCGCACCATGGCCGACGCTCCCGTTTTCCTCCCCTCATGCCCTCATACCCACCATAACCCGCCCGGTGCCTCGGACGCAAGCCCCGGCGGGTTTGCACTGTGCCTTCCGATGGGTTATGGTGAGTGGGATTCCTGCCAACCGACTCCAGCCTGGAGACCCCAACTATGAAACGGCTGTGCTTGTGCTTGCTTGTGTCCCTGTTGTGCAACGGGCTCGCGGCCGAAGGACGGGGAGCGGAAGCTTCGCGCCTCCGCGTCGCGACCTTCTCCTGCGACGTGACGCCGCCCGTGGGCGGTCAGCCGCTGATCTGGACCACGCCGGTCAAGACCGTCGAAGAGCCGCTCTTGGCCAAAGGGATCGTGCTGGACGACGGCAAGGCCCGCTACGTGCTTTGTGCGGTCGATTGGTGCGGGCTGTGCAACTCGTCACACCGCCTGTTCCGGACGAAGCTGGCCGTGGCCGTGGGAACGGACGCCGCCCGCGTGATGGTCCACACCGTACACCAGCACACCGCGCCGTACGTGGACGGCGACGCCCAGCGGCTGCTCGACCGGACCGGGAAGCCGATCCGCTACGTCGACCTGAAAGCGCTGGAGGGGTTCGCCGAGCGGGTGGGCGCTGCCGCCAAGCAGTCGCTCGATCGCTTCCAGGACGTGGACCAGGTCGGCACGGGCCAGGCCAAAGTCGATCGAGTCGCATCGAGCCGCCGGATCATCGGCCCGGACGGCAAGATCCACGTCCGCTACAGTTCCGAAAAGAACCCCGCGATGCGGGCCCTGCCGGAAGGATTCATCGACCCGTACCTGAAGACGATTACGCTCGCCCGGGGCAACAAGCCCATCGTGCGAATCCACTACTACGCCACGCACCCGCAGAGTTTCTACGGCGACCCGCGGGCCTCGTCGGACGTGCCGGGGTTTGCCCGCGAGCGGCTCCAGAAGAAGGAGAACGTCTTTCAGGTGTACTTCAACGGGTGCGGGGGCGACGTGACTTTCGGCAAGTACAACGACGGCTCGCGGGCTGCCCGGGATGAGCTGACGGCTCGGCTTTACGCGGGCATGGAGGCCGCGGTGGCCGCCACGCGGTACGCGCCGGCAGGGCCGCTGCGGTGGCGCTCGGTGCCGCTGGTGTTTCCTTTGCCGGCGGACATCGAGAAGGTCCTGAGCAAGAGCAAGGCCACGCTGGAGAATCCGCAACTTACGGACGTTGCGCGGGTGACGGCGGCCACGCGCGTGACCTTTGCCAACCGGATCAAGGAGCCGATGGATGCCAGCGTCTTGGCGATCGGGCCGGTGCGGATTCTCGATTTGCCCGGGGAGTCGATGGTGGAGTTCCAGCGGTTTGCCCAGTCGCTGCGGCCGAACGACTTTGTCGCGATAGCCGCCTACGGCGACCTCGGCACCGGCTACATCTGCACGGAAGCGGCCTTCAAGGAGGGCGGCTACGAGCCGACCGCCTCGCACGTGGCCCCGCAGTCCGAGAAGGTCATGAAGGAGGCGATCCGGCGGCTGTTGGCCGCGCGATAGAGGGGTCGCCCTCCCGCCGATTTGAGCATGCTCCGGGGCGCGGCAGCCGTCCGGCCGCATCAGGCGCAGTACAGTGACCAAGGAGAGATTGACGCCGATCGGATCGCCGCCCATGATGGGGAAGTCCGATCGCCGCCGGCTTTTTGACCAGCGCTGCCCAGTTCCGCGCTTCGTGGTCCTCTGTGGGCGTGGGGCTTCTTGGGGCGCGGGTATTCGATGGGAGTAATCGCGTGCCGAAGCCAGTACTCCAAGCCCTGCTCTTGGCTGATCACGTGTACCAAGACAAGGACACGGGAAAGAAAGTCATAGCCGGCACGTTCAACCAATTGAATCTCTCCAAGCTGAAGGCAGCACCCAAAAATCCCGAGCCAGCGGCCGGCGGCCCTCGTCAATTGTCTCCGGCCGAGGTCGCCCGGCCGGGGAGTCCGAGCGCGTTCATCAGCCTCACGGACGTTCGAGGGCCAACCGACCTGGAATTGCGGTACGTGGACCTCGCCGATAACGGCGTGTTGCTGATGCTCAAGTTCCGCGTGGAGAGCGACGACCCTCTGAAGACCGTGGAGGCAATCCTTCCGGTGCCGCCTTTGCCCACACCGCATCCCGGCGTGTACGCGCTGGAGTTGGTCTGCAACGACGAACCCTTGGGCTCGCTTCGCGTCACCGCCGTTGAGATGCCGCATTCTTGACAATAGGAGAGGCAATATGTCCGTTCGGCTCTGAACGTGTTTCGGTGGACTATACTTGTTCATGGAAAAATCCCTCGACCGCAAGCTCGCCCGCATCCTCGCCGACCCGGCCTGCCGGGACTTCATCATCGCCGACGCCAAGGACGCCGACATGGCGTTCGGGCTGGCCGCGCCGGGCCGCAGCCCCGAGTACCATGCCGGCGAGGCCCGCTTCCGCACGCTCCAAGAGTACCGCCAACTGATGCGGGACATCGTGCGCCAGGGCATGGTGGACATCATGCTCATGAGCGCCAGCTCCAGCGAGGTGCTGACGATCCAGGAGCGGCTCTTCGACGACAGCCACGTCACCCCGGCCGTGCGGGCCAACGACACGACCGATATCTGGCTGGCCGCGGGGACGGGCCGTTACTCGTCGCAGCCGTCGCTGCCGTTTCGCACGGCGACGATCGACCACATCATGTGCGGCAAGCGGGAGTGCGAGCCGCAGGAGCGCACCCTGGGCGCGAGCCTGGGCCTCTACTCGGCCACCTTCAACAACGACGCCGAGCTGGATCGCGCCACGCTGGAAGGCTATAAGCAGTTCCGCCTCGAAGCGGAGGCCAAGGGATTCCGCCACTTCCTTGAGGTGTTCGATCCCAACGCCCCCGGCGGGAGCGAAAAAGGTGTCAGGAACCTTTTGCCTGAAAGGCCCGCGACCAACCTTCGGTCGGTGCCCGGCTTCGCACAAAAGGTTCCTGACACCTTTTTCGCCCCGAAGGACCTGGGCCGGTTTGTGAGCGACCACATCGTTCGCGCGCTGGCCGGCGTGACCGGCCGCGGGCGGCCGCTGTTCTTGAAGATCGCCTATCACGGTCCCGCCGCGATGGAGGCCCTGGCCGGCTACGACCGGTCGCTCGTGGTGGGCATTCTCGGCGGTTCGGCCGGCACTACTTTCGATGCCTTCCACATGCTCTGGGAGGCGAAGAAGTACGGTGCCCGCGTGGCGCTCTACGGGCGGAAAATCAACAACTCCGAGCACCAATTGACCTTCGTGCGCTATCTGCGCCTCGTGGCCGACGATGAGATCGCCCCGGACGAAGCAGTCCGGGCCTACCACGCCGACCTCGGGCGGCTGGGGATCCGGCCGCAGCGCTCATTAGAAGAGGACCTCCAGCGGACCGACACGGCGATGGCCTACAGCGGCTCCGGCAAGCCGGGCGCGAAGAAAGCCCCTTTGCCGCACGCTGAAACGAAGGGTCGGGCAGCACAGCCGGGGGCGGCTGTGCCACGAACCGCTCCGCCGCCCGCTGCCGCTACGCCCGACGACGAGCCCGACTTCAGCAAGATGACCCCCGCCGAGAAGGCCCAGTGGAATCTCGATCGCTGGAAGCGGATTCTCGGGTGAGTGCTGAACTGGTGCGAGTGCGGCACAAGCTCACTTGTCCCGCCACGGCAACTCGAAATGCGCCCGCCAGAGGCGATGTGCCGGCCGCGGGTTGCCCTCGCCGTCCAACAGGCCGCAGTCCTTCCAGACCTTGAAGAACTCGGGCGATGCGGCCTCGATCTTGCGCCACATCGCGTCGTAGTCGCGGGGCACGAACCAGACCAGGAACTCAAAGCGCCGCCCGTGGGCAAACCGCAGTATCTCCTCCAGGAACCGCTCCTGGGCCGCCGGGTCGGCGGGGATCGTCAGCTTGAACGACTTGAGGACGACCGGCTCGGCCGCCTGGCCCATTTCCGCCACGGCGTAGGGCTTCTGGAAGGGATCAAACTCGGCGGCCAGCCACCGGAGGCTCTCATCCACGCGCCCGCTCAGACCCGCCATGAACGGATAGAAGCTCACGGCCACGCAGTCGTTGGAGGGCATGAGCCTCTTGAACGCCGCCAGCATGGCGACGCGGTCTTTCCAGCCCGGGTTGAGCATGTTGTGCAAGGTGAAGGACGCGAAGACCGGCAGCTTGGGGTGCTCTCGCTTTAAGGCCCGATACACCTGCTCGTGGAGCCGCACGTAGCCTTCCCACTTGGGCCGCCCGTTGTGATACAGCTCGTTCACTTCGATTCCGAGGGCAAAGTAGTCGGGCCGGAAGAACTCGATCGCCCGGCGGCAATAGGCCAGATACGCCTCGACCACCAGCGGTTCGTCGAGGGCCTTGCCCGCAAAGGGCTCGGGCACGGGCAGGCCCTCGCGCTCCGCCCGATACTCGGCCAGACCCGAACGGCCCTGATTGAGCGGCGAAAGGGCCAGGTAGACCTTCGCCCCCGGCGGCGTGGCCCGCTTCTTACCTTCCCACTCCTCGAGCATTTTCCGGTGGAAGGGTTTGCCCGAGCGGGCTTCGGTCCACGGGACCCCTTCCATGTGGATCGCGATCAGATCGGCGTTTTCCCGCAGGAAGCGATTGGTGTCCTGGAGTGCTTCGAGCGAGATGTCGTACGGGAAGGGGGTGAAGCCCATACGGAAATGCCGCTGGGCGGGCAGGGCCTGGGGTTTCACCTCCGCGGCAGCCGCGGCGGCGCAAAGAACGAAGGCCGCCAGCAGGACCCGAATCGCGGAGCATGTTCGTTCGAGGTTGTTCATTCGGATGGTTTCTCAGGCCATTGCGCCATTCCCGTGGGCGTTGCACCCTCGACAAGACCTGTCCGCGCAATCGCCGCGTCGATAAGGCTGCGGATTTCCTCGTACTCCCTGGATTGAACGAAAGCTGCGCGCTCCTTCCGAGTCGGATACGCCTTAGCGAGGAGGCCGTCGACGGGATCGAACAGCGCATTCGACAGGTCTGCCCAGGTACCGGCCTCAGCGGCCAGCTTCTTGGCTTCTTGCACCATTCGCGCTGCTTTGTTCATGGGATCTCACCTAGCGCAGTGGGCCGAATCGGCTATCGCCGCTTTCGCCTGCGCAGCGACGTTCTCGGCGGTGATGCCGAAGTGCTTCAAGAGCACGCCGGCGGGGGCGGAGGCCCCAAACCCCTTCATCCCCACGAAACGGCCGCAGCAGCCGAGGTACTTCTGCCAGCCGAGCTCGATCCCCAGCTCCACGCCGACCCGGGCATGGACGTCCGGCGGGAGCACGGCGTCGCGGTACTCTTGCGGTTGCTGGTCGAAGAGTTCCCAACACGGCAGGCTCACGACCCGGGCCGGAATCCCATCGGCTGCCAAGCGCTGTTGAGTGTCCAGGCAGATGGCCACCTCGCTCCCGCTGGCGATGAGGATCACCCGCGGTGGCGGCAGGTTGCCAACCTGCCCCACGTCCGGGGCGTCGGCCAGGATATAGCCCCCCTTCTGCACTCCGGCGGCCGGGGCGCATTGCGTGCGGTCGAGCGTGGGGAGGTTCTGCCGGGTGAGGACCAGGGCCACGGGATTCTTGTGCAGCGACATGCCCACGCGATACGCCTCGGCAACCTCGTTGGCGTCGGCCGGCCGGATCACCAAGAGCCCGGGGATTGCCCGCATCGCGGCCAACTGCTCGATCGGCTGGTGCGTGGGGCCGTCTTCGCCCACGCTGATCGAGTCGTGGGTGAAGATGTAGAGCACGGGCAGTCCCATGAGGGCTGCCAGACGGATTGACGGGCGCATGTAGTCGCTGAAGATGAAGAACGTGGCGGCATAGGGCCGCAGGCCCGACAGGGCCAAGCCGTTGGCGATCGCACCCATGGCGTGCTCGCGGACGCCGAAGTGGAGATTGCGCCCGGCCGGGTTCCCCGCGGAGAAGCTGCCCACCGGCTCGAACGTCAAGAGCGAGTTGTTCGACGGGGCCAGGTCGCCCGAGCCGCCCAGGAGCCACGGGACGTGCTTGGCCACCTGGTTGAGGACCTTGCCGGAAGAGACCCGGGTGGCCATGCCTTTGGCGTCGGCAGGGAAGGCGGGGACGTCGGCGTCGCAACCGGCGGGAAGCTCGCGGCGGCCGATCAGGTCGATCTGGGCGGCCAACTCGGGGAATTGCTTGCGGTACTCGGCGAACTTCGTTTCCCACTCCTTGCGAAGCCTCTTCCCCCGCCGGCCGATGCCCGATTGGAAGTGCTTCAAGACTTCCTCGGGCACGCGGAAGTGCTCGTCCTGCGGCCAGCCGTAGGCGGCCTTGGCCAGGCGCACTTCCTCTTCGCCCAAGGGGGCGCCGTGGGCCCCGTGGGTGTTGTGCTTGTTGGGGGCCCCGTAGGCGATGACCGAGCGGACGATGATCAGCGTGGGTTGATCGTCGGTCCTTCGGAATGTCCTCAAGGCCCGGCGCAGCGCGCCGAGGTCGTTGACATCCTGCACTTTGATCACCTTCCAGCCGTAGCCGGCGAACCGCTTGGCCACGTCTTCGCTGAAGGCCAGCGACGTATGGCCCTCGATGGTGATGCCATTGTCGTCGTAGATCCAGCAAAGGTTCGAGAGCTTCAGGTGGCCGGCGACGGACGCGGCCTCGCCGCCCACCCCTTCCATCAAATCGCCGTCGCTACACACCGCGTAAACGTCGAAGCCAAACAGGTCGAAGCCGGGGCGGTTGTACGTAGCGGCCAGCCACTTGGCGGCAATCGCCATGCCGACGCTATTGCCGATCCCTTGCCCCAGCGGCCCGGTCGTCGTTTCCACGCCGGCGGTGTGGCCGTGTTCGGGGTGTCCCGGGCAGCGGCTGTCGAGCTGGCGGAAGCGGCGGATGTCGTCCAGCGAGACGGCCGCTTCGTCCACCGGCTGGCCGTTGCTTCCGGCGCGCTTGACCCCGGCGAGGTGGAGCACGGAGTAAAGGAGCATCGAGGCGTGACCGCAGGACAGCACGAAGCGGTCCCGCGCCGGCCAGAGCGGGGCCGCCGGGTCGTAGCGGAGGAACTCGTTGTAGACCACGTACGCCACCGGGGCCAGCGCCATCGGCGTGCCGGGATGTCCGCTCTTGGCCGCCTCCACGGCGTCCATCGACAGGGTGCGGATCGTGTTGATTGCCAATTGTTCGATGGTCGGCTCGCTGCTGGGCATTGTCACTTCTATCCTCGCTCTCTTCCTCACCCCTCACAAGACGAAGGCCCTCGGGCCCCAAAACGGCCAGTGTAGGGGCGCGGCAGTCCCCAGTCAACACTGTTCTCAGAGCTTGGGAAGCCGGCGAATCAGTGCGGGATTTCGCGTTACATTGCGGCCCTTCAGATCGACTATAATGTTGAACCGCGGTTGTTGACAGGTGTCTGAAAATGACGGATTGGGAAGCGGTCGTAAGCCAACACGTGGGAATCGTGCGGCGCACGGTCTACCGCCTCGTCGGCAATCATGCAGACGCATGGGACTGCATCCAGGAGACGTTCCTGGAGGCGGTGAAGATCGACCGGCGCGAACCCGTCCGCAATTGGCCCGCACTGCTTCGGCGCCTGGCTACCGTCCGAGCGTTGGACCTGCTGCGGATGCGCTGTCGGCAGCGCAACCGATGCAGCCGCGAGGCGGACCCAGCGCAAGCGATCGGCCGGGAGCCCAGTCCGTCCCGTCACGCGGAGGCGAGTGAGCTTGCCGACCGTTTGCGCGCCGCCGTGGGCCAACTGCCCCGCCGGCAGGCTCAGGTTTTTTGCCTGACCTGCTTCGAGCAGATGACCTCCGAGGAGGTTGCCGGGCAGTTGGGGATCAGCCCGACTGCGGCCCGCATGTTATTGTGTCGCGCGCGCCGGCGTCTGCAACGGCTCCTGGAGCCTTTGGACGGCGCGCGGGAAAAAGACGATTGAGGACATGAGGGATGGAAAACCACGAAGACGTCCATCAGGACGACTTGCTGGAGCGTGCCGTGGACGCTGTATTGCGTGATCCGACCCCCGACGAGTTGCCGCCGGATCAGGTCGCCCAATTGGTTGCCATAGTGCGGCACGCCGCCGATCAACCTTACCCTATCACGTTAATAGAGAGGATCAAGAACATGAAACTGAGGACAAAAATCGCCGTGGCTGCTGCCGTTCTAGTGGCCTTCGTTGGGCTGATGTCTTGGCTGGTGCCCGGCGGCGGGGTCGCTCTGGCACTGGCCGATGTCGCCGAAGCATTGAACAATGTGCATAGCGCAACGTGGAAGACCACACAGGTGGTCGAGGTCAAGGGGCCTCAAACCAGGACCATCACAACCAGTGTGAGTTCGATGTTTCTGGCACCATCCCATGAACGGACGGAGAGGACCGTAGAGGGCGAGAAGTCGATCGATATCTATGACGGCGAGAAACACAAGTCGATCTGCCTCGTTCCGGCGGCGAAAACGGCCGTGGTCATCAACTTGAAGAACCTCCCGCCGACGAATCCTTTTGGCAAGACGTTCCAAGGCTTGCGAGAACTCGTTGCGAATGCCCAGAGCGGCAAGGCAGGCAAGGTGGAGCGGCTTGGCGTCCAGACAATCGACGGCCGCCGCGCGGAGGGCTTTCGTATCCGAGTGGGCGACGTGGAAGCCAAGGTCTGGGCCGACCCGAAAACGTCGCTGCCTATCCGCATCGAAAAGATTTTCTCCGCCGCCCCCGAATCTCGCCTCGTGATGACAGACTTCCAAACCGGCGTGGATTTAGACGAATCATTGTTCAGCCTCGACGTGCCGGCTGGTTACACCGTGTATACAACAGAGATGGACGCTTCCAAGAAGCCGATGGCCTGTCTGGCCGACGCGTTGAAGTGGGCGGCCGAGCACAACGACGGCATGTTTCCTCCCGCATTGCGCGGCGAGCAAGGCATCGGCGGCATCATGCAGCGAGCCGATAGAACCTTGGCGAAGAAGAACGGCAACAACTCCCTCGAAGTGTTGAAGCTACACACCGATGTTCCCGTGAACCTGGGTAGAGCCTTCGGCTTCCTGCTTGCCCTGCCGCCAGACGCCTGGCACTACGCGGGCAAAGATGTCAAGCTGGGCACGCCGAACCGGCCCATTTTCTGGCTCAAACCCAAGAACGGCGCCCAATGTCTGGTGATCTACGCCGACTTGAGCATCAAAGAGGTTTCGCCGGAAGAGGCACCGAAGGTACCCCAGTCGGAAGGCAGCCCCAAGCAGTGAGGCCACGACGAATCGACCCCCAACTTATTCTTTCCCGGGCCCCAACTCGCGACTGCCGACTTTACCGGGCCGACACGGCCCGGCTCGGAGCCCTGAACCCTACTTCTTCCGCCACACCGCTTCCAGGTCGTCGGAATACTGCTTGCGGATGCCCTCGTCGGAGAGGACTTCCTCCGTGGCCTTTGTCAGCTCGTCGCGGCGGAAGACGAGGGTCTCGTATCGGCCCGCCAGATCGAAGGTGATAAACTCCCCTTGGGCGTCGCGGAGCAATTCGACCAGGTGGGTGAGGTTGCGGACCGGGGTGCCGTTGACGTGGCTGACCACGGCGAAGGGCTGCTGCCCATAGCCCCGGGTGATGCGATGAGGGAGCAATCCGGCGCCCAGGGTCACCAGCTCCTCGCCGTCGAACTTGCGCTGGTCCATGATGCGGCCCAACAGGGGGTTTCTCTGCGCGAGCACCGACCCGCCGGCGCGGCCCACCAGGTCCATGCTCCCGGTGCTGAAGACCATGGGCCCGAGGATGAAGTACCGCGGGTACTTGCCGGAAAGCGGGGGGAGGACCAGGTTCGGGTCCACGCGGACTGGAATCTGCACGTCGAGCGTCTTCCGGTCGCGGAAGATCGTGGCCTTGACGCGGCCGTCCTTGGCGATCTTGGGGATGAGGTACTGGAAGTACAGGCGCAAGTCCTCCTTCACTTTGATCTGGCCCTTGTTGTCCAGCGGCGCATCGCCGATCCGCGTAATCACGTCCCACTCCTTGAGCGGGTAGTCCTTGGCATCGCTAAAGGGCCGCGTCACCATCATGCCGGCTTGGCTGCCCAGCCCGAGCCGGGCACGCAGCGCGTCGTTCTCGGTGGTCTGGCAATCGTCCCACAGGACCGGCTTGCCGTGGTAGACGCCGTCCTCGATGTCTTTCAAGAACATGGCGATCTCTTCGGCGGCCACGAGGTAGCCGATGTTGTCGGCCCGGGTGATCTTGCTGAAGACCAACCCCACGATCTTGCCGTTGGAGACCGCCGGCCCGCCGCTGTTGCCCGGGTTCAGCGCGGCGTCGATCTGGATCCTCAGCCCGGAGCCCGGGTAGTTCAAGCCCGTGAACTCGATCCGCGAGACGATGCCCTGCGTGACCGAGAGCTGCTCGCCGCCGATGGGGTAGCCGTAGACGCTCACGGTCTGCTTCAGGGCGGGGATCTCTGCGGCCAGCGGCACGGCGGGCCGGCCCTCGAAGAACGAGGGGTTTTCGAGCTTGATCACCGCCAGGTCCACGCCGGGGGCGACGGCCACGACGCCGGCCGGGACCTTTTCCGTGGATTGATTGGGCTGCACCAGGATCTGGCTCGCGTAGAGCACCATGTGGGCCGCCGTGAGGATCCGTCTGCCTTCGATGATCACTCCCGATCCGGCGACCTCCTGCGGGTTGGCCTTGGACCAGGGGCGGACGAAATCGGGCTCGCGCCGCGTGGCATAGATCTTCACCACCGAGTCGCCGATCGGGTCCTTGGCTTGCGCCGCAACCGGGGCAGCCAGGAGAGCACTCATCGCGATCCAAAGGAGCTTTCTCATTGCAGTCCTCCCGCCGAGTTACGCGCGGCACAAGTGCCGCGGCCCAATACTGCCCTCCGCCCTCGACCGGGCCGACACGGCCCGGCTCTGTATGCCACCGTCCGTCCTCTGCCTACTGCCCGCTCCCCGCAGTATTCTCGTATCTCCGCTCGCCCTTGACAATCGCCTCGCGCACGGCGGCTTGGGCCTGGCGCAGGGCCTGGTACTTCGTCTCCCGGCCGGTTTCTGCCGGGCTGACCCGGCGATAGCCCGGCAGGTCGGCGCCCGGCTGCTTTCGAAGCATCTCGCCGCCGGAGCGTAGGATCGCCAGCGCGTCCCGGTACCGCGGGTCGTTCTTGTCCGGGATTCGGCCCAGGCACGGACTCAGCTCCGGCCGCGTGAAGCTCACCATGGCCAGGTGGGGACGGGCCGCCAGGTCGAGACCAACCCACTGTCCGAGGCGGTGCAACTGCGCGGCCGTGATCGGGGCGCGGCCAAAGGGGTTGTCCGGGTACGCCGTCGAATACTCGGGATAGTACGGGGCGTTGATGTCGATCCAAGTGAGGATCCGGTCGATGGTCTCGCGGTCGAGAGTGACTTGCCGGTCGATCTGCGGATTGTGGTGTCCTTCCAGGAGGACTTTGGCCAGCGGGCTTGCGTGCGAGCCCCAGGTTTTCGGCGGCAGGATCTCGGGCGGCCCGGCCCCGATCACGCGCACATAGCCCTTGTTGCGGAGCTCCACGTAGGACGTGTTGAAGATCAGGCCCAGGTCGCCTGCCAGGTTGAGCTTCTTGCCCGCCTCTTGCCCGAAGTCATGGCATTTGACACAGTGCTTGTCGAGCACAGGCTGGACCTCGGCCAGGTAGTTGAAGTTTCGCGGCGGGCCGTACCAAGGCTTCAGCTTGCGCGGCGGAAGCTGCACCGCCGATGGGAGCCGGTCGCGCGGCGGGACGGCGGTGCGGCGTCCCTCATGGCAGCCGACGCAGCCGGTGGTCTCGCCCGGCCGGACGATCGTTCCGCTCCGCATCGTTTGCACCATGCGCCCCTCGGCGTCCAGCAGTTGGAAATAGACGAACGTGTCCGCGGGGACGGTGAAATGCGCGCTCCCATCCGCCCCCACGGACACGCTGCCGAGGATCCGCTTGTTGTTGAAGTCGTCCCAGTTCATGCCGGGGGCCTGCTGGCCGGTGCCTCCGTCCCAGCCGGGCGGGGTCCAGGTGCGCTTCTCCGGCGACGCGACGACGCGCAGGCGTTTCACCGTGCCGCGGGGCACCCGCTCCATGCCCGTGCCCACGTAGACGTCGGCCACGAAGAAGGCCCCTTCGCTTTGGGCGAGGTCGACTCGCGGCGGAATCACCGGCGGCCGCTCGCGCGGGGCCAGCGGCATCGGGTCGAAGCAGCCCGGGCCCTCGGCGTGGAGCAAGAGTTCATTGCCGAAAACGTCCACCAGGAAGATTCCCATTTGCTCGCCCTGCCCGGTCATGCGCGAGCAGAGGAAGTACTTGTCCGAAAGCGGCCACGGGTCTTCGTACTTGGGCTGGACCCGGGTGAAGGTGTCGTAATTGCCCCGATCAACGAGGTTGACCGCGCTGGGCGGCCAGGTGCGCAGCACCGGCGGCTTTCCGTCCACGCCGAAGCGGCGGTCGAGGATCCCCAAGGCCCCCCAAGGCCGGTCGTGGCAGCTAGACAGTGTGGCGATGATTTGCTCCGTGCCGGGGATCGGCCGGGCATCGAGCACCGCCCCGGGCGAGTCGGTGCTGTTGCCGTACCAAACTAGCGGGTGCGTGCCGTCCGGGTTGACGGTCCAAACGCCTTGGGCATTGCCGAAATTCCGATCCACGTATTCCCAGCGGTCGTAGAGCACGCGGCCATCGGGCATGAGGGCCGGGTGGCCGTCGTGGAGTGTGTTGTGGGAGATCTGCTGGATGTTGGCCCCGTCGGCCTCCATCTTGAAGAGGTTCCCCATGATGTGCCGGTTGCACATGCAGTACTTCGGCTCGCGAGTCGACGTAAAGACGATCTCGCCGCTGGGCAGATAGATGGGGTCGATGTCCGTGATGCCGGAGCCGAAGGTGAGCTGCACAAGGCCCGAGCCGTCGGCACTGATCTCGTAGATGTGGTAATCGTCGGCACGGCTGCGGCGCATGGAGAAGAGAATCTTCCGGCCGTCGAAGGAGACTTCCGGGTCGCGGGCGACGCCGCCGGGGACGTCCAGGAGGGTCCTCGCGGAGAGGGCCGAGGGGCGAGGACGAAGCTCCGTCCCCTCTCCCTTTGGGACAGGGCTAGGGTGAGGGCGGGCTCCGCGGGAGAAACCGGTGAAGTCAATCGTCTTGATCGCCCCGCCGCCGTCGAAGCTCTGGGTGTTGATCTCCCCGGTCTGGAACATGGTCTCCGTGTTGTGGTGGTCGGCGCGATACTGTTTGCGGACGACGAACAGAATCGGTTGTCCCGAGACCAACGGGTTGGCGATCAGGGCCTCGCGGCGGAGTTGGTCGAACTGGGCCCGGAGGGTCGCCGCTTCGGCACCGCCGGCTGTTTGCACGCGGCGAACGATCTCGTCCAACCGGGCCAACAGTCGCGGGCCGTGCGGGTATCGGTCTGGAAACGACCTGGCCAGATCGACGATCGCCGCCCGGAGCGACTCGGCCCCTTCCAGTCCCGCAGCCGATAGTTGGATCGGCCCAATCGCCGGGAAGAGCAGGCCCCCAAGCCACACGAAGACCGACCCAAAGGATTTGCGACGTGTCATGTCTGATGCTCACACCCAGGCAGACGCGGGGTCCAAGGACTCAAGAGGCGGCAGGGCCATTATAACCGGGGCCATGCCTCCAAATAGGCAACGGCGCGACTCCCGCGCCCTCCCCGCGCGGCTATAATTAGCACGGCGGCGGGGTTGGCGACCGGCAGAACGTGTCCCCCTCCTGCAAAAGGGGGCTGTGCGAGGGCCATGCCATGATCGTCGGAGCACCCAAGGAAATCAAGCGTGACGAATACCGGGTGGGAATGCTTCCTGTGGGGGTCGAGGAACTCACCCGGGCGGGACATAAGGTCCTTGTCGAGGCTGGGGCCGGCCTTGGCTCCGGTCTGGCCGACCACGACTACCTCCGGGCCGGCGCCGAAATGGTCCCCGGGCCGGAAGAGGTGTTTGGACAAGCGGACCTGGTGGTCAAGGTAAAGGAGCCGCAGGCGTCGGAGATCCCTTTGTTGCGCAAAGGGCAAAGCATCTTCTGCTATTTTCACTTTGCCGCCAACAAAGAGCTGACCGAGCAGGTGCTCGCCTCCGGGTGTACCGCCGTGGCCTACGAGACCCTCCGCGACGACCGCGGGCGCCTGCCGCTTTTGACCCCCATGAGTGAAGTGGCCGGGCGCATGAGCATCCAGGAGGGGGCCAAGTACCTGGAACGCCCGCAAATGGGCCGCGGGATCTTGCTGGGCGGCGTGCCGGGCGTCGAGCCCGCGACCATCCTGATCCTGGGCGGCGGTGTGGTCGGCTCGAATGCCGCCAAGGTGGCGGCCGGCTTCGGTGGCAGCATCACCATCCTGGACATCGACATGGACCGGCTTCGCTACCTCGACGACATCATGCCCCACAACGTGACCGAGCTGTTTAGCGACCGGCACACGATCCGCGAGCAGTTGCGGCGGGCCGACCTGCTCATCGGCTCCGTCCTGGTGCCCGGGGCGAAGGCCCCACGCCTGATCGAGCGCGAGGACCTGAAGCTGATGAAACCCGGAAGCGTCATTATCGACGTCGCCATCGACCAGGGGGGCTGCGCGGCCACCAGCCGCCCCACCACGCACAGCAACCCGACGTTCGTCGTGGACGACGTGGTCCACTATTGCGTGACCAACATGCCTGGGGCCGTGGGGCGCACCAGCACCTTCGCACTCTGCAACGTGACGCTCCCCTGGGCCTTGAAGATCGCCAACCAAGGGATCGTCCGCGCCGCGGAGCTGCACCCGCCCATCGCCCGGGCCATCAACATGTTCGAGGGCGAGGTGACCAACAAGGCCGTTGCCGCCACGTTTGATCTGCCGTATAACCCACGGTTCGAGCGATAGACCATGCCCGAGCAGAAACGGCCCCTGGTTGGCATCCTGATGGGAAGCGAGAGCGACTGGCCGAAGATCCAGGCCGTCGCGGCCGCACTGGAGGAATTCGGCGTGCCGTACGAGGCCCGGGTGATGAGTGCCCATCGCACGCCGGACCTGGTCCGGGAATATGCGGCGGCGGCGGAAGGGCGGGGCTTGAAGGTGCTCGTCGCCGCGGCCGGTGGCGCGGCCCATCTGGCGGGCGTGGTCGCCTCGCACACCACGTTGCCGGTGATCGGCATCCCCGTGCCGACCGATCTGATGGGCGGGCTGGATTCGCTTTTGTCCATGGTCCAAATGCCCGGCGACGTGCCCGTAGCTGCCGTGGGCACCGGCACGGGCGCGCCCCGCAATGCCGGACTCCTGGCCGTCCAGGTCCTCGCCCTTTCCGACCCGGCGCTTCAGGCCAAGTTGGCGGAGTTCAAGCAGAAGCTCGTCGAAAAGGTGACGGCCCGCGACGCCGCGTTTCAGGAGAAACGCCGCGGGGGGAAGCCGTGAGAGTAAGGATGAAGGATGAAGGATGAGGGATGAAGAAACAAGAGAAATGACCAGTGCGCAAGGCGCGATGACCAAGGGACTTTCGCACCATCAGTCACGCGATGTCGATCCTTCATCCTTCATCCCTCATCCTTCATCCTTTCTTCCCACCCTCCGCTGGGTCGGCGGCGTGGATGGGCACCTCCGCCTGATCGACCAGACGCGGCTCCCGCTGGAGCTGGTCGGGATCGAGTGCCGCGACGTCCCGACGCTCTGGGAGGCGATCAAGTCCCTGCGAGTCCGCGGGGCCCCGGCGATCGGAGTTGCAGCGGCCTACGGGGTCTGCCTCGGGATGCAAACCGCCGGCAGACAGGAATGTCCGCCCTCCTCGGCTGGCGCGGTAGTAGGACAGGCATCTTGCCTGTCCGAGGAAGACTGCTTCTTCGCCCGGCTGGACGAGGTCACCGCGTATTTGGCCACCAGCCGGCCCACGGCCGTGAATCTCTTCTGGGCCCTGGAGCGGATGAAGAAGAAGGCGGCAAGCCTCCGCGGCACCATGCCGCCCGGGCAGATCGCCGCCGAGCTATTGGCGGAGGCCCGGCAGATTCACGAGGAGGACCGCGAGATGTGCCGGGCGATCGGGCGCTTTGGGGCCGCGCTCCTGAGCGACGGCCAAGGGGTGCTCACCCACTGCAATGCCGGCGGCCTGGCGACCTCCGACTACGGCACGGCCCTGGCAGTCGTCTTCTCTGCCGTCGAGTCGGGCAAGCGGCTCCGCGTGTTTGTCGACGAGACCCGGCCGCTGCTGCAAGGGGCCCGGCTCACGGCCTGGGAACTCCGCCAGCGCGGCATCCCGGCCACCTTGATCTGCGACTCGATGGCCGCCCAAGTGATGCGCGAGGGGAGGGTCCAGGCGGTCGTCACCGGGGCCGACCGGATCGCCGCCAACGGAGATACGGCCAACAAGATTGGCACCTACAGCCTCGCCGTGCTGGCCGCCGCCCACAGCATCCCCTTCTACATCGCCGCCCCCAGCAGCACCTTCGATCTGTCGCTCCCCAGCGGCGACGCGATCCCCATCGAGCAGCGCGATCCCCGCGAGATTACCCACGGCTTCGGGCGCCAGACTGCCCCCGAGGGAATCGACGTCTACAATCCCGCCTTCGACGTCACCCCCGCGCGGCTCATCACGGCCATCATCTGCGAGCGGGGCATTATTGAGCCGGTGACACGCGAGAGAATCGCGGAAAAGTTGTAGGGCCAGGTTTGCCGGCCGGGCAGTCAACAGGGAGAAGGCCGGGCCTACGTCCGCTGCGTCCGGTGTTTCGAGGCGCGCTTAACTATTCACACTGAGACCGGCGCCGGTCGGCTTCGACGCCTGGTCCGGCGAGTCTGGTTGTCGCCCAGCAAGCTCGGCCCGGTGCTGGTAGAGGACTGCCAGCAGTTGCTCGTCGTCGATGTCCCAAAGGGACCGGCCGGTCTGGTCCTCGCCCAGGAACCCCAAATGGGCCAGCAACTGGCCTAGCCGGACGTCTGGGGAGAGGTCGCAGACCTCCGCCAATACAGCCAATGCCTCGCTTCGGGTCGCCGAGTTCATGGCAACAAATCTCCGATCTTGGGTTCCGGCCCGTACGCCCGGCGGAGCCGGCCGATCACCTCGACCCGGACCGGCGTGCCTGGCGCGAGCTTGGCGATTCGGGTCGCCCGGGTCACTCCATTATAAACCACCAGTACGCCATCCGTCCCCTCGGAGACGACCAGCGGGGGCATCCCGGCCGAAGATGCTCCAAAGCGAGCGATCTGGCGCCGGAGCTTGACCGGGTCGGCACCGCCGCGCCGCGAGGACGGGACCCGCAGTTCGCGGGGATCGACATCGCGGAATTGTGAGAGCATACACCAAAGTCTAACCGATACGACCCATCGAGGAAAGTCCCGCGCGGCCTACAAATCTCCGAGCGGCGATGCGATCCCCGCGAAATCACCCACGGCTTCGGGCGCCAGACCGCACCGGAGGGAATCGACGTCTACAATCCCGCCTTCGACGTCACCCCCGCGCGGCTCATCACGGCCATCATCTGCGAGCGCGACATCATCCGGCCGGTCACGCGGGAGAGGATTGCGGAGTCGTTATGAGAAGGCGTGGTGCCGGCTTTGCCGGGCGATTGTTTTGGCTTGCATCCGAGCTTGTTGGCCTCGCCGTATAACCTACGGCCGCTCTCTCCTCGATTTAGGCGTGCGGATCTTAGCGCGGGGCGACGGCGTCTTTCGCGTCTGAAGGATGATCCATGCGCCGCACACTACGCATACCATGCCCGCGATCACGCTCGCGACAACCCCTCCAAGCCCGGTGCCAAAGCCATGTGGCCCAACAAATGCCGCGTTGGCGGACAGTAGGGCGCCAACGGCCAGGAACGAGTATCCAACGGCCCGTGCCACTTCGTCCCCCTAGTGGTTGTCGCCATGTGTTTCAATTCGACTGCACAGAACTCTTCTCCACAATCTCAAACGTCCACCGCCCGCGGTCGTTGCGGCGGCGGGTCAGGCGGAACCAAGTGGAGAAAGCGGCGGATTGTTGGAAGCCCTCCGGGTCGCGCGGGGCGGGCTCGTAGGCGGACGGGCCGGGGCGGTGGATTTGGAAGAGGAGTTCTTCGCCCCGGGCGTCGATCAGCCAGAACTCGGGGACGCCCGCCCGGTAGTAAGCCGCCGGGAGCCGCTGCGTGTCCTTGGTCTCGGAGCTGTCGGAGACGATCTCTACGATCAGGTCCGGCGGCCCTTCCAGCTCGACGAACCGGTCCGGCTCGCGCGTGGCCTTGGGAACCAGTCGCACCCGGCCGGCCTCCAGGGATTCCTCCGAGACAAAGACGACGTCCGGTTCCGCGGAGAGATCGGCATCGGGAAAGGAAACGCGGGCACTGTCGGTGAAGATGTATCCCCCGGCGCCACGCTTGACGAGATCCCGAAACATTCCGACGATTTCGGTCTTCAGCGTGCCGTGGGAAAACAGGTCTTCGGGGGACATATCCACCTCGATTCGGCCGGCGATGAAGTCGACTCTTACTTTCTCCGGAAAGTCGTCCGACGTAGCCCAGGCACGGAACTCGGCCAGGGATCGAAAGAACGGGATCTCGATCTGTTCCTCAAAGACCACCGAAGACGTCATACGGTCGGCTCCCCACGCAGGTGCGCATGGCAAGAGAGATTCGCCGGCAGGCCACGGAACCCACCCATAGTATAGCCGGTTTCCGCCCAAAAGCCTAGCAGGCGTGTGTGCGGGTACGGCACGGGATCTCCACCGAAGAAGCAGACAAGACGCTCGAAGAAGCCATTCGGGCAGTCCGTTCTCAGAAGACCGAGCAGTGCGCCCGCAAGACACATGCTTACCCGACGCTTCGCGTCGTGAAAGCATGCCACCCATCAAGTCAGGTGCGTCGGTCCGCTAGTTGCGTCTCGGGACGCGTTCCAGATTCCCCTCGCGGAACGCGCCGGCCATGGCCAGCGGCACTCCCGCCTCGGCGAGAAACACCTGGGCGCGGTTCCGGGCCACTTCAGCCTTCATCTCCTGTTCGCGGGCCAGCGCCATTGCGCGCCGCGTTTCGGCCCGCGCCCGGGCGACGCGGGTGTCGGCCTCGGCCTGATCGGCTTGGAGCCGGGCCCCGATGTTCTCGCCCACATCCACGTCGGCGATGTCGATCGAGACGATCTCGAAGGCCGTCTGGGCATCCAGTCCGCGTTCCAGCACCGCCTTGGAGATCCGGTCGGGGTTCTCCATGACCATCAGGTGCGTGTCCGAGGAACCGATGGCGGTGATGATCCCCTCGCCGACCCGGGCGATGATCGTCTCCTCGGTGGCCCCGCCGATAAGCCGCTTCAGATTGGTCCGCACGGTGACCCGGGCGCGGATCCGCAGCTCGACGCCATTCTTGGCGATGGCCCCGAGGGTGGACTTATGGCTCTTCGCGGGGTCGGGGCAGTCGATGACCTTGGGGTAAACGCTGGTCTGCACGGCCTCCAGAACGCTCCGTCCGGCGAGGTCGATGGCGGCGGCGCGGTCGAAGTTCAGGTCCAGGTCGGCGCGATGGGCGGCGATCAAGGCCCGGATCACGTTCGGAACGTTGCCGCCGGCGAGGAAATGGGCCTCCAAGCGCCGCGTGCTGATCCCCATTTCCTGCTCGTCGCCGATGCCCGCCTGCATGGCCATGATCTTCGCCCGGACGATCAGCCGCGCCGGAACCTGCCGGAAGCTCATCCCGATGAGGTCCCAGATCGAGACACGGGCGTTGGTCATGTAGGCCTGGAACCAGAGGTTCCCGTAGATCAACACGATAATCGTGATCACCGCGGCAAAGAGGATCGCCACGGCCGCTCCCACGATGACCCAGGGCGACCAAGCCAGCAAGACGGGGACGGCATGAAACATGAACTCCTCCTGTCTCGATTCGTTCAGCCGCAGCCAGAGGGTTCAGGGTTCAGGAGTCCGGTACGGGGGCCCTGTGCGGACTGTTCATCCCCTGACGCCCGACCCCCCGGGTGGCAGACTGAGAATCCTTCCGGCTCCGTAACAAGATCGAACGCGAATACCCCAGGCCACCAGCATAGCGAAAACCGCGGCCCGCGAACAGTTCTCCGGGCGGAAAGACCAGTTGCCACTCGCCCTGGGATCGGTATTGTTCCGCATCGGGCCCGATTTCTGCTATGCTTCTGGTGTGACGCGTCGCGGACGAACGCACCTGAAATTAGCCCTTGCCCCCCCTAATCCATAACCCCTAGCCCCTAATCTTTAGGGTATGGCGCGCCCCGAACTGGCCCATCTGGAACTGCTGGCGGAGGTAGACGCCCTGTCCGAGGCACTGGGGCAGTGGGCCGGCAAGTCGCCATCCTGGCAGCCGGCCCGGACGTGTGCGGCGCTGGTCCGCCGCCTGTTGGAGCGGGTGCGGCTGATCCGGCTTCGGCTGGAATCGCCCCTGGTGATCGCCACAATGGGTGGTACGGGCGTAGGGAAGAGTGCCCTGATCAACGCTTTAGCCGGGGATGAAGTAGCTAAGACGGATCGCTCGCGGCCGACTACCCGGCAGCCAATCCTAGTCTGCAGGCCGGGCATTACCCCCGATCTATTGGGGATCGACGCCGACAGTGTTGCCGTCGTCCATCGCGACCTGCCGGCGCTGGCCCATCTGGTCTTGGTCGATTGTCCGGACCCAGACACGACCGAGGCCCCCGATGCCCCGGATACCAACCTGGCGCGACTGCGCGGCATCTTACCGCACTGCGACGTGTTGCTGGTCGCCACCACCCAGCAGAAGTACCGGAGCGCCCGGGTGGCCAACGAACTGGCGGCTGCAGCCGCGGGGGCGCGGTTGGTTTTCATCCAGACCCATGCCGACACGGATCAGGACATTCGCGACGACTGGCGCCAGGTCTTGGAGCCGCACTACGCCCCGGCACACGTCTACTTCGTCGACTCGCTGGCCGCGCTGGCCGATGCCCAGAATGGCCTCGAACCCCGGGGAGAATTCGCCGGGCTGGTCGATCTCTTGACGCGGCAATTGGCGGGGGCTGCCGCGGCGAGGATCCGCCGCGCGAATTTGCTGGACCTGGTCGAAGAAGCCCTGCAAGCCTGCCGGCAGCGGCTCGACGCCGCCGCCCCGGCCGTCGCGGCACTGGAGGAGGCGATTCAGTCGCAGCGGGCCCGGCTGGCAGCCCAACTTACCGGGCCGATGCGCGACGAACTGCTTGCCAGCCGCCGGGTGTGGGAGAACCGGCTGCTCGGGCAGATTGCGACGCGATGGGGGTTCAGCCCGTTTGCGTTGCTCCTGCGCACTCATCAGGGATTGGGGGGACTGCTCTTTGGGGCCCTGGTCTTCCGGGCGCGGACTCCGGCCCAAGTGGCCCTGTGGGGTGCGATCGAGGGCGTGCGCACGTGGCGCCGCCGCCGACGGGAGCGCCAGGCCCAAGCCCGCGCTTCCCAGGCCCTGAGCGGCTGCTGGGACCCATCCGATCTGCGGGCCGCGGCGTTGGTGATCGACGGCTATGCGGCGGAGGCGGGGTTGCCCCGCGAGGCCGCTGGCTTAGAGACGGTCGCGGCTGAAGCGGCGGCGGCGGGGGAAGGCTTTGTGGCCAACGTCGCGTCCGAGCTGGACGCGCTGGTCGGGCGCATGGCCAAGCGCCACACCGGCTGGTTCACCCGCTGGAGATACGAGCTGCTCCTGGGCGGCATGATCGCCTATCTCCTCTATCGCCCCGCCAAGAACTTTTTCTACGACTCCTGGCTCGGGTCGGGCTCAACGCACGTCCTCGGCCTCGACTTCTATCTCTTGTCGCTGTTTTGGCTGTTGGTTTGGTGCGGGGTCCTGATGTGGGGTTTCAACAGCCGGCTGCGGCGCGGCCTGCGGCGCCAGATCAACCAACTGGCCGAGGGCTGGACGGGCCCCGAGCCGGCGGCGGGGATTTTCGCCCGGCTGGAAGACGAGTGCGGCCGCGTCGAGCGTTGCCGCCAAGAACTCCAGCGCCTGGAGCAGCACGTCGCGGCGCTACGGAACCGGGTGATCGCCCCTACTTCCCCGCCATCGCTTCCGCCAGGATGCGAGCGGTGCTGGGACGCATGATCCGCGGGTCCACCGTTCGTCCGTCGAGGAGGGCCTTGCGGACCTCCTTGCCGGAGATGAAGACCGGCTTCTCGTCGGGGTGGTTCTCCATCAGGTCCACGCGGCCGATCGAGGCATAAAACGCGGCAAAGCCGACCTTCAAAGGCCGGATCTTCAGGTCCCCGGCCAGGTGGTCGAAGATCTCTTGGGCGTCGAAATCGCCCCAGATCGGCGTGCCGTCGTGGTACGGAGCGTCGGCGTGCTTGCGTCCGATGATGATGTCGGTGAAGCCGAAGTTTTGCCGATAGATGCCGTGCATCACGGCCTCCTTCGGTCCGCCGTAGAACATCTTGATGTCCAGGCCGAGAAGGATCACGCGGTCGGGCACCGATTCGCCGCGCGGGCCCCAAAGCTCGGGATCGCTGTCTCCTTCGCCCAGCGCTCGGTCGGCGATCAGGGCCTCGTAGGTCCGCATCCGCACGTCGGCCGCCACGTCGTCTCCCTTGGTCTCGCCGATCAGCGGATTCAGACAGGCGCCGGCGTTGTGCCCGGCACGCAGCAGCGTCTCCAGGCCGTATACCAGGGCATACTCGTGGGCCCGGTGCAGCGGATTGCGGGTCTGAAACGCCACGACCCGCTCCCAGCCCTTCTCGGCCAAGAGCCGGCGGACCTCCCGCGGCGGCAAGACGTACTTGCCCAGCCGCGGGTGTTTCGGCTGGGGCAAGACGTGAATGGTCCCGCCCAGCAGGTGCGTTTTGTCCGCATCGCCCACCAGCACCATGTCGGCGCCGGGATGGTCCGTGCGGTCCGTCAAGTAAACCGTGCGGAGGTACTTCCGCTTGTCCCAGGGGAAGACGTCGGTGACGTCCAGCGCGGCAACGACTCGGCCGCCGCCATGGACCAAGGCCACTCGCTCGCCCGGGCCGAGCTTGCCCGCCAAGTCCGCGGTGACCGGTAGCGCGAGCGGGATCGTCCACGCACAAAGCGAGCCTTGGTGCTCGATCACCGATTCCTCCAGCACCCGGTCGTAGGCGGCCGAGTTCATCGGCCCGACCAGCGGACTGAGCACCCCGTCGCCAAAGCGATAGACGGTGGAGAGATCGGCGTCGGAGACGGGGACCTTGAGGAGCCGCTCGACCTCGGCCAGAAGACCGGGGATTGCCTCTAGCTCGACGGTGCGGCAGACCGGCTCCTTCAAGCCGCCGTGGGGAGGCACTAGATCGACCATCGGCACGTCCTTCTTATCGCGCTGTGGTGCAGTCGACTCGGCTGCGCCTTCCGGGAGTGTGCAGGCGGGAGGCCTGCGCCACAAGTGGATCGGGGAATCGCCCAGTATAGATTCCGACCGGAGGTGCTTCAACGCGAAAATCCGGATCGCATGCGGCACCGGGCCGCACGCCCCAGCCTGTGCACACGGCACCGGCTAGCGCGTTGAGCCACAGGCCAGAGGTCTGTGCTACGTGAAATCAGATGTGATACATCTGGTCGTCGCGGCCGTGGGTGCGCTCCACGAGTTCGGCCAGCGTGATTTTGTTGAGCATGGCCCGCTCGGCGGCATCCACTTCCTTCCATGCCTGAGTCAGGGCTTTGACCGCGGGGGAGTCAGGCGAGGCGTTGGTGGTATGGCCGTTGTGCTTGGCCCCTCCCTCCACGACCTGCATCACCTCGCCCAGGGAGACCTGTTCGGGCGGGCGGGTCAAGTGGTACCCGCCGGCCGCCCCGCGAGTGCTTTTCACGAGCCCGGCCCCCTTGAGCTGCAGGAGAATCTGCACGAGGAATCGTGGGGGGACGGCATGCCGCTCCGCAATCTTCCGGATCCGGACCGGCTCCTCCGACCCATAGTGGGAAGCCAGTTCCAGCATGGCAATACACGCGTACTCGGTTTTGGCAGAGACTTTCATCATCGTTCTCGTAACTCAGGTTCTGTCGATCACCGTGATCCCGGCGAAACGGCCATCGGCCGCCGATCGGCCCCTCTTCGCCGGAACGCACGTGTAAAAGGTTTGCACACACCGCCTCTTACTAATCTAACTCCGCTGCGGGGGCGCCGGGCCGTTCTTTTGCCCAGAAGTGGGGTCCCGAAGCTGATTCCCAGTCCTGTCCTGCGGCCCATTACGGCCAGCATCCGCCTGCTTGCGGGTCCTCACGTTATTGTTATTTTACTGTCCGCCTTGGAAAAATTCATCCCCGCGCGAAGGTACTTGGACCCCGAAGGGCCGGGACCTCTGCATCACGCTCCCATATATCATAACCAGACGAGTACATAAAGTCATCAGCCCGCTGGCCGTTTGCGGCGGATGTCTGCAATGGACAGCCAGGTAGCACAGTCGTCTTGCCTGGAGAATAGCCCAGACATCCTGCCTGTCTTGCCTGAACGGCAGGCTGGAGGCCTGCCACCACGTTTCGATGAAGAATCCAGCCTAGCACCGTCTGCCCTGTTCGCTCGCCCCGCCCCCCAGGTACTTGACTCGGCGGCGTCCGGGCGACACCATGTGCCACTGTGGACCCTGTTTCCTCAACCGGACACTTCACATTCCCTAAGGACGGAAGGCAGCGATGGCTCAGAAAGCGTACCTGGCGATCGACATGGGTGCCTCCAGCGGGCGGCATGTTCTAGGCCGATTTGACGGGCGATCTCTCGCGTTGGAGGAGGCGTATCGGTTTGAGAACGGGGGGGTTGAGGTCGTGGGGGGCCTGTTCTGGGACCTCTTGGGCCTCTGGACCCACACCCGCAATGGGATGCGCGCGGCGGGAAGCCGCTTGGGGGCGGACATTGTCTCGGTGGGAGTGGACACCTGGGGTGTCGATTTCGGACTCTTGGGCCGGGACGACGTCCTGCTGGGCAACCCCTCTCACTACCGCGACCCCCGCACCAACGGCATGATGGAGCGGGCCTTTTCGATCGTCCCTCGCGAGGAGATCTTCCGCCACACCGGTCTGCAGTTCATGCAGTTCAACTCCCTGTACCAACTCTTGGCGATGAGGCTCGCCAATTCGCAGCTTCTGGAAATGGCCCAACGGCTGCTCATGATGCCGGACCTCTTCCACTGGCTGATGACCGGCGAGAAGTCGAACGAGTTTACCGACGCGACCACCACCCAGTTCTACAACCCGGTCCGGGGCGGCTGGGCCACGGAGCTGCTCGAAAAGTTCGACTTGCCGACCGGGATCCTCGGGCCGATCTCGGAGCCGGGAACGGACCTTGGAGCGCTGCGCCCGAACCTTGCAGCGGAGACCGGGTTGAAGTCCGCCCACGTCGTGCTGCCCGGGGCGCACGACACCGCCAGCGCCGTGATGGCCGTTCCGGCAGCCAGCCGCCCGGGCCAGCGTCCGGATTGGTGCTACATCAGTCTCGGCACCTGGGCCCTGCTGGGTGTGGAATCGCCGAAACCGCTGGTGGGCGACAAGGTGCTGGCCCTGAACTTCACCAACGAAGGAGGCGTAGGAAAGACGTATCGCGTGTTGAAGAACATCTGCGGCCTGTGGCTGGTGCAGGAATGCCGCCGCGTTTGGAACAAGGCTGGCCGCAACTGGGGTTGGGAGGACCTGAACAAGCTCTCTGCCGCCGCCAAGCCGCTAGTCTCGTTCATCGACCCGGATGCCCACGATTTCCTTGCCCCCGAGGACATGCCTGAGGCCATCCGCCGCTACTGCGCGAAAACGGGCCAGGCCGTGCCGGCCGACGAAGGGGCGGTGCTCCGCTGCGCGTTGGAGAGCATTGCCATGAAGTTCCGCTACGTGCTTTCGATGTGCGAGGAGCTTGTCGGCGGGCCGATCGAGACGATTCACATTGTCGGCGGCGGCACGCAGAACCGGCAGCTCTGCCAGGCCGGCGCCGATGCCTGCGGCCGCCGCGTTTTGGCCGGGCCCGTCGAGGCGACCGCCATCGGGAACATCATGGTGCAGGCGGTCGCCGCCGGCGACGTGGGGAGCATTGCCCAGGCCCGCGAGGTGATCCGCAACAGCTTCGCCGTCGAGGAGTACTTGCCCCAGAACACGGCCGCGTGGGAGGAGGGGTATGGGAGGTTCCTTGGGATCATCGGCGCCGGAAAGAATATAGACGGAGGCCGGGGATAGGAGATAGAAGTCAGGAGATAGAAGACAGAAGATAGAAGTCAGGAGATAGAAGACAGGAGGCGGAAGTCAGAAGACCGGACAAGGCAGCCGACGTGTAGGACGTTGCCAGAAGTCCACTGGAGCAAGAGACCCTGGCTCTCCGCGACAGGATCGTCGCTTGGCTGGGATTCCCGCGGCGACGGCTTCCAGTGCCCGTATCCCGACTTCTGTCTCCTGACTCCTGTCTTCTTTCTCCTCTCTCCTATTTTCTTCGCCCGCACAACCCACCACTTGCTCCAGGAGTCTCGAAAATGCTCAACGTCGGAATCGCCGGTCTCGGTTTCATGGGAATGATCCATTACCTGGCCTACCAGAAGGCCAAAGGGGCGCGGGTCCGCGCGATCTGCGAACAAGACCCTGCCCGGCTGGCCGGGGATTGGCGCACCATCAAGGGCAACTTCGGCCCGGCAGGGAAAATCATGGACCTGACCGGGATCGCCCGCTACAGCAAGCTGGAAGACCTGCTGGCCGACCCCAACCTGGACGTGATCGACGTCTGCCTGCCGCCCGGGTGGCACGCCCGGGTGACGATCGACGCACTGAAGGCCGGCAAGCACGTGTTCTGCGAAAAGCCGATCGCGCTGGAGCCGGCCGACGCCGACCGCATGGTCAACACCGCCCGCAAGGCCGCCAAGCTCCTCATGATCGGCCACGTGCTCCCCTTCTTCCCCGAGTATCGTTTCGCGCACCAGACGGTGGCGACGGGCAAGTACGGCCGGCTCTTGGGCGGGCACTTCAAGCGGATCATCTCCGACCCCACCTGGCTGCCGGACTTCTACAATCCCCACTCCACCGGCGGCCCGATGATCGATCTGCACATCCACGACGCCCACTTCATCCGCCTGCTGTGCGGGATGCCCAAGGCGGTCCACACCGTAGGCCGGATGCGGGGCGAGGTGGCCGAGCTGTTCCACACGCAGTTTCTCTACGACGATCCGTCCCTGCTGATCACCGCCGCCAGCGGCGTGATCTACCAGCAAGGCCGTCCGTTTACCCATGCCTACGAGATCTACCTGGAGCGGGCGACGCTGCTGTTTGACTTCGCGGCGATCGGCAGCGAGGGCGTCTTGGCGATGCCGGTCACCGTGCTGACGCGCGACGGCCGCGTGCTGCGGCCGAAGCTCGGCGGCGGCGATCCGGTCGACTCCTTCGCCGACGAAATCGGGGAAGTGATCCGCTGCGTGCGCAACAACAGACCCTCCGCGCTCTTGGACGGCCAGTTGGCCCGCGATGCCTTGGTGCTGGGGCAGCGGGAAACGCAGTCCTTGGTGAAGCGCAAGGCGGTCAAGGTGTAGAGGGCGGAAACCCCAGAGCCGGCACGCTCGGCACCGCCCGCAGATTGTGATCGCTCCGCGCGGTTGGGCGTGCTCGATTCGTTGCGCACGCCGGGCGCCGTCTGTGCGGCCTGTAGCGGTCGTGTCGGGGAAAAACCGCGCCGGCTCTTTGACCGGGTCGCGAAAGTGTCCTATATTCAGTGGGTGAGATGCTGCGCTGCCTTCCGGCCCTACCAGACCAACCCGTGCCGGCGGGTCCGAGCACGCCGGATCGGGCCAGGCCCAGCCGACCCAAGAGTCCCCGAGAACCCGCCCGGCCGACCGTGGCGCAATGATGCACTAACGGACTACGGATTCAACCATGCAACGCAAGCCGCTCGCGTTCTGCGCCGCCTTGCTGACTGCCCTCGGGGTGGTCCTGTCCTTCGGCACATTCACCCACGCCCAGAGTCTCCCGCCGGCTCCCGGTAGTACTGCCAGCGCCGGGGACTGGCTGCGCCGCGGCCAGGTGCTGGAGGGGGAACGCCGCTGGGGCGAGGCCCTGACCTACTACGAAGAGGCCCTTCGGCAATTTCCCGCGGATGGAGACCTGAAGCGGCGTTTCGATTCCGCCCGGCTGCACTACGACCTCGGACGCCGCTACAACGACCGGAGTTACCGCGACGGCCTGGTGCGGATGTCCTTCCCCGATACCCTCGATTTGTACAACGAAGTCCTTCTGAAAGTCCAAGCCCATTACGTCGACGGCCCCAAGTGGAAGCAGTGGGTGGCCGGCGGAGAAGGGGGGCTGGAGGTGGCGATGAGTGAGCCCGCCTTCCTCCAGGCCAATTCAGCCCGCGCTGCGGAGCAGGCCCTGGAAAAACTCCGCCAGGAGCTTCACCAGGCCCTCGCCTCGCGGACCATCGCGTCGCGGAGCGATGCCTGCGGCGCGGTGGCCGTGCTGGCCGGTCTGGCCCGCGATCGCCTGGGGGTTGAGGCCAACGCGGTAGTGATGGAATTCGTCTGCGCGACTGCGAACTCGTTGGACCCCTATTCCGCCTACCTGACCCCCGATCAGCTCGCCGAGACCTACGCCCAGATCGAAGGTCATTTCGTCGGCTTGGGCGTGGAACTGAAGGCCCAGGACGGCGTGCTTTTGATCGTGCGCGTGATCCCCAACAGCCCCGCCAAGCAGGGTGGTGTGCGCGAGGGGGACCGGATTGTCGCCGTGGGCGGCCGGTCCACCCGTGAGCTTTGCACCGACCGCGCCGCCAATCTCTTACAGGGGGACGAAGGGACGGTCGTGAGCCTCTCCGTCGTCAGTCCCGGCGGCGAGCCGCGCGAAGTCAAGCTCAAGCGGCAGCGCGTGGACGTGCCCAGCGTGGATGAAGTGCAACTGCTCGACCAGCGCAAGGGCATCGCCTATCTGAAGCTCACCTGCTTCCAGAAGACGACGCACCACGACCTGGAGGCCGCGCTGTGGAATCTCCATCGGATGGGCATGAGGTGCCTGATCGTCGATCTGAAAGGCAACCCGGGCGGACTCTTGACCGCCGCCGTGGAGGCCGCGGACCTGTTCCTGCAGCGGGGTGTGATCGTCACCACTCGCGGCCGGAACGCCGAGGAGGATTTCGCGTACTCGGCAAGGGAGGCCGGCACGTGGCGCGTTCCGTTGGTGGTCCTCATCGATCAGGACAGCGCCAGCGCGGCGGAAATCTTTGCCGGCGCCATCCGGGACCACAACCGCGGCACGGTCGTCGGCACGCGAAGCTACGGCAAAGGCTCGATCCAGGGGATCTTCCCGCTCAACTCCGGCAACGGCGGACTCCGGCTGACGACCGCCAAGTTTTACTCGCCCTCCGGTTATCCCTACGCCGGAATTGGCGTGGAACCGCACGTGCTCGTGTACCAGGCGGCCAAGCCGATCACCGGCGCCGGCCTGGCCTCCGTTCCATCCAACCAGGACGCGATCCTCGCCGCCGGCCTGCAAGTCGCCCGGCAGATGCTGACGCAGCAGTAGTGGCAGCCCCTGTCTGAGAACGGGGTTCTTGGCCTTCAGCCATCAGCCATCAGCCATCAGCTTTCAGCCATCAGCTTTCAGCCAGAAGAGGATTGACCGCTGATAGCTGACTGCTGATAGCTGACTGCTGATAGCTGACTGCTGATAGCTGACTGCTGATAGCTGACTGCTGATAGCTGACTGCTGATAGCTGATTGCCGACTCCTCTCGGCTTGCACCCCACACGCCTTTGCTGGTACATTGCCCGCATGTACGACCGACTGGGATCGCTGGTCTCGCGGCGCTGGCTGTGGGTGCTGCTGGGCTGGCTGGGACTCGCCCTGGCGGCCCAGTTCCTGGCGCCGCGGTGGGACGACGTGACCCGCGACGGCGATTTCGCCTACCTTCCCCAGTGGATGACCAGCGTCCGCGGCGAACGGCTCCTCGAGGACGCCTTTCCCGAGGCCCTCGCCAAGAGCAGTATCATCGTCGTAGTGGCCCGCACCGACGGAGCGCTCCAAGACGCCGACTACGCCGTGGCCGACGCCTTGGTCGACGCCTTCACTCCCGCGGAGAACGCCGGCAGCCCGATCCTCCACGTGCTGAGCCACCAGACGGAAGTGGTCGGCGAGAAACTCACCAGCCCCGTCGGCCCGCACGGCCAGGCCCTGCTGATCGTCCTCGAGTTGCACAGCGAGTTCATGGCCGTAGGCAACATGAAGCTGCTCGAAGGCATCGAGCAGAAGCTGGACGACTTCCGCCGCGCGAAGGACTTTCCGCCGGGACTGGCGCTCGGTCTGACGGGCTCGGCCGCCGTCGGCGCCGACATGCTGATCTCCGGCGAGGAGAGCATCCGCAACACGGAGCTGGCCACCGTCGTGATGGTGGTGCTGATTCTGCTCTTGGTCTATCGCGCCCCGGGGCTGGTGATCGTGCCGCTCTTGACGATCTTTGCCTCGCTGGTGGTGGCCACGGGCCTGGTGGCTGCGCTTGCCAAGTGGAGCGCCGAGTCCGGATGGCTCGACTATAAGATCTTCAAGACCACGAAGATCTTCATCGTGGTGATCCTCTACGGGGCAGGGACCGATTTCTGCTTGTTCCTGATTTCCCGGTACAAGGAGGAGCTGCAGCGCGGGCTGCGGCCTGCGGAGGCGATCGCCGGCGCCTTGGGGCGGGTCGGCGGCGCCGTGACCGCCAGCGCGATGACGACCGTCCTCGGCCTGGGAGCCATGGTCTTCACGCAGTTCGGAAAGTTCCGCAACAGCGGCCCGACGATTGCCATAGGGCTCCTGGTTGCCCTGGCGGCGAGTCTCACGCTCGCCCCCGGCCTGCTGCGGGCCGCCGGGCCAATCGTCTTCTGGCCGTGGAAAGGGACTGTCCCAGTTTTCGCGCAGCGAAAACGGGACTGTCCCTTTCCCGAGCGGAAAGCGGCGCAGCGGAAAAGTGGACTCTCCCCCTTCTCCAAGTTTTGGGAGTGGCTCAGCCGCCAGGTGATCGCACGGCCCGGTCTGATCCTGGTGGGAAGCCTGATCGTGCTCTCGCCGCTGGCGTACCAAGGTCTCGGGATCGAGGTGACCTACGACCTTCTGCGGGAGCTCCAACCGACGCGGCCCAGCGTTCGGGGGACCGAGTTGCTGCGCAACTACTTCTCGGCCGGCGAGACCGGCCCGATCACCGTTTTGGCCTATCGGGAAGGAGGCGGACTGGACAACTCCTACGAGACCCGCCAGCGGATTGACGACCTCTCGAAGAGACTCTACGGCCTGCAGTACGAAGACTCGGCGGGCGGGACGGTCCGGCCGATCAAGAGCGTGCGGAGCCTCGTCGAGCCGCTCGGCGAGCCGGCGCAGCAGTTCGGCCTGCGCGGGGCCCTGCGCCGTGAGGTCGTCCGTACGCTCACCAAGAGCATGTACCTCGCCCAGGCGCCCGAGTACGCCGGCAAGGTGACCCGGCTGGATCTGGTCTGCACTTACGATCCCTTTTCGCCGGAGAGCATTCGCTTTCTCCACCATCTCGATCAGTTCCTCCAGCAAGTCGCAGAGAAGGATCCGCAGTGGCGCGGAACGGACTTCTACTTCTTGGGGACCTCGGCGGGGATCCGCGACCTGAAGACCGTCACCGGCGACGACCTGCTTTTGATCCAGGCCCTCGTGCCGGCGGTGGTGTTGGTGGTGCTCGTTTGCCTCCTCCGCCGGCCGCTGGTCTCGGTCTACCTCGTCCTCTCGGTGCTCTTCGGCTACTACGTCTCGATCGGCGCCACCAGGCTGATCTTCGCGTACGTTTACGGCCAGACGTTCGAGGCCCTGGACTGGAAAGTCCCCATGTTCCTCTTCGTGATCCTGGTGGCCGTGGGCGAGGACTACAACATCTACCTGGTCACCAGGGTGGTCGAAGAGCAGAAGCGGCTCGGGCCGGTCGAGGGGCTCCGCGTTGCCCTGGTCCGCACCGGCGGCATCATCACCAGTTGCGGCGTGATCATGGCCGGGACCTTCGGCTCGATGATCACCGGCACGCTCCGCGCGGTCATCGAGCTGGGAGTGGCCTTGTCGTTCGGCGTCCTCCTGGACACCTTCGTGATCCGGACAGTCCTCGTGCCCGTGTTCCTGGTCCTCTGGGATCGGCTGCAGGGCAAAGGGAAGGCGGACAAAGCGATCACGCCGAGCCAGGACGGGTGAAGACTTCCCAAGTTTCCGACACTTTGGAAGTCTGCCAAGAAACTGCCTATTCGCCGTTCACCCATTGCCTGGTTCCTGTGCATTCGTGGACATGCCACCCACCGGCGTGACATCTAGCCCATACCTATAAGTCTCGCTGATACAACTATTTGCGTCTCTGAAAGCTCCCTCGCTCCCAGATGGCACACCGTTTGCCAATTCTCCCTGCACCTCGCAGCCGCTAGGTGCCTTCCGCCCAGGGGGTCTGCCCTCTGCGGTCGGTCGCTGTTCAAGCCTGAAGCCCCATCTCTAATCCGAAAGGAGGATCGCGTGACACCAAAAGAGGTATTGGCCCTGTGTCGTGAGAAGGACGTCAAGTCGGTCGATCTCCGCTTCATGGACTTCCCCGGCCTCTGGCAGCACTTCACAATCCCCGTGGACAAGCTCGATGAAGACGTCTTCGAGGACGGCCTCGGGTTCGACGGCTCCAGCATCCGCGGTTGGCAGCGGATCAACGAAAGCGACATGCTCGTCATCCCCCAACCGGAAACCGCCGTCTTGGACCCGTTCTGCACGATCAGGACCCTCTCGATGATCTGCAACATCCAGGACCCGATCACCCGCGAAGACTACAGCCGCGATCCCCGCAACGTCGCCCGCAAGGCGGCCAATTACCTGAAGAGCACCGGCATTGCCGACACCTGCTACGTCGGCCCGGAGCTGGAGTTCTTCATTTTCGACGACATCCGTTTCGACCAGACCTTCAACTCCGGGTTCTACTTCATCGACAGCATCGAAGGGCAGTGGAACCGCGGCAGGGAGGAGCATCCCAACCTGGGCTACAAGATCCGGCACAAGGAGGGCTACTTCCCCGTGCCGCCCTCCGACCAGCTCATGAACGTCCGCAACGAGATGATGCACACGATGCTCGACTGCGGCATCGAGACCGAGGCCCAGCACCATGAGGTGGCCTCCGCCGGCCAGGCCGAGATCGACATGAAATTCAAAGAGCTGGTCACCATGGCCGACCAGATGATGATGTTCAAGTACATCTGCAAAAACGTCGCCAAGAAGTACGGCAAGACCGTGACCTTCATGCCCAAGCCGCTCTTCGGCGACAACGGCTCGGGCATGCACTGCCACCTCTCGCTGTGGAAAGGCAACGAGCCGCTTTACGCCGGGAGCGGCTATGCGGGCCTGACCGACATGGCGCTTTACGCCATCGGCGGACTCTTGAAGCACTCGGCGTCGATCTGCGCGTTTGCCGCCCCCACGACCAATAGCTACAAGCGGCTGGTTCCCGGCTTCGAGGCGCCGGTCAATCTGGCCTACTCGCAGCGGAACCGCTCGGCGGCCGTGCGGATCCCGATGTACAGTCCGAACCCCAAGGCCAAGCGGCTCGAATACCGCTGCCCGGACCCGAGCTGCAACCCCTACCTGACGTTCTCGGCCCTCCTGATGGCGATGATCGACGGCATTCAGAACAAGATCGACCCGGGCGAGCCGTTGGACAAGGACATCTACGACCTCTCGCCCGAGGAGATGAAGGGCGTGCCGACCACCCCCGGCTCGCTGGCCGAGGCCCTCGCCGCGCTGCGCAAGGACCACGAGTACCTCCTGCGCGGCGACGTCTTCACGGCCGACGTGATCGACACCTGGATTTGGTACAAGACCGAAAACGAAGTCGACGCCCTGCGCCTCCGCCCGCACCCCTACGAGTTCTGCCTGTACTTCGACCAGTAGGACGGGCTGCCGGCGGCCCGTCTCCAGATCGATGACGC
>Ga0315280_10000755_pt1 | contig 58916 bp, 52 predicted proteins | sample YL17G06_40_MG_FD_203697 | JGI IMG/M metagenome (GOLD analysis project Ga0315280, IMG submission 203697) | Sediment microbial communities from Yellowstone Lake, YNP, Wyoming, USA - YL17G06_40 | ecosystem: Environmental > Aquatic > Freshwater > Lake > Sediment | place: USA: Wyoming | collected... | reverse complement strand
TGTCCAGGAATCGCCAAGCGCCACATAAGTCCAACCGGATGGTCCTGGCGTGGAACTCTGGTAGAAATAGTATCCCCCGATCGCTGCTGCGCCAGCCACCAGCCCAGCGCCAGCATATTTGAGGAAACGGCGTCTGTTGACCTTGGAACTCAACCTCTCACCTCCTTCATTTGTTGGGTACTCTTATCATCGCGCCCTCCTCGACGCTCCGGTATACAGAGAAATCAGCGAGCTCTAGGGAAGTTAGCAACGAATCCAAAGATACCAGTATATTAGTGCATGAGTCTAAAGATTTCAGATTTTCGGTGCTACTTCTACAATGCAACACATAAGAAAATTTGAAATAAAGAAGGGTTGTTAGAGGATTCCTCCTCTAATCTGGAAGAATGATTCTATGTGTCCCCCCCGAACGTCGTCGCAGTTTTCGCATCAAAATTTTCTCGGTACTTTCCCATACCAAGTCTTCATCGCTACTTGGCTATTCGGTTGCGGTCGAAAAATGAGCGATTCCAGCTTGCTATGACGAAGGCCTTAGGAACAGCAGGAGCGCAAGCAGCACCGGGAAGACAGCAAGCGTCGCTATAAACGTGTATGTCCTCCTTCTCGACGCCTTCTTGTATTCGTCTTCGCATTTTGGACCGCAGAACTTCTCACTCATGCTCACAGGTGCACCGCAGACCGAGCAGTGACGATGCTTGGATATAGCTGGCTTCTCTTCCTTTCGATATTTAGACAACCGCAAAGCACCGATGTGTAATTTGAAGCTTTAGTATAAAAACCCATTCCACATAAGAATGGCGAAGTTGCAGAGGGTGGAAGACCAGATACAAGTAGCACGCTTAATGAGGCAATCCAGCGCAATCCAATAACGTACGTTCCTGCAGCCAGTCCTGGCCACGAAGCCAACTATCAGGAGAGCGCTGTTCCGCCTCATTTCCAGACTGAACCCCGCGTGTTCTGTGTGGTCTGTTCCTTATTTGTCACCTATATGGCTTTGATTTCTCTAAGGGGAGGAAGGAAAGAGGCCCTTAGGAAGACCCCATTCATACCGAAGGTCTCGAGCACCGTATAAGGTATGCAACTACCATACTAGTTAATACTGAGATCGAATAAATACACCAGTGTTTGAAGGGAAATGATTAACTGCATTCTCGTACCTGTCGACGGTTCTGAGCATTCGAGAAGGGCTCTAGAGTTTGCGACCGATATCGCCCAGAGGTTTAACGCATCGGTCGTGTTAGTTCACGTCGTGTCTACCGGAGCATTGCTTCCCGCTCCCCAAGTTGGAGTCCCAGTCACCCCTGAAGGTGTTCCCCCTCCTGTCTTTTCGACGAAGATGACGGAGGATATGGCGAAACTTGGTTCGGAGTTACTGGCAAGAGGGAGTGTTGAAGTTGAAAAACACGGCCTAACAGTCAGGACGGTTATGGAGAGGGGAGAACCCTTGGAAAAGATACTCCGGACAGCGAAGAACGAGAGATGCGATCTCATAGTCATCGGTGCAAGAGGACTAGGAAAGATGAGAGCTCTTTTCTTGGGCAGCGTTAGCGACGGCGTCGTCCATAGGGCGTCATGTCCGGTTCTCGTTGTCAAGTAACAGCCTAGTGAATTGAACCCTGCTTTATGGAGCTTCTTGCCAAGTTTTGACATCTCTTCTCTCCCAGCGGTTGTTGACATGTTCAGACTCAATGGCGTTATAGAGATTGCATGCTCTCCATGAACTGCATGGACATCTGTTCCAACCTCAAACTCCTTCTCCAGTTTGGTTGTTCCCCACTGCCAATAGTAGGGTCTGCCTTGAAGGTCGACGCGCTTGACGACATAGTCATCGTATTTCCTTAGAGCCAGACGAGTGAAGCGGATCGGTGTTCTCGCATTGACCTCCGAGGGGAAATTTACATTTAAGAAATCGACGCCTTTCGGAAGCCCGGTGTCTAAAGTCCATCCAGCCACTTCTTCAGCAATCTTCAACAAGTCTCTGTATCTAGTCGAGTACTCGTCTCTTGTCGGTGCTTTCTCCTCAGGCACTACAAGGGAGAATGCGATCGCTGGAATTCCCAGAATAGCTGCCTGTATGGCTGCTGCAACGGTTCCGCTCGCAAAGACTACTTGCACACTGATGTTGTCTCCGGTTTTTATTCCAGCGATGACGACGCTCGGGCTCTTCTTGCGTAAGATTCTGTTCACACCGAGGGAGACGCAGTCAGCGGGGCTTCCAGAGATAACATAAGCTTGAACACCTTCGATAATGATTCGACTTATCCGGAGCGGCTTGAAAAGTTGAGCTCATACTGGTAGCGCTTGTCGGGCGCTCAGGTGCGACAACAATTACATAGCCGACTTCCGTGAGCGCTTCATGAAGGGCCCATAAGCCTGGCGACATCACTCCGTCGTCATTTGTGAGTAAGATTGTTCTCATAGAGATCTCACCAACAATTAGTCTTGAATATCTAGAGATAACTCTTAGCCTCCTTCTCAGCAGAGCAGCTTGCGATTGACCGTAAAGGATAAAAGGTATAGCCCTATCATTTTAGTCTAGCGTGAAACTTGGATCTCTGTTCGAGCACTATGTAATTTCTACCAAAGCAAAGTCTCGTTTTGGATGTGTTTCAGTATGACTGAGAAACCGAAACTTTGTTTCGCCGGCTGCGAATTCTTCCGATGCGGTCAACGTCACCTATTCTATAAAGGGAAAGTATCATGGTGTAGATTTGCTGATGATGAATGCGACCCTAAGACATGTAAGTATGCGCAATGCGTAAGGGACAGACTGTTGCTTGATGGAGTTTGCGGGTTGACTGTGAAACCGAAGACCGTTGAGATGAGACTGGAAGAAGTCGCCAAGCCGATAAAAGTCCCTGGAAAACTGGCTCAGAAGATAAAAGAGAAGGAGCTGTATTAGCCCTCAGAGTTTGAGCGACGCAGCAGAAGGTTTCCGTTGCTTTGATTCAGTCAGGATACCGACTGAATTTGGCGCAGCTCAAATATCTAAAGGTTCAAAACCATAAGTAGTCCTAAGTATTAGTCAGATTCCGGCAACTTTCGATTCATATCACAAGGCGGAAAAGCATGAGTGAGAAGATTCTTGCTTGGTTTGAGAAGAGAAGACAGACCAAGGCGATGCAGTTGATGCAGAACCATTTAGCTCTCGCCACGGGTGCGGTAGAAGAGTTGGCGAAGGCTATACAGTTCAAGATCCAGGGCGACGACAAGAAAGCCGATGAGGCGATCAGCAGCCTTTCAAGAATGGAAGATGAAGCTGATCGATTGAGAAGAGACATCTCTCTGGACCTGACGAAAGGTGAGATCCCTCCGGCCGAGAGGGATGATCTTCTTCATCTCTCTAAGAGAGTGGACATGATAGCTGATTGGTCCAGAGAGAGTGGAAGAGTACTCTCGGCCACTCCTCTTTCGAAGATGCCCTCTGAACTGGCCGTTCTATGCCTCAACATGGTTGAAACGGTGAAGGAGTGCGTCTGGGCTGTCAGGAAATGCGTTGATAGATTAACCTCAGACTTGCAGGAGGCCCTGGAGTGGGCTGACAAAGTGGAGAGGCTTGAAGAGAAGGTGGATGAGCAGTACATAGAGGCCAGACGGTACTATTCGAAACTAGACTACTCGAAAATAAATCCTGGAGAGGCAATTCTACTAAGCCAACTCCTGGACGCGGTTGAGAACGTGGCAGACTGGTGCGAGAACACTGTCGACCAAGTTAGAGTTGTAGCTGTGAGAATGCTGTAGGATTGTTCACTTTCACTGTTTTCGAAATACTCATTTTTGAGTGGCTACGCAAATCTTATACGTCCTACGCGCTAATGAATACCGAACGAAGGAACAATGCGACCTGTAGCTCCGAAGGGAGGCCCAAGTCTGGGCCTGTCGCTATGATGACCTTCGATGACGAGGCCAAGGAAAGATTTGGCTTGTGATCGAAAAGCGGAGGCTGCATAGTGAATGAGAATACCTGTTCTCCATAAGGAGGTGCCTTCCCAAAGAAGAGTTGACACCAGAAAGTTGGCTGGCACCGGGGTTTTCGCAGCGCTATCGATCGCTATGTCCCCTATTGCTTTCATGCTTCCCAGAGTCGGTTGGGGACAAGCAATAATCGACCCGGTGAGCCTGCCTTGGATGTTCTGCTATTTCCTATTCGGATTAAAGTCAGGCCTCTTGTGTGCAATTATAGGTGCTCTAGCTCTCTTCTTCTTTGATCCTACTGCAATACCCTTCCTAGGTCCCGTTTGGAAATTGATCGCAACCACACCGCTTATGATCGTACCGTATGTACTTCGGTACTCTTTTAGAGGTGGGCAGAACGAATTTGCAACATTTCGCGCTTACGCGCTTGCAAGCATACCGGCGATTGTAGTCAGGGCTACTGTAATGCCTCCGATCGTACTGTTTTATTTCTCGTTCTTCTTCGGATCTTGGTGGGAATTTCAAGGCGGGTTGGTTATCGTCGCAGCAACCATAGCTGCCCTGAATACATTACAAAGCGTGGTTGACATAAGTGTTCCTTGGGCAACCCTCTACGCAATTAAACGATTTCTCTACTCGCGAGGCTAGTCTTCTCGATCTGACTAATGAAGCAGCTGGCTGTCCAGCGCTCGGGGTTAGTCGTTTTAGCCGAAGTGCTAAAAACTCAGAGAATGCTGCAAGCTGATAGTCGAGAAAAGCTCAGAGAGATTGTTAGTGGTGCTGTTCTTCTATTGGTAAAAGATACATTAGAAATAGCTGGTCGAACGTTATAAAATGTTTGAAAGGCGAAGAATTGTGGATTTTGGACTTACATCTGAACAAGTCATAATAAGGAATGAGACGGCGGAACTTGCTCGACGTGTAATTGCTCCACGAGCAAAAGGCATTGATAGGACTGGAGAGTTTCCCTCAGATAATCTGGAGGCGTTGGCTCAACAAAGGTTGATGGGAATCCCTTTTCCTGCCAAATGTGGCGGTCGTAGTGGAAGCCATGTGAGCTACGCCATAGCCTTGGAGGAAATAGGAAAAGTTTGCGCGAGCACCAGTTTCATCGTAGGAGTTCATGTCATGTCGGCATTCTGCGTACATCTCTTTGGCAACGATGAGCAGAGGAGACGGTTTCTGGCACCAATGTCTTCAGGCAACATGCTGGGAGGATTCGCATTAACAGAACGGACCTCAGGATCGGATCCTTCTCGAATTAAGACAACCGCTACGTCCAATAATTCTCAATATGTTCTTAACGGAGAAAAATGCTTTATCACCAACTCAGGTCACGCGGATCTCTGCGTAGTTTTTGCAGTGACAGATCCCGAGAAAGGCGCTAAGGGGATAAGTGCGTTTATAGTGGAAAAGGGCTCTGAAGGGTTTGGCTTCGGGAAGATCGAGGACAAGATGGGTCTTCGCGCCGCCGCAAACGGAGAGTTGATCTTCAAGGACTGTAGAATACCTGAAGAAAATCTGTTAGGCGCCGAAGGTGATGGTTTGAAGATTGCACTCTCAGCGATAGATAGAGGGCGTATCGGGATTGCCGCTCTAAGCGTCGGAATTGCGCAAGCAGCACTGGATTCATCGAAGACATATGCGAAGCAGCGAGCTCAGTTTGGTCAACCTATCTCAAATTTTCAAGCGATTCAGTTTATGACAGCTGATATGGCTACCGAGATTGAAGCAGCTCGCCTCCTTGCCTACAAAGCCGCTTGGCTTGCCGACGTGGACGAGCGGTTCACGAAGCAAGCGTCGATGGCAAAGCTGTATGCTTCAGAGGTTGCGATGAGAGCAACCATAAACGCGGTCCAGATACATGGAGGCTACGGTCTCCTTAAAGATCTTCCTGTGGAACGCTATATGAGGGATGCGAAAGCGTTAGCAATAATTGAGGGGACGTCGGAAATGCAAAGAGTCATAATATCACGGGACGAATTGAAGTAACGCCTTCAACGAACTCGTTTGAGCTTACTCCAGTATTTGCCGAGACGTTTCAGTATGTCTATGCTTTCTAGGAATCTGGTTGTATGCGTCTTGACGGGCCTTTTCAGAAGTTCCCAGAGATCCCCCGGGGTGTCCACATCGAACGAGAGGCTGGGAGTCCATAGTACTTTGAATGGAATATCTCTTTCTTGAACGCCTTTAAGGTGACTAACGAAACTTCTATGGCCGTACTCAGTCCGGATCGCGTCAGGGGGGGTGCGTAGTAGGGCATTCGTTCCTTCGGTTCGGGAGGGAGAAATCACTACAGTCGTGTTAAGGCCTAGCTGCGTCATCTGTTCAATGTCGGTCTTGTTCATAAGTGGTATGTCTGCAAGCGTCACGAGTACAGAGGTAGCTCCGCTCTTACGCGACCGTTCCGTCGCATATTCAATCGACATATTTAGACCGACCGAAGGTTCCTTTACGAATTTTGCTTGATATGTTTTCGCCAACCTCTTTACTGACGTATCGGTTCCAATGACAATGATATCGTCGAGCATCTCAGAGTCTTCTAGAGCTTGGAGCACGTCCTTCAGCATCATCTCAGCGATAGCTCTTCTTTCCTTTGGACGTAGAACCCGAGAAAGCCTCATCTTGGCATTGGATAAACGCTTCACCGGAACAATAGCTACTCTCTTCATCTACTTGCCTTCTCAAGCGCATCGATAGCTACTTTCGCTAGGCTAGTCTTGTCGTCCTGTGTTCTCATAATGGTGTTCGTGCATACCACTCGAACGCCTGACTTCTCGATCTCGTTCTTCAACTCCTTGTCGACCGAGTCTATTATAAATACGTCTAGGAAATCCTTGTAGAGTTCTGCCACTTGGACCGCTGAGACTTTCAGACCTACTCCTCTCATCAACTTGTCCGCTGGTCCCTTTATCGGCTTTCCTCCCACAATAGGGCTTATCGCGACAACGCTTGAATCGGTCTTCATAAGGGCGTCTCTAATCTCCTTAAGCGATAAGATTGTTCCGATACTGACAAGTGGATTGCTAGGGCAGACAATAATTCCGTTGCAATCGAGTATAGCTTCAACAACGCCCTGAGCCGGCTTTGCCAATTCGGCTCCTTCGAAAATTATCCCCAGCACTTCATCTTGAGCCATCCTCTTCACAAGGTACTCTTGGAAGCCCATTAACCCGACGGGCGTTCTGATCATCGTTCGGACTCTATCGTCAGTCATAGGAAGAAGTCTAATCTTCAGCCCTAGAGACCGACAAAGTCGTCTAGTTATTTCGGACAGCGTTAGACCTTCACTCATGAGCCATGTACGTCGAATGTGCGTGGCAAGGTCTTTGTCACCGAGTCCAAACCAAGTCTCGTGACCATACTTTCCCAAGATTTCGAGACAATTGAAAGTGTCCCCTTCTATTCCCCAACCCTTCTCTTCATCGACCAAGCCGGCTAGAGTATACATAACTATATCGAGATCAGGGGAGATGTACAGACCGTGAAGTTCCAAGTCGTCTCCTGTATTCACAATTGTGTTTATCTCTTCTTCAGGAACCACCCTCACGAGTCCATGTAGAAATCTGGCTGCGCCGACACCTCCTGCAAGTGTGCAGATCGTAGGGCTTTCCCCCCACAAAGTATTAGCTGCCGATGACAGAAAATGGTTAAGTGAAGCTGTCTTTATAAAAACTCGGGAGGACGCATTCAAGATCTGAATCTACCCGAAAGTCTATCAAGCTTTCAAACTTCTCTGCGATCGAAGTATTACACCCGTATTAAGAATTTACATGAAACCGGGGGGATGGGGGTCTGTATCAATCGGTCTATGGTATAATTGAAGTTTTTTCATCGCTCCAAGCACCAAAAATGATCGTTTCTAAGATCTCGAGAATGATCATTTCTACGCCTACTTAGCCTTCTTTCGAATCGTTTCAAGCGACCTGTGGAATTGAAAGGGACCCTCACTCTGGCGGGTTGCTATAATGGTCAGAGCCGCAGGGAAAGCTCTCATGAAAATCTGGGTTTCAAGACGGAGGCTGCGAAGCCTTCTCCTTATACTCGACTGTTATGCTCCAAACGGTTGCGCTTAAACATGGGCTTGCCAACGCCTTTGTTGCATCTCTTTCTCGCTTAGAAATCTTAGGAGAAATGCCGAGCCTCTTTCAACGATTAGCTTTCCTCAGAATCGATTGTGCACGCCTCACTAGCGTGGTTGCTCTCTTTGCTCTATCGTACGCCTCTTTAGGGTTTGAGAGTAAGATCGCTGCAACGTTTTCAAGAGTCTTTTGAGTCCTGGCAATTGGAGAATCTAGAGCTTCATTGTTCTGATCAACATCGCTTAGATCAGGGAAGTAATCGGCGAGTCTGTGGCTCACTGAGATCAAGAATGACGCATATTCGAGCTCTGCCGCTATTTGCCAGAGTTTCGAGTCTAGAGCCCCTATCTTCTTCTCGATGAGCATTTCGACCGCTTCATTGACTGACTTAGATGCCTTGTCAATAGCGGTGATAGCTTTCAGGTCTTGCTCTGATGCTGCATTCAACGCTGCCTCAATACTCCGTTCTCAGGCTTCTTTTCCTGCTCTCATCGAATTTTCCGCCTTACCTGCGAAATCTTTAGTTGGCATAGTTTGACTATCGCAACTCTTTGCTTTGAAGAGTCGCCCTCAGGTCATCCCTATGCCTACGTCAAACGATAGAGCCTCGGATTAGAAGCCGTCACGTTGACAGGTTTGCGTATCTGTAGAGGTAATCCCACCAGTCCATATCTGTAATATTTTCGCCGATGGCCAGCGTCGAGATTATCTGATCCAGAACTGTATGATGCCTCCGCTCGTCAGAGGCTATGTTCTGTAGAAGAAATCTAACTCCTTTGTCTTCTGTCTTTCTTATGACTCCTTCCAAGCGGTCGAGGCTGTCTTTCTCGATTTGGACGTGCCGGTTCAGTTCTTTTCCCAGCTCATCTTTCTCAGTTTCAGGAACGACGGACCCGGTGAGCAGATCTATCATCGTCTCCAGCATATCGATGTGCTTCATCGAGTCCAGAACAATCCCGTGAAGCAGAAGTCTGATTATCCTATTCTTCGTTCTTCTCACCTGCTCATCCATCGACGCTATGGTCTCGCGTTCCAAAGCGAGCTGTTCCTTAAGCAATCCTAACAGTTCATCTCTTTCCAAATCAACCAGCCCGTTCGCACTAGGACATGCAACTGTTAAGATAATGGTGATAAATAAAATATAATCTAAAACAATCTTCTCACCCAGATCGATTGCAACGCATTTGCGCAAAGTCAACTATGGAACGCATTAGTTTGCCTACTATACCGTTCTGAGACATCCTAACCAGAGAATGCTGAAAAGTGCTTCCAAATCATGATTCAAGCATCTTGTAGATTTTCGATCTGTTCTCCTGAACTCTGGCCGAAATCTGGGTGTGAAGGTTCTGGCCAAGACTATCTATCGCGACCGTTAATGGCCCAAAATTCTCAACCTCGAGGATCCAGACCGCTTCAGGAACACCGAGGTCAAGCCACTCCACACCTTTTACCTTCTTGATTGATTTGGCAGCTAGAACCGCAGCGCCCCCGGTGAAATCACAGTACGCTACACCGGACTTCTTCATCGCTTCAGCTGTCTTGGTTCCCATCCCGCCTTTGCCAACGACAATCCTAACTCCAAACCTTTCGACAAATTCGCCTTCGATCGAATCCATACGGGCGCTAGTCGTAGGACCAGCAGCAACTACCTCCCAATCGCCATTCCTCTTTTGAACGATGGGGCCACAGTGAAAGACCACCATGCCGTTCAAGCCGAATGGGAGAGAATCGCCTCTTCGAGCAAACTCCAGAGCCCTTCTATGAGCTTGATCCCTAACAGTAAACATCAATCCTGAAATGAAGAGAGTATCGCCGATCCTCAGCTTTCGAGCATCAGACTCAGAGATAGGGGTTCTTAGGTTATGAGTTGCCATTCTATTCACCCTGAGAGATATTCGACGTTACCATCAAGATGGATCCTTGCAGTAGCTCGCCTGTCAGCCCAGCATTGAATATTTACGCCAACCGGCAGACTAGCCGTGTGGCAATAAGAGTACTCAACATTGACGCCTAAGGCTGTGAATTTGCCGCCGAGGCCCATAGGGCCTATTCCGGTCATATTCAAAGCCTCAAGAAGCTCTGTCTCAAGCTTAGCGATATCGAGGTCTGGATGCCTCTTATCTATCGGCCTGAGCAGAGCTTTCTTCCCCAGTTTCAACGCGCCATCGGCTGTCCCGCCGATGCCTACACCAACAATAATAGGAGGACAAGGCTTTCCCCCAGCCGCAATGACGGTGTCAACGACAAACTTCTTCAAACCCGAAAGACCTTCCCCAGGATTTAGCATACCGACTGAACTCATGTTTTCGGAACCGGCGCCTTTTGGTAGAACAGACACCTCAACAAAATCTCCTCGGATGAAATCCCAATCCAGATATGGAATGCCTAACCCTGTGTTGTCACCGCTGTTCTTCCGGGTTATGGGATGAACAGCGTTAGACCTAAGAGGAACCTCTAACGTGGCCCTTTTCGCTGCCTGAATAAGCGCATTGGACAGCCCAGATAGGGAGTCCAGTTTGTCTCCAACTTTTAGGAAGAAGACCAACAAACCTGTGTCTTGGCACATGGGCGCACCAACTTCTTGCGCCAATCTAACGTTGTCCAAGATTGCTTTCAATTGCACCTTTCCTGCTTCACTCTCCTCCTCTGCTGAAGCTTTCACCAGAGCGTTTTCAACGTCCTTTGGCAGCTGGATGACTGCCCTTCTTATCAGCTCGACTGCTGTGTCCTCAACGACTTTCTCAAATCTCATTGATGAACTCTCCAAACGCAAAGTTATGGGGAACGCTCCCATTCTCGTTGAAATATCCTATAAGCCTTTGCGTAGAGAGTGGAGTCAGCGCACTTTCTAGCTGGTTGGTCCTATCCCCCTTCTCCTCTCGCGAAATAAGACTCCAATTTCGTTATTCCAACTAGCTCCTCGAACTCTGTGCCGAGCGCGTCTAGGACTTGCTCAAATGTGGAGCTTATGTACTCCATGTATTTCGTAGAGTCAATCTCATCGGGGGAAGCCAGCTGGACCGGCTTGACACCGGGTTCGCCAACAACCTTCACGAAAGCTATCAGGTCGCCAGGTTTAACCTCGATGCCTTTCTGAGCAAGGAGAAGCGCAGCTTTGACGTGCTGAGGGGTTGTCTTCACATAGCCTGCCGGAGACCGACTTATCATGACACTGAACGCTAGTTCTTCTAAGGGGTATTGATGATGCTTCAGCTTCAAATAGCAGTCTCTAACGGTCTCCTTGATCTTCTCCTTAGCAACTTCAAACTCACCCTCAGACTTGACTTGGCTCAGAATGTCGATCATCACGTAGAAAGCTTTCTTTAGGAACTGAGGGACATGCCTCTTCTTTCCAGTCAAACCTTTGATGTCTACACTTCCATCAGCGCAAACGCCTAAGTAGTTCTTCTTTCTCGAACTCAAAGCCAGATATCTATAGTTCTTGTCAACCTCGAGCTCCATACCCAAAGAGCTGCGAGACCAATCTACAAGTTGTTCAAGCTGGCTTGGGTTCGGGCTCCCGAGAAATATGGAGTCGGTATCACCATAGAAGACGTCAACTCCAAGAGATTTGGCCTTTTCAATCGTCTTCGTTATGGCGTATCGCCCGATAGCAGCTGTAGCCTCGGCAACAGGGGGGCAGTACAACGCGAACTTGTCCGCGCCGAAGACCCCGTAGGAGGCGTTAAGAATAACCTTCAAACCGTTTTGAACAACGTTGTACCAACTCTTCAAAGGTTGAGATAGCTTCTTGTCTTTAGATTTGGGCTTGTACCAGTTCACTCTCAAATCTCTCAGCGAACCGATCAGCAAGCTCTCCAGGGCCCTATGTCTCTTACATACCCAATGCGGCGTGCCGGGAACTGTGTTGTTCCTGCATACTTCGTCTTCGTCGGGGCATCTGATAGTCTCGTATCCAAGATTCCAGTTCTTGATTATAGAAGGATACAGTGAAGCAAAGTCGAGTACTGCCACATTGAAGTGGACACCAGGAACCGGTTCGACCACTATAGCTCCCTTATACTTCTTACCTTTGATTACCGCTTCGGTCGTCGTCATACCTTTCAAATCTAGAATATCGTCAGGCCTTGGAATCAAGTAGTTTCGTTTCCTATGCTCATTGTATAACATGCTTCGAATCCAGCCTGAAACGCCTTGTCGAGTAACATCCTCTATCGTCATAAAGCTGATCCTCGAAAGGACCGTCATAAGCTTCATAATCAAGTCGTCATCGTGACTCGTCAACTTCAGAACGATTTCAGCATCTCTGAAACAGTAAGTAGCCAGTTCACTGTAGTTAAGATCTGAGACCGACGCTTCGATCTCTTTCTTACCTATGCCGATCAGGGACTCGCCGATCTCGTCAAGGGTAATTTCTCTATACTTCTGGCCAAACGCGTAGATCTGGATCGATCTGTTAAAGAAGAACCTGTAGAGATCGACATGAATGCCATACTTGAGCGAAGCAGCCTCCCTTCCCATCTCGATGGGAATTTGTTCCACACCAAAGCCTAAACGTTGAGCTCTATGCCATAGATACCTTAAGTCAAATTGGTCCCCGTTGAATGTGACTACTATCGGATAGTCAAGCAACACCCTAAACAACTCGATCAACAGCTTCTCTTCACTCTCATAATATTCCGGTCTAACGCTGATCTCCGGCAGTTCTTCTTCAAGCTCAATCCCAGCACGTTTAAGCAGCAAGAGACGCATCTTTCCGTCAGAGCCAAGTAGACTAGCGCATATAACGGGATGCTCTGCCTCTCTAGGGTCAGGAAGTCGCGTTGCGATCGGAGAGTAAACCTCTATGTCGAGAGCTACTCTCCTGAATTCCGGCACAGGACATTCGAGGAGGCGAATCCATTCATGAGCCAAGGCTCTATACTCCTCACTTTCATTCTCTAGGAATTCTTCGACAGCTCGCAACGCGTCCGCGGAAGGTTCATACTCAGTCGCAGCCAATTGGCCACCGGAGATACGATACGGCATTCCCGGTTCCAACCTACGGTCGTAGATGAAGTTCTCAACGTACTTTATGTCGGCTTCCCAAGATTTCACAATGTCCCGAATGCACCCGATCGGCCTCCCTCCGATTGAGAGAGGATCTCTTGCCACAATCATCGTTACGTCAATTTCTTGATCCCTCAGGGCATCGTACTTCCTCACGACCTCAAGATGGTCCAGTCCGATATGAGCCATCAGAGACTGGTTCTCATTCAGCTTCTCAACCGACTGGTCGCTCAGGCAGTATGGCTTGTGATTCGTGTTGTCATACCAATAATAGATCTTACGACGGGTAGGCTCATACAACTTGATGAAGGCTGAATGACGTTCCCCATCGTATCCTATTCCTATGAAGAATGATTCCGGAAGATTTTCAGGAGTCTCCGGTACATATACAAGTCTCTTCCTCTCATCTAAGGTCTCTTCTTTTTTTTCGGCGCTCTGTTGAAGGTATTGGTCGAGTTTCTGGGATGACATGAGGCTTCTCCGCTTTAGTTTTTATTCGCCTCTGATAAAATGATTATGATGCAAGGGACCATTGGACGCATCCGGCTTGAGTTGAAAACCGTTGCTTAAGGACGCTGTTGCACTCGCAATCGAGTCGTTGAGCTGGATAGAAATTGAGAATCTTAGCGAACGCTCAAGTCTGATGCGGACATCAAAGCAGCTTGGAATAAGAGACACAGATTCGTTGAAAATGGCTCACGCGATGATTATCGAAACGACGAGAAGACTCAACGTGATAGATAAAGTCGCTAATACTATTTTGTCTCCACGGTTACTAGAAGACTATACCATGGGAGTCAAGAACTTCATTAGACTGTACTTGTACTGGACTAGGCTTCGTAAATCAAACATAGATCAGGCCCCGGCTTTTCTAAGCGCGGGGAGAGATGTTCTAGGTTGGAAGGAGCTGTCGCCTGTTGAGTTTGCTCTCGGAAGAGTTCTGTCAGTAAACATCAATAGTGTTCTCAGCGGTTCTGAAGGCTTGAATCGCCTAGCGCTAGAGACCTTTCATCCTTCATGGTATGTGGAGTACTGCATTAGACTTCTCGGCAGAGTTGAGGCATTGAGGCTTCTTCAAGCAAGCAACGAAATTCCACCTGTATACATCAGAATTAATACTCTAGTCGGGAGAGAAAGCAATTTGGTTGCTGAGCTAGCTGAAGAGGGCGTTGAGCTTGAACTTCTAAGGGACGCAAGCTCTATTTACCGTGTTGTCAAGAAAAATTCTCTGACATGTGTTAAGGCCTACAAAGAAGGGTTATTTCATATTCAAGATCTTTCGAGCTGTCTAGTCGCGATTGCTGCTGAGCCAAGTCAAGGAAACACAGTTCTTGATGTGTGCTCGGCTCCCGGATCAAAAACGAGTCATGTCGCTCAACTGATGAGGAATGAGGGGAGAATTGTAGCTATAGATAGATCCGCTCGTCGAATTCAACTTTGGAAAAGCGAGATGAGAAGGTTGAGAGTGAAGATAGCCGAGCCGATTATGGCAGATGCTGAGCAACCCCTGCCTCTTCGTAATGCCGCTGATATTGTTATTTTGGATCCGCCATGCAGCAATACCGGAGTCTTCGGGAAATCTCCTGTACTGAAATGGAGTATCGACATGAGGACGATAAGTCGAATGGCTACGATTCAGGCTAGAATGATAGAGAATTGCGCCAAATACGTTAAGCTAGGAGGAAAGCTTCTGTACGCAACCTGTAGTATCACTGCTGAAGAAAACGAGTTTGTGATCGAGCGCTTTCTCAAGAGACATCCCGAGTTCAAAACAGCCGATACCGGGCTGAAGTTCGGTCTACCAGGTCTACGGGGCCAAGTATTATGCCGCCGCCTATATCCTCATCTTCATAACTGCAACGGCTTTTTTGCAGCAAAACTTGAAAGAGACTTCTGAGTTCTCGAGGGCTAGCAGCTAAGTAGAGTAAGCAAAGGATAATGATCACCTTCCTTTCGAATTTTGAACTGAGCATAGGGCTTCGAATAGTATCCTCGCAGCTTGAGTCGCCGTAGTCCCAGTATCGTACTGAGGAGCGACCTCAACCAAGTCCATGCCCGCAGTTCTTCCATCGCATATCGAGTTCAGTATTGTTATCAGCATGTTCGGGCATATGCCGTCTCCCTCCGGGCTTCCTACAGCGGGGGCAAAGGCCGGATCTAAGACGTCTATATCGATTGTAATGTATGCTCTTTCGAACTCTTTCGTGTTAGCTCTAACGAGTTCTGCGGCTCTTTCCGGTCCGAGCTCCCGAAGTCTTTGAGTTGTGATCGTCGCTATATCTATCTGATTGGCGTACTGCACTTCTTCTTTGCACAAAGCTCTTACCCCGACTTCCAAGACGTTCTTAGGTCCTATGTATTCGGCTATTCTCCGCATGAAAGTTGCGTGCGATACGCGTAACCCCATGTACTCATTCCTGAGGTCTGCGTGAGCATCGAAGCTTATCAAGCCGACGTTCAATCCCATTCCTTGGACCGCCCCGTATGTCAAGGTGTGTTCTCCCCCGATCAATATCGGAATCTTTCCAGAACTCACCACATCCTCAACCGACAGCTTTACGCGCTTCAGAGTCTCCTCGACGCTGTCTACAACGTTCAGGTCGCCCGCATCATAGATGTTGAGATCCTCAACATCTACGTTCGTTCTCAAGCTGTAGGTCTCAATGTTCGAGGACGCTTCCCTTATAGCGGATGGACCGAATTTTGATCCAGATCTATATGTGCTCGTCTTGTCGTAGGGAATTCCTATTACCACGTAGCCAGCTTCTTCGAACTCACTCGATCGACCTGAGAAAGGCGGAGTCCCAGAGGTGTAGAACGTCAGGTTCTTCGGTCGAAGACTCATTTCTACGGATGCTCCATGACTGTGAAGTATATGTCTAACCGTCTTTGGGGTTAAATAAATTAAGCTCTTTCTCAAGCCTAGGTCTTCAACAAATGGGATGCTGGACAACAGATTTATTTGGTCTGTACTAGAGTAAGTTAAGCTCTTGATTGACCCGTGGTGCATATGACAGCAAAAGAAGCGAAACGCTTGGACAGATCTTTCGGAGTCTTGTTCTCGTCGGCGTTCTACATTCTCGCAGGAATCTATATAGTGATCTTTCCTATTCTTTTCGAACGTTTCCTCTTCCCACTCTACTTTATAGCAGGGGCTTGTGTGATAGCGGGGGTTGGGATCTTCCTGATGTGGCGATGGGCATTCTGGTTGGGGTTGATCGCGATTCCATCGGTGGTAACAACCTTCGGTTCTGTGCTATTCTATTCAATTAGCAACTTCGGTTTCAATCCCGACTGGAGCACTGCTCTATTCAACACGTTAAATGCGCTCTACATTGCATTCGCTGCGATTGCCCTTCTGTTTCTCTTGGACAAGAGAAAGGAATTCAGATAGATCTGCTTGGCTCAGTCGAGTCCTCCGAACCTGATCCTCAATGCCGCAAGAAGGAAGTATAGCCACTGTCTGTTTGAGAGCTTCGACCTACCCTGAAGTCTATCGCGGAAGACGATGGGAACAGCCTCTACCTTGAAGCCTTTCTTGATAGACCGAGCTAGAATCTCCAGCTGAAAACTGTAACCGGTTGACTTTCTCGTCGAGCCGGATTCCTTCTAAAACCTTCCTTTTGTATAATCTATAGCCTGAAGTCAAGTCTGAAATGTTGACGCCAGCGATCTTTCTTCCGACGAAGTTACCTCCAAAGGAGATAAGTTACCTCTGCCAGCTCCACCCCACGATGCCTCCGCCGGGCATCCTCCTAGAACCTATGACGACATCAAAACTCTCGCGAGCTTTCTTAATGAAAGATGAGATGTATTTCAGATCATGACTTAGATCCGCATCCATTGTAATGACGACGTCGCCTCGAACAGCTATCGGCCCTTCCAGGAGCGCTCCGCCAAGCCTTTCACTCTTCTGTCGCATGACCGTCACCTTCATCTCATTCAGGCGTTCGTACGTTCCATCATCGGACTTGTCAACTGTCACTATCTCGTACGGCTCTGATATCTCCTTCATAGTTTCTCTTATGCTGGCCACCAAGATGTGAGCCAGAGGTTCGTTTCGAGTAGGCAGTAGTATTGAGATCATTCGCTGCACCTGAATGGCGAGTGAAACTCCGTGTTACCTTGTCTTAATGGGATAAGATCGTCGAATGGATTTAATCGTTTGGAAGAGAACAGTTTACGTCTGGGGTTCTTTATCTACGAGGCCGAACTTGGGTGTTCTATCGAAAGGCGATCTTCTTCCGATCAATGCTCCAATGACGGCTGCCGCGTTGCTAAAGAGAATCCCAAACCCGACAACCATCAAGTAAAGCAAATAGAAGAGCCTGGCGAAGGTGTCGTTCCTTTCTCTTCGCAATTCTGAAACCGCAGTGCCGTACACCAAGAGAGGTGCGGAATATATTGCTACAGAGAACGCCCATGTCAGTGGAGCGAAGACAGTCTTCCAGTAATCACCGATTAGGAACGACATTGGCAGCAGAAGATAGTAGGGAAACATCAGGATTAGGCCCGCGGTTGATATGACGAAGATGAAGTATGTCGACAGTTGCAGAAGCGCTTCAGTCTTCTGGAAAGCGCTCCAGTGTTTATGAAAGACTATGGTCTTCCAGTACTTCTTCAGGCACTCTGTGAATCCCTTCGCCCATCTGAACTGTTGTTTTCTCAGAGCGCTGAACACGGGTGGAATCTCTCCTGAGCAATAGACGTTCGGGGCGTATATGTACTTCCACCCTGCTAGTTGGAGACGAACTGAGAGGTCCATATCCTCCACCAATGTATCCGAATGCCATCCGCCGCCATGCTCTATCGCCGTCCTTCTAAAGATTCCATTGGTTCCACTGAAGTGGGCGAGTAGGTTTGCAGCAAATCGCGCTCTTTGATCGATCAAGAAGTATCCATCGATCGCTAGGGAATACGCCTTTGTGATCCAAGACGATTCTCGATTCAAGTAGCCACATCTAGCTTGAACGAAGGCTACGTTCTCATCGACGTAAAGGTATGGCACCATGGCTTTCAAAAGGTTTGGCTTAGGCACATAGTCTGCGTCGAAAATCGCTATGAACTCTCCGGTGGAGGCTTTCAAAGCCAGTTGGAGCGCCCCAGCCTTGAACCCGTCTCTTTTTTCTCTATGTAGGACTTTTACTAGGTCTGTGAAACGTGCCTCATATGATCTCGCGATTTCAGTTGTTCCATCATTCGAGTCATCGATCACTATTATCTCAAGCTTCTCCCTCGGATAGTCGAGGTTTACGCAAGCTTCGAGTAGTCTTGAGGCCGTATTTCTCTCGTTATAGAAAGGAACGTGAACTGAGATCTTCGGCCAATCTTTGATTTCTGGGGGGCGAGGCATCTTCTTTCTACCTTTAATGGATAAGTATGTCAGTAGACACCAATTGGACGCGTAAATCCCTATCAATACAGTGAAGAGAGTGCCCAGAAAGAGGACGAGCTGTTGTAATAGTGAAAGTTCCCACAAAGAGGCGCATCTCTTCACTCAAAATTGCGAACTGTAGGTCTTAGTCAAGAAATATAAGATTTCCTACTAGATAGCAGTAACGATCCGCATCATATATTTCCAACGGGATGATCTGCTGCCGCCAGAATCAGGGTTATGCGCTTTTTGAGGTACTCATCGACTGCCGCTTGGCTTGGAAGCATTTAGGACACGATATCATCGGTCTCTTTCCTTTCGTCTTGACTTGGATCAGTTGAAAGCCACATTCTCTGCAGTCTTTTTCCAAAAGCGTTAGGACTCCGAATTGAGGCAGAGGCAATCCGAATCTACAGTTGTTTTTCCACATCCCTGAACAACCTATGAATCTCTTTCCACTTCTTCTACTTCGTATAACGTGGAGCTTGGACCCACATTGTGGGCAGGGTGTTCTCAGCGTTATGTCCGCCATCTTCATTTCCTTCATAGTCTTTGTCAGTTCATTCCCGATTTCAGCCTCGTTCGCTTTCAGGTCTTCGATTATCGGTTTTAGATGTTCTACTGCCTCTAATATCACGTGCTCTCTGGTCTCTTCGCCAGATTCAATCCTCTCCATCATTCCCTCGAGTTCTCTGGTGAAAGATACGTCTATCACTCTGGGACAATACTTGAGAAGCAGCTCAGTAATCTTGAAGGCGAGAGATGTAGCGACGATCCTTTCGCCTTTGATGTATCCTCTCCTATGCAATGTATCCAGTATTTCCGCTCTCGTCGCCTTCGTTCCTATGTTCTCTTCTTCCATCAAACGTAAGAGGCTGCCCGGGTTGTATCTTGGCGGAGGTTGAGTGAACTTCTTCTCAGCTGAGACCCATTTGAACGTGGCTTCCTGCCCAACAGAGATAGGAGGTAGAATTATCTCCTCTGGTTTTGAGTACGGTTCGTAGAATTCTATCCATCCCTTCTCCAAGATTCTTGACCCATGGACAAAGAAGGTTTGATTGTCAACTTTGATCGTGACTTTCTCGCTTTGTGTTGTCGTGACCGAGCCGAATGTTGCCATGAACCGTTTCACGATCAGGTCGAAGACTTTCTGCTCGCGTGGTTCAAGTTTTCTCTTTGGAGAGACTCCGGTCGGGTAGATTGCAGGGTGGGCTGGATCGGTCTTCTTTCCTTCATTTGGACGTAACGCTCCTGCGGATAGTAACGTATTCGAATGTTTCTCGTACTGGGGCACTTTGCTCAAGCCGCTCAGTATCTCGCGATATCCTATCGTTGAAGGCAGCTTCTGGCTGGAAGTCCTTGGATATGATATCAGAGCATCGAGGTAGAGTCTTTCAGCTATTCCAAGACTTTGACTTGGACTGAATCCGAAGTGCCTATAGGATTCAGCTTGCAAGGTTGAGAGGTCGAAGGGTGCAGGAGGGGTCAGACGGTATCTCTTTGTCTCTAGATCTTCGACCTTCCCAGTTTTTCCAGAGGATTTTTCAACTACCTGCTCGGCTTCGCGGTTTGTTTCGAGTTTCTCAACCTGATACTCCGCCGCCATCTCTCTCCCATCGATTTCGACGACGGCTTTTATGGTCCAGTAAGGCAGAGGAACGAACGTCGAGATCTCCTTCTCTCTCTCAACGACGAATCTGAGCGTAGGGCCTTGAACTCGTCCTGTGCTGAGTGTCGAGTATCTTTGGCTGAACTTGTAGGCAGATTCAGTCAATGCGCGGGACAGGTTTACGCCGTATAGCCAGTCAACCTCATGCCTGCACATTCCAGCACTGACGAGTGGGAAATCCAGTCTCGGCATTGGGTTCGCGTAAGCTTCGCGTAGCTCTCTCTCAGTCAATGTACTGAATTTCATCCTTTTGGCAATCTGAGCTGCTCCATTGCAAGCGTGTTCGAGTATCATATACCCTATCAATGACCCTTCCGTGTCGTAGTCGCATCCGTTGATGTAGGTGTCAACATCTCTCGAAAGCTCAGTGATGGCTCGCAACCATAGCTCCTGTTTCCGTTGTCCTTTTACCACTTGATATTTCGGTTTCCAAGCGAAATCCCAAACAGGATAGCAGCGCCTGTCCGGGCTTCCTTTCACATCCACTTGGTAGAGATGGCCGACTGCAGAGCAAACTATTATTCTCCCGTCTTTTGCGTCGATCTCATAGTAGGGAGCGCCATGCTTCTGTCGCTTCGATGCTTTTCCAGTTTCGCTTAACGCGTCAGCTAGGTGCAGTGCAGCATCGGGTTTCTCACAGATTATTAATGTTGTCTTCATCCTCGCTACTCCGCAATTGCGGTTTAACTAGGTGGGTGGCGATCTCTTTCACAGCTTGGCCTGTCTCTTGAAGTTTTAAGACCTCCTGAAGGTAGCTCTGCATCGTCAACTCTCCATTGTAAGCTTTGAGTCAGATCTTGTAGCATTCATCCAGGCTCAGCCTAGCCTTATGGTGCAATTCACAGAACTCTGAATTGTCGAGCTTGGGGAAGTCGCATAATATACAGTTCTGACGCATCGCGCGGCCCTCGGAATCTCTCGCCATCATGTACAATATTCGTGGGACAATCGAGACTCATTTATCGATTTCTCGCCAATTCAAGATGAAACAGAGCATTTTTCAAAACAAATCCTCGCGCTAAAATTCAGGTATCTCTCTAAGTAGCATTCCTTCGACCGTTATGGGGTTCATCTTCAAAGCGAGTGCTCGTGCTTCGTCAAGTTTCGACTCCCTCTCAGCGTATATCTCTAAGACCTTCTCTCTTTTCGTTACCTTGTGTCCTTCTTTTCCGTAGAAGATTAGGCCTGCTCCCTTTTCCATGGGCGCGCCAGCTGCTCTTGCTATCTGTGTTATTGCGCGGTTGGAGACTCGGGTGATGTAGCCGTCGCCTGGCGCGTATATTTCAGCGACATTCTCTCCAATAGGAACATCTTCAGGTTTTATCCTTGGGTTCCCGCCTTGAGCTTCGATTATCTCTCTCATCTTCTCTAGGGCTTTGCCATTGTTCAGGATTTCTTTGGCGAAATCCTGTCCTTTTCCACGAACGATTTTGCCCGCGATCTCAAATAGAAGCCCTGCAAGCGCTGTAGACTTCTCGACGAGGCTGCTGGGTCCCTTTCCATCTAACGCTTGTAAGGCTTCCCTTGCCTCCAGTGCTGGTCCGACCGCGTATCCGACAGGTTGGCCCCCGTAGGTTAACCCGCATTTCACCGCAATGCCGAGCCTCTCGCCAAGTTCAATGAACCGGTTTGATAGACCTCTCGCTTCCTCAAAGCTTTCGACCTTCGACTCTTTTCCTACAGGAAGGTCTATTACGAGGTAGTCTGTTCCGACTGCTAGCTTCTTGGCGAGGATGCTTGCGAGCATCTGGCTTTCCGGATCTATCTGAAGAGGATATTCAACGTTTATCAGTATGTCGTCTGCAGGGGCCAAGTTCAAGCTTCCTCCCCAAACGATGGCTCCATGCGTCTTCAAGACCATCTTCTTCAACTCTTCAGCTGTAAATTCGACCGGTGCTAATACACCCATGGTATCTGCCGTCCCAGAGGGGCTCGTAATGGCTTTGCTACTCGTTTTTGGGATGAGCAATCCTGCTGCAGCCACTATGGGAACGATAAGCAGGCTCACCTTGTTACCAGGAATTCCGCCGATGCTGTGTTTGTCGTAGACAGGCTTTTCGAAATCTATGCTAGCTCCGGTCTCAACCATCGCCCTCGCCAACGAGACGGTCTCTTCAATCGACATACCGTGAAACTGTTGGGCTAGGAGGAAAGCAGCTATCTCTATATCGCTTAGGTTCCTGTCGACTACATCGCTGATTATGTCACGCATCTCTTCTCCTGTCAGTTTTTCTCCCTTTAACTTTTTTTGAATAAGTCTAAGCGAGGTCGGCGCAGGCTGAAGTTCTACAGCTACCGGGGCTCCGCTCTCAATCCCTAGCTGTCTCGCAACGTCCTCGAAAACACCCAGTTCGCCGGGATGAACGATAGTTCTTGTAGTTTCAACAATCGTTGTTGCAGATCGCCCTCCAGCCCTCACTTTTATTCTATCATGCGTTCGAATTCCGAATGTTTCCGCATCCTTACAGTTTAACAAAGATGTGCGCTTTTCAGTTGTGATATCTATAACCTTTGATCTTAGATTCTGCACACACATTTCCTCTTTACGACTGATATTAGAGAGTGTGAGGAGATAGAAAAACCTCTATGACAAACTTGAACAGAACTCTATGATTATCGTAGTTTCCTGACTCTCCCTTGCCAGTGGACGTAAACTGCCGTAAGTAGCGCTGCGCTGCAAGCTGCAAGGTTTTGCGACAATGCAAACTTCCAGATTGAGTCGAGATCCATCAGTAAGATCGCGCTTTCGTAGGCACTTGCGAAAAACCGGCCGATCTGAGGAAGATTTAGGGATAGATTATTCGCTCCGGTGATGAACCAGTTCGACCCTAAGATGTACGGTGTAAATAGAAACAGACTGTAAGCCCCGAGTATCAAAGCGCTGGCCTCAACCATTCTCGAGACCATCTCTATTCTCTGCTTCCTCAAATCCGCCTTCATCCTCACTCGCATCGTTCTATCGACAGCGTACATCCATGACGACAGAATCACCAAGGTAACTCCTGAGGCGGGGAGCAGAACGATCGGAACGGCCACTTGCAGCGTTCCAATCTTGACTTGCTCGTTTTGCGGAGAGAACCCGTGAGACAACATATAGTCGACAAAGAAGAATTGCAAAGCAACGATCGCGGCAATTAGCAGCGCAACCGAAATTATGCCTCTCGCAGTTGCCCATCGGAACACCACCCTCTTATGACCCTCACTCATACCCGGTCACCGTAAACTCACGCTGGAAATTCGTGACTACACTCGGGACATTTGATCAAGCCGCAACTTCCTATGGCCGAGGAAGGACATCCTGAGCAAGCGAAAGCTCTCGCATAGCTTATGTCGAATTCTGCTTTGCATTTTGGGCATTGAACAAGTCTCTTCGGCAATTGTTTCCCTACTTGTATTCGCGTTGAATAAGTTAGACTAACTTGCCGATCTAAAAAGCGTTACGTAAGCCTCAGAACGCGCATTTCAAGAGAGTCAGCTCTTGAAGCGCATATAATATATAGTTGTTGAAGGTGGAAGATATCGTCGGTGGTTATTGTTGGTAAAGTGTCCGAAATGCGGGGGCGACGTTAAGAAGCCGCTGAAAGAGTGGGAGCTCAGGGGTGGAAGAGGCAAGAAGACCGTTATGATTGGTCTCTTCGAATGTCCAAAGTGCAAAGTGAAATTTAGAGCCGCAATCTGAGCAGTTTAACCGTGAGTTTTCTTGCAGTTTCCTATTTTCCAGACGCATTCTGTTTCACGATCTCGATAAAGTTTCTTAAGATCGTTCTGCCCTTCGTTGTGTGCCAAACTTCCGGGTGAAATTGGATCCCGTAGATAGGTCTGCTTCTAGACCTGATCGCTTCAACGTTGCAGTCTTGAGAATGTGCTAGTCTTTCAAAACCTTCTGGCATACGGACGACCTCATCGTTATGCGAAGCCCATGCTGTGAATGATGGGCCTGTTCCTCGTAGAATTTCATCTTCTTCATCGACGTGGACAGTAATTTGACCGTACTCAGGCTTCTTGGCTAGGTCAGTCCTTCCTCCAAGAGCGGTTGCCAAAAGCTGGTGGCTAACGCAAATGCAAAGCAGCGGTTTCGAGTTCTCCTCAAACAATCGTTCCAAATTGCGTAGTTCTCGTCTGGAACCCTCCTCATAGACAGTCTGGGGACCTCCTCCAGAGACCAGACCGTTGAAACCGATCTTTTCAAGCTTGTCGATTGACACGGATAGCGGTACCAGGGCGCTTTCTGCACCCAGTTCCGTTAGCATTCTCAATATGAGATGGTTATATTGCCCCCTGACATTTACAACAGGGACTATTGGCTTCAAGGACGGTCACTAAATGATCTTCCTGTTTCATTCAAATTCTATTGTAGCAGGCGGTTTTGATGTTAAGTCGTAGTGGACATGTGCTACGTTCGGACACCTCTTGAGAATTTCCTTGGCTATAGCCATTAACGTTGCCCATGGTATCGTGACTATATCAGCTGTCATAAAGTCTCTCGTCTCAATCGCTCTGATAGCAACGTCATAAGGCGCTCTCTCCTTTCCCTCCTTTATAGTGTATAGGATTCTGGTGAACTCTGGATTTACTGAGATCAATTCGGACTGCAACTCTCTGAGCTTCTCGATCAACCACCCATAGACTTCTCTCTGCTCATTCGGGATGCTTACGGAAGCAATTCTTCCGTAGACTCTCATGTCTCCTTTCACACCTGTAGCCTTGTTTTGAAGTATGTTCACCTTCACTTCTCTACTTTGAATTTTAAGAGACTCTGAAACCTGCTTCCGCAAAGGCTCTTTCGCAGGATGATCCTCAATCGTGTTGTCAAGAAGAACTGCAAAGAACTGTTGACCACCTGTTGTAGCTAAATGTTTCTCTACGATCGGCGTCGACTGCTTTAGAGTCTTAAGCTTGCCCGGTTCGACCCGTCCGACACACCTCACAAGGAGTCCTGGTCCCGGGAAAGGTTGCCTTTCAGATATCTCACGTGGGATCTCCAAATATCTAGCAACGACTCTAACTTGATCTTTATACAAGTTGGCTATCGGTTCGATGACTGTGAAACCGTATTTCTCTTCAGGGCTGATCCCTATCTGTTCAAGGACATTGTGCTGTGTCTTTATCCCTCCCTTGGTCTCAATCCAGTCGGGCGCTATGGTCCCTTGAATGAGAAAATGGCAGCTTTCTTTCCTCGCTGTCTCGCTCAAAGTTACATAGAATGTCTCTCTGAACGCTTTCCTCTTTTCTTCAGCGTCCTCGTTTTGACCTATCGCCTCCATGAATCTTTCCTGAGCTCTAACTATTCTAACTGGAAGCGCGAGAGGTTGCTTCGAGAGTAATGCTTTCACCTTTCGCGGTTCATCCAGCCGCATGAATCCAGTATCGATAAACATGCAGAGGAGATTCTTCCCCACCGCTTTATGGGCTAAGGCAGCGCAGGTTGTGCTGTCAACGCCTCCAGAGATAGCTATTATCGCTCGCTCACCGCCAAGTCTTTGAGCTATTTCCTCGATCTGAGATTTGACAAAGGCAGCTGCGTCGAATTCAGATTGTTGAACCGTCATAGGCGGACTCCTTTCTGAGACGATTATTATGGTGATCATTTATCTTTTACTACATTCTCCGTAGAGCTGGAAAGCATGTCACGGCTGGCAACTGGCTAGAGAGCAAAGAATACTTATTGAGAAAGTAGCTTCTAATCTGTGAGGAAGAGCTATGGAGAAGGAGATAATCGGCAGAGGAACATGGCTTGACAAAGTTGCTCTAGAGATCCTTCAAAGGGAAGAGAGCATCGGAAGAAAGGTTGATGTGCTCCGAACTGAGAGTGGTTTGGGTGCGTCCGGCATCCCACATGTAGGCAGCTTGGGTGACTGCGCCAGGGCTTACGGAATAAGACTTGCACTAGAATCTCAGGATCGCAAGTCTGAGTACATCGCCTTCTCAGACGATAAGGACGGGCTTCGGAAGGTTCCAGCCGGGCTGCCCGACGATCTAAGCAGATATCTTGGTTTCCCGGTCTCATCAATTCCCGACCCTTTTTCATGTCACGGCAGCTATGGCGAGCATATGAGCTCACTACTTCAAGACGCATTGGACAAGTGCGGCATAGAGTACAAGTTCTATTCTGGCACGAAAGCATACAAGGAGGGGTCATTCAACAAGCAGATCGAGATTCTTCTAAAGAATGCCAAAAAGGTGGGCGAGATAATTAAAGAGGAACTCGGGCAGGAGAAGTACACAGAGGTGCTTCCTTATTTCCCAGTCTGCTCGAGTTGTGGGCGAATATACACGACGAAAGCATATGATTTTGTGCCTGAAGAAAGCAAGGTCCTCTATCAATGTGAAGGGCTGGAGATCAAAGGGAAATGGATCGGAGGTTGTAAGCACAAGGGAGAGGTCGACTACAGGACTGGAGATGGCAAACTGAGCTGGAAAGTGGAGTTCGCAGCCAGATGGGCCGGTCTTGGAATTAACTTTGAAGCATACGGAAAAGACATAGCAGACTCCGTTCGAGTTAACGATCGAATCTGCAGAGACATTCTCGGATATGGGCCGCCTTTCCATGTGCAATATGAAATGTTTCTCGATAAAGGTGGAAGGAAGATATCGAAGTCCACAGGAAATGTTTTCACACCGCAGGTTTGGCTAACTTATGGCTCGCCTCAATCTTTGCTCTTGCTTATGTTCAAGCGTATAGTTGGGACTCGAGTTCTCTCTCCGCTCGATATCCCTCAATACATGACCGAGATAGATGACCTTGAAGACGTGTATTTCGGAGGGAAAACCGTCGCGGACAAAATGGAGCTGGCCAAGCTGAGAGGCCTATATGAATACTGTTGGCTGTTTAAAACACCTAGCCAGCCAAGCATTCATGTTCCTTACAATCTCCTAGTCTATCTCGCTAAGGTCGCACCGAAAGGATTCGAGATTCAATACATCACGGAGAAGCTTAGAGAATACGGCTATGTCAAGAACACGGTTCAAGAAGATCTGAAGAAAAGGGTAGAGTATGCTAGGAGTTGGGCGGAAGATTTCGTTGAGATTCAAGAGACAGCCGTCAAGGTCTCTGAGCAAGAAAGGAAAGCGATTACCCAACTTATTGAGGTTCTCCGCGTAGAGAGCGATGAGAGGACAATACAGAACGCGATCTTTAACAGTGCAAAGAGCGTTCAGCTCGAAACTCGAGATTTCTTCAAGCTCCTATATAGGATTCTCCTCGGTTCTTCAGAGGGACCTAAACTCGGATCGTACATCGTTGCGATGGGGAACGAGAATGTCATAAACATGTTGCAGAGAGCCATCTCGCAGTAAGTGATGGCTAGACCCTTCTTTTCCTCAATTGTAATCTACTTTGGAAGACGATAGTAACGACAGCTGCCGCAACTACTATCTCCATGAGACAAGCGAAGCTTCCGAGAAACCCGTTAGGTCTTAGAAAGCGCAGTATCTCGAGTTTGACCTCATTCTCAGCAGCGGTCCCCCTGAAATCGTGAGTGTATTCGAGAATTCGCAGTCTCGCTAGCTTCGGATCAGCATTTTTCATCCAGATCTGCGCTTGGATTAAAGGCGCTATAGAATCGTTTGCTCCCCAAACCAATAAGTGCGGGATCTCAACCCCTGACGCCGAGTAAGCCGATGAAAATATATCCTCTCTCTTTCCGTAGTAGCCGCATAACGCGCCGCCAATGATGATCGCTTTATCGAAGACTGTTGAGCCTATTATCGCATTGGCAGCGACAACTCCCCCGGAAGAGTATCCGACTATGTAGGTGTGTCTAAGATGAAGCTCACGCATAAGAGATGAGGCCACATCGTAGACCCATGGCTCCCGCTCATCAGAATAGTAGTATGAGTACGGCATCAGCACGTTAAAGCCGTTCTTAGCGAAGTACTCCAAGAAGTCGTTCCACGCCAAACTTTCGTTCTCAAGTCCCTCAACCCAAAGCTTCACGGTGAGACGCTGGAAGACCGATGCGTGCAGAAACCAAGATTCATCGTGCCGCCCCCCGTGTAAGAATAAGACGAGGCAATCTGACTTAGGGTTCCTATAGAACTTGAGCTTCATCTCCTTGTAGGTGATGTTCATGGATTTTGTGACAACTGGCTGGGAGGCCTTCGGTTCAGATGTCGAAATCGCTTCCTGAGACATCGAAGACCAAGCTAGCGTTAGAAGCGTAAGCAAGATCATTGCCGACATCGATGTTCGGCCCAACTCGATCAAGTGTCAGGCAACTCTGCACACAGATGGCGCCATTAATGAAGCGAGTTATTGATCCATATCTCTTTATTGATTTATCGCTTTCAATAATAGAGATAATCCTTTTTACTCCATCGCCGACTGTTGTTATGTTGGGCCCGTAGTCTAGTCAGGACAAAGACGCTGTGAAGGACTCTTATCCTTCGCGTAAGCCTGCGGATGCCTTTCGGAAGCGGAGAGCCGGAGAGCCGGGGTTCAAATCCCCGCGGGCCCGCCACAAAAATTATCCGAATTCCTTTTTTCTTCGACAGATTAGAATTTTTGGAAGTGTCGTGATTCAATTTATGAACTTGAATTCAATAACATTTACTTTAACACATATGCGTAGTCATCTAGACGCAAGTCAATTTCCGATACGTTTTTGATCATAAAACGGCTGCATTGTTTGGTACAGGCTTTTATATATGTCAAAAATGGCATTATATTTACGATTAAGGTTCCTATCGGGATAAAACTGTTTTTCTGACTTAACCATACTCTCTACGGACTCTCTATAGTTTTTATATAATCCACAAATTAGGCTTGCAAGAATTGCTGCTCCCAAAGAACCCACCTCATTTACTCTTGGTATCTTCACAGTGTATCCTGTAACATCTGTGAGAATCTGAGCCCATACATCACTGCTCGCTGCACCACCGCCCATAGTAACTTTAAATTCTCCATCATCTCCGCTTGATGTCAATAGGTTTAGGTTATCTTTGGCAGCGAATGCCACTCCTTCAAATATTGCTCTCAAAATGTCTTTCAAGTCAGTTTTCAATGTTAATCCGAAGAAAAGCCCTTTAGCGTTAGGGTTAACGAACGGCGACCTCTCACCCTGAAGAAATGGATGGAAAATTACTCCTCCCGCTCCCGGAGTAGATTTTGCGACCAGTTCGTCAAAAACCTTGTAAGACATCTGCCCAGCCATTAGGTTGTCTCTAAACCATCTCAAAGTCAGTGCGGCTGACATCTGATTGGCTTGAAGAAGCCATTTACCAGGTATTGCGTGTAAAGCTATTGTATAGCTTCTATTTTTCCAGTCATATAGAGGACTTTCAACAGGTCTTTCGTAAACGCCTGCAGCTCCAATATTAGCTAGAAGCTGATTCTTTTCAGTGACACCTGCTCCCAAGGCCATTGCAGCGACATCGCCGCAACCGACGGCCACAGGAGTTCCGACCTTTAGGCCGGTTTCTTTTGATGATTCTTCAGTTATGAATCCCCCTATTTCCCAGGGCTCTTTCAGCTCTGGGGCGATAGAAGGGTCAGCCCCAGTTAGAAGAAAAGCTTCCTCAGACCATTTTCGCTTCACATTATCGAATAGGCCTGTAAACGAAGCATCTGTAAAATCGCTCAAAATTTCCCCGGTTAACCTGTAACGAAGGTAATCTTTACATGCCATAAAATATTTCGTCTCATCCAGAACCTCCGGTTCATTTTCCCTGAGCCACCTTAGATGAAGTAACTGCATACTTGTTATGAGCTTCCAACCACTTATCTCGAATACTCTGTCCGCTACTCCATTCTTCTGGGATTCTTGAAGTATGCTGCCGGTTCTAGTGTCAAGCCATACAATAGCGTTCTTTCTAGCGAGAACACCGTTTCTATCCAGCAGAAATGTTCCATGCATATGAGCGGTTATTCCCACGGCAAGGATGTCTTCGCTATCTACATCTCCTTTTTCAATAACCTTTCTAACATTCTCTTTCGTAAAATTCCATATCGTTTCAGGATTCTGTTCAGCCCATCCCTCTTTGGGCTGCTCAATCATCAGTTCACTACTACTTCCTTCAATAATATTCCCAAATCTATCGAATAAAATCGCCCTATTGACCGATACGCCGGCGTCGATAGCTAATATTACCTCTCTATGCATATCTTGCCCAGATCTATTATTACTGAAACTAGTTCGCATCCATACACCTCCGGCATGGATATCCTCACTACCATTTTTCTTCAAGCGTCTATGCATAATATGCTAGTAAGGGTGTTCTTGAAGATATGCGTCGACCGGCTTCGAGTTGTTCGAATCGTCTGCTAATGTGTTTTTTCATATCGGATCTACTGGCTAGAAGGAGAACATCAAGACAGATGCTTCACAAGAGACTGGCGCACTCTCCACTCCCTATAAGAAGATCAGGCGGCAAGATCGATCGATACGTAAGTATCGACTTCAACTGGAATTGAATATGATAAACAGATAGAACATCTTTTTAATGATCGTTTGGCGAAATTACTCATATCTACAACGTGTATACTGATCTGAAGGTTGATGATGTCAAGTGTTTACTGAGGCGCAAGCTTTCTACAGCATTTCCTCTCTAAAGTCATTCACAAGACAGGACGTTCTCGAAGGCCGTGTTATCAAGATAAATCCAGCGTTGGTAACGATAACTGACGGACTGGATGACCGAATGCCTCCAGAATCTCTTCAGAAAAGGGTGCAGCATCATGTAGAACAACTCTTGGAACATAATGTCCACACCTTCCATGTTGACATCAATTTTGAGGACTATAGCGGATTCAGCGGTAAAAGGCCGAATACCAACACCGTCATCTTCATGCCCTCCTTCTTGAAAGATCTCAACGAGATCGTTCGGTCACATGATGGTTTCTTAAACCTTCATCTGCTGACCAATTTCCCTCATCTTCATCTCTGCAAATTTGACCGTATAGAGCTCGGTGCTGTATGCTTTCAGCTGGACGTCATTTCTGGTTCAGAACAACTTCAAGAACTTGTTCATCACATTCTCGACATTGGTGCTTGCGCTAGCCCTGTTATTGAAACTGTTGGCTCAGAAAACTTGATGCCGAAACCAAAGGAGGAGATATTACTCCTCCTTGAACCGGTCTTGCCGGAGATCGGTATGCTTACATTCCAAGCGGCAGGAACAGCATCTCGCTCAAACCTACCGGCTGGAACTTTTAATAAAGAAGGAGTTGGGTCTTACATACGTCATGTGAAGGAGTCGTTCACTGGCACGTTTCAAATGCAGGGTGGCATAACAACGAGCACAATAGGTGAGGCGGTTAGGATGGGTGCTGAATTTCTGGTGAGTGGGACACAGATTTTCCGTAATCAGCGTGGATTGACTGCACCGCAGGTGATAGATCAAATGCTCGTGGAAGCTGCTGAAGCCTTGAGGGTGTAGAGTCTGCTTGCCACTTTATATGAGCGTTAGACTGGTTCGTAGCAAATTTTATAACAATTTTGGTACGAGGTAGTAATATGTCTCGTCAATACTTGTTTGGGATCGATATTGGAACATATGGATCGAAGGGCGTATTCATTGATACTGAAGGAAAAGTGCACGCTGAACACTTTATCGAACATGGTATAAATGTGATTAAGCCAGGATGGGTGGAGCAAGATCCTGAAGCCTGCTATTGGCGAGATTTCAAAGTGATAACGCAAATACTGCTGAAGCACTCCAAGATAGATCCAAGAGACATAGCTGGCGCCTGCGTAAGCGGTCTAAGCCCCGACGTGTTACCTATAGATAAGAACGGAAAATCGATCAGACCTTGCATAACATACATGGATCGCAGAGCCCAGAAAGAGTGCGATTGGGTCAGAGATAACATCGGAATCGATAGAGTACTAGACGTGAGCGGAAATGCCATAGATTCTTACTTTGCAGGCTATGAGGTCATATGGTATCTTAACAATGAACCTGCGAATTACAAGAGAACATGGAAGATACTTAACGCTGATAAATATGTGATTCATAGACTCACCGGTGAAGCTGTCATAGATCATGGGACAGCAACTGTTTTCGCCCCGTTATTCGATTACAAGAAGAAAAGATGGTCGGAAGAAATATGTGAACTGACTAACGTGGATATCGACAAGCTGCCAAAGTCATTCGAGGCACACGAAGTCATAGCGGAAGTCACACCTAGAGCAGGAAGGGAAACAGGTTTGGCTAAAGGGACGCCAGTGGTCACGGGATCTGCGGACGCATTTCAGTCTGCTCTAAGCGTGGGTACCATTGAAAGAGGAGATTCAGCCTTCGTCAACGGAACGACAGGTTGCTGGGTGGTTGTTCAAGATGAACCGAAGTTTGATCCACGATTTGTCAACGCAATTTACCAAGTCCCAGGAAGATACGTTAGTGTCGCAGGAATGATCGCTACCGGCGCGCTCATCCGATGGTTCAGGGACCAGTTTGGCCAGCCTGAGAAGGAGATTGCGGAGAAGAAAGGGGGAAGCGCCTATAAACTGCTAGATCAACAAGCTGAGAAGATACCTCCTGGCTCAGACGGACTGGTGACACTGCCCTACTTTATGGGCGAAAGGACTCCAATATGGGATCCGATGGCGAAAGGTATGATCTTTGGCTTGAACCTCTATCACACGCGCGCCCATATATACAGGTCGCTCCTAGAGGCAGCTGGATACGGTTTGAGACAACATATGGAGATAGCGAAGGAAATCGGAATCTACGTAAAAGACATGATAGCTGCCAATGGAGGAGCGAAGAGTAAGTTGTGGAGGCAAATCATCAGTGACATTACGGAATTCCCCCAACTATATGTTCCCGGGGCGCTTGGAGCTCCCTTCGGCGACGCTTTCCTAGCAGGATTGGGCGTTAAGCTCTTCAAGAAATATGAAGAGATAAAGAAATTTGTCAAAATAGAGGAGAAAGTAGTTCCGAACAAAGCTCTCGCCGACAGGTACTCAAAACTGTTCAGCGTCTACAAGAATCTCTATCCTCATACCAAGGTCGATGGCGAACGGATTCATGCGATAACCAGTGAAGAGGAAGGCTAGAATTGAGGTCGGGTAATGTTAGTTGATCGAACTTTGATGAGTACCTTTAAATAGTGCTGAGGTTCATTGTGTGGAAGTCGTTTGATCATGATCTCTACTGGAAAGATCTTTCGCCTAAAAAGGCTTTTCGAAGACGACAATAGAGTGTTCATTGTTGCGATGGATCATGGCGTTGCTGGCATAACGGAAGGTCTGGAAGACTTGGGCAAGACAATAGATATCGTGGCGAAATCTGGCGCTGATGCGGTGATGATCAATATCGGCATCGTCAAGAATTATCAGAAAGATATCGCCGGCAGAATCGGCCTTGTGGCGACGACAGAGTATAATGAAAGAAGTATTGTTGAAGCCGTCAAAGTCGATGCAAGTGCTGTAAAGACCACTTATCTCGGCAGAGTTCTGCCTGATGATACCGTAAAAGATCAGATCAGGCAAGTCGGCTTAGTATGTGACGAGTGGGGTATGCCGTACATGGCAGAGTGTATTCCCGCAGAGCCCTCTGGAAAACTCATCTTTGACGTCGATCTAATGAAGAAGGCCGCAAGGCTGGCCGGCGAGCTTGGAGCCGATATCGTCAAATCCGCTTATACGGGGAGCCGCGACGGTTTTAGGAAAGTAGTCGAAGCATGTCCTGTACCGATTGTAATAGCTGGAGGACCACGAGCAGAGAGCGACAAAGAGAATTTGAAAATGGTGAAGGATACCATTGACGCTGGGGGCGCTGGGGTGGCGATAGGAAGAAATATATGGCAGCATAGAGACCCCGCTAAGATGACTGAAGCTATCGCAAAAATCATCCATGACAATACATCCGTCGAAGAAGCCCTCAAGATTCTAAAATAATGCCACCAAAATCCAATTTACAATCGAACTCCGGAACAACATCAGACTCTTTTTCTTTCTCAGCGGTCTTGAACCTCCTCCTACTCTATCGAGGGGGGAATACTTGGTAGAATGAGTCTTCTACTGTTCTTGATTTTTCAGCGCGCCAAACTGTCCCGATTTTGGTTTTTACATGTTCATTGCCGTTGTACGTAGTGCCTTTTGTTTCCTCAGTAGGTCTTGGTTACTGGGCCGGCAAAGTATACATGAATCCGTGTTTCAATCGAGGAAAACCTTAAAATTTGTTCACTACATACCATTGCGAAGATCAAAAATGACCGTTATTGGGAAAAGAATGAAGGCCGCTCTGGTTTATGGCCCGAGGGATCTTCGCATAGAAGAGGTTGATATTCCGGATATAAATGATGATGAGGTACTTGTCAGGGTAAGAGTCATAGGAATCTGTCCAAGTGATGTGAGGGCCTACGAAGGAGTCTATAAACGTCAAATGTACCAATACGGGAAGGATAGTTACGGTCTTTCCGGCCATGAATGGAGTGGCGAAGTTGTTGAAACGGGCAGCTCCGTGAAGGATTTTTCTCCGGGAGATCGTGTGGTCCCTGAAATAATCGTCCCATGTGGAATTTGTAAATTCTGCAGAAAGGGTATGACGAACCTGTGTGCGAACAAGAAGAATATTATACGAGGATACGCACAATATGCGAAGGTACCTTCCAAATTCTTGTTTAAGATCCCCCTGAACGTAAGTTTTGAAGCGGCAGCTTTTGCTGAGCCTATAGCGGTATGTCTGCATACAAACGAGATAGTTTCACCTATGCCAGGCGATACTATTTTGATTATTGGAGGAGGGCCGATGGGCCTTATTCACCTACAAATTTCAAAGATATCTGGCGCAACTGTAATATTGAGTGAGGTGATTGAAAAGAGACTAGAGATGGCAAAGGAAATTGGAGCAGACGCTGCTGTCAATCCAGCTAGAGAAGACCTGTCTAAAAAAGTTAAAGAGTTAACCGGAGGGTACGGAGCTGACGCGGCAATAATCGCAACGGGGAACAAAACAGCTATAGAAAGCACCTTCAAAACCGTCAGCGGAGCAGGCACGATCATATTTTTCGGAGGAACTTATCCACCGGTAAATGTCGAGATAGACCCGAACATAATACATTATGGTGAAATTAAGGTTACAGGAAGCTACGATCACACTCCTACACATGTAGAGAGGGCATTAAAGCTCCTGTCGGAAGGGTCGATAAAGGTAGAAAAATTGATATCCAACACTTTCAGCCTCAGTCAACTGAAAGAGGCGTTTGAGCTCGTGAAAAGTGCCGACGCACTAAAAGTAAATATCAAACCCTGATTGAAGATGGAGCCTTCAGGGTCAACCCCACAACACAAATGTTTCTTATGATTTACCTCTTTACATGTGCTAGTAGCAGACCGAAGTAACAAAAGTTTTTTAACTCATTCGTTGGAGAAGTTTTGGTACAGACATGATCGGAAGTACAAATCCATGATCATCGGCATAGGGTCAGATCACATAGGATATGAATTAAAGGAGATCATCAAGAAATACCTTCAAGAAGAATTGAATCTGAAAATCAGAGATTTCGGATCCTATTCGAAAGACGAGGTGGACTATCCCGATATTGCAGCGCAGGTTGCCGAGGCTGTTGCTAAACGAGAACTGGGTTCCGGGATTCTTGTCTGCGGGACAGGGATCGGGATGTCCATCGCCGCTAACAAAGTTCCAGCTGTAAGAGCAGCCCTCTGTCATGATACCTACTCTGCTGAAAGAGCTAAAAAAAGCAATAATGCCCAGATTTTGACCATGGGTGCCAGAGTCATCGGCCCTGAACTTGCTAAGAAGATTGTTGAAGCATTCGTTAAGTCAGAGTTTTCAGGAGGGCCGTCAGCGAGGAAAGTCGACAAGATCACGCAGATCGAAGATAAATACACAAAAGGACGCGTTTGATGGTGCATCAGTCGATGGCGGAGATTTGACTCATGTCCGACCTGAAAACCCCCATCTTTCTAACGAATCTCAAGACATATCCTGAAAGCACGGGCGACAACGCATGCAAACTGGCGCGGATAGCTGAGGCTGCCAGTCAGAAGATGGGCGTTCAGGTCATCGTGGCACCGCAGACATGTGACATCTTTCGAGTTTCTTCACTGGTCCGTATACCAGTTTTCTCGCAACACGTGGACCCAGTTGAACCTGGAAAGCACACCGGATATACGCCCATCGAAGCCGTTAAGCAAGCGGGCGCTGAAGGCACTCTTATAAATCATGCGGAGCATCAATTGACAATAGGCGAGATTCGGTACATCATTGATAGATGCCGTAGAGTGGGCGTCGCTTCTTTTGTATGCGCCGATACTCCTGAAGCCAGCGCTTTCTCCGCTCTTCTCCAACCTGATGCCATATTGTTCGAGCCACCGGAACTGATTGGAACCGGCGTCTCGGTTTCTAAGGCGAAACCAATGTCTATTACACAGACTGTGAAACTAGTGAGATCCGTGAATTCTGATGTGGTTCTTATGTGCGGGGCAGGCATCGCAAATGGGGAAGACGTGAAGGTCGCAATGCAACTTGGCATGCAAGGCGTGGGGGTAACGAATGGATTTGTGAAAGCTTCAGACCCGCAAGCTGCTCTTCTCGAGATGCTTAGTATGATCAAATAGTCAATCGGGAAATTTTATTGTTGAATGAGAATAGCATGTCAAATGTCGGAAAGCAAATTTGAGTCGACTATCTGATTAAGAGCCATAACTCCTCGATCATACGCCAAGACCTTGTTCTTCCCATAGGTCCAATAGATGGGCTCACAAACGTGCACGAAGCTCTTACGATGATTGTCGCAGAGAGATTGTGTCTTCTTCCTTCACCCGATTTCTTCTGATAGAAAGACCTTCAGCCTTTGAGATAAAATAGACTTTCGAAGTCCTGCTTCAAATGTGCGTATATCTCCCGATAGATCTTGTAATACTTTGCATATTTTTTATGTAAATTGAAATCTGGTTCATTTTCGTCAGCGTTCTTCAACCAATCTCCTATCTTGCCGAAATCTTTGACAAGTCCTGTTCCCTTAGCTGCCAATATCGCATCTGCCATCGTGGCATCGCCTCCCGAAGTATAACGCATGACTTTTAGATTCGTAACATCCGCAAAGATCTGTCTCCAGAGTCTACTCTTCGCTCCACCGTCAACTGCAACAATTGATTCGATATCAGCTCCAGCTTCTCGTGCTATTTCGAGAATATTTTGGACGCCGTAGGCAACGCCTTCCAAAATTGCCCTATAGATGTGTGCCGCGGTGTGTGAAGCGGACATTCCGAAGATTACCCCTCTAACAAATGGATTCCATCCAGGGGCTATGTTCCCAATAAAGTGAGGTGAAACGATTAGCCCATCAGATCCTGGCGGAATCTTTTCTGCTTGTTCGTCTAAGAACTTGAGGTCTATCTTGTAAGCTCTTCGGAAAGACCCTAACAAATCGCGGAACCAACGTACCACGCCTCCTGCGAACACGTTGCCAAGCGAAATATAGTTTTCGGTAACATTTACGCTATTTATCAGTCTGGGGTCAAAGGGCCCTCCTTTCATCGGAATCAGAAGATCCGCTGCCGTTCCCAGCATCAGGCAAGCTTCTCCTGTCTCGTATACTCCACATCCCAACGCAGAACAGGCGAAGTCCCCCCCACCAGCAACGACAGGTGTGCCTTTTCTCAATCCCAAGCTGTTAGCTGCGGAAGATGTTACATTTCCGATGACCTTAGAGGAAGGGAACACATTCGGAAGGATGTCCGTGTCGATTCCCATCGTCTCGCACATATCGTAGGACCATGTTCTCCTATTGAGATCAAAGGCAGGAACGCACAAGCCAGCTTGAGAGAAATCGATCACTGCCTCACCTGTAAGCTTGTACATGACGTAGCCATTGCATTGAAGAATCTTCCATGTCTTCTCAAATAGTTTTGGCTCCTTGTTTTTGAACCAGAGCCACTTGGGTCCTCCAAAATAAGGCGAGATGGTATTTCCGCAAACTTGATGAACCTTTTTGAAGCCGACATTTTCTCGCAACCAATCGCATTCGTCGACAGATCTCAAATCGCACCAGATCAATGCTGGTCGCAGAGGATTCCCCTCTTTATCTATTGGTAGACAGCTAGGAGTCATACTGCTTATGCCGATTCCTTCAATGTCCTTGGAATCGATTCTGGCTGATCTTAATGCCTGCTTTATAGTATCACTTACTGCTGTCCAAATAACGCCTGGTTGAACTTCAATCCAATTTGGCTTTGGATAGCTGAGCAGGTACTCTTTTGCTGCGCTTCCAACAGTCTCGCCTTCAAGCGTGTACAATTTTGTCTTAACGCTTGAAGTACCTATATCGGAACCTAGAAGGCAGGAATTATTTTTCCTCATCAAGTCACACCGTCGGTACGCTATATGATATCAATGTATTGTAATATACATCGATCGATCGAACAATAATCCCAGATGCCTAGAAATAGTAGTTGTGCGTAATCCATAAGTTATGGAAAAGAAGCTTCGGCGAAGGATAAGAGGAAGACTTTGTTAGAGATGTTGGAAGCTGTCAAACGCGGTTGGGATTCGAGAACTGTGCAAGGATGAAGGGGAAAGTTCAGAAACTATTTCCAGAGGAATAGATGTAATCTACGATAGGTGCTTCTCTTGGCCAGCTATGACGTCGTACTAATACATCCACCTAGCCTCTACGATTTTCGGAGAGAAATCTGGTTTCCCGGGCCTATAGCTAGAACAGTACCGAATTACACGCCTGTCTTCATGATGTTTCCCATAGGTCTTATCAGCATCGGCGCATATCTTCAGGATCAAGGAGTCAAGGTCAAGATATTCAACTTGGCAGAAAAGATGGCTACTGATAAAGACTTTAATGCAGAGCAGTTTTTGCAGGGGCTTGACTCGAAGGTATATGCGATCGATCTGCACTGGGCAATCCATTCTCAAGGCGCAATCAAAGTTGCAGAGATATGTAAGAACTATCACCCCGATTCCAAGATCATTCTAGGAGGGCTGACTGCAACCTGTTTTGCAGAAGAAATTGTATCTAGTTTCCCGTTTGTTGACTGTGTAATAAGGGGTGAGGGAGAAGAACCTCTTTTCAGACTGATCAACAACATTGAAAAGACTGATGTCTTGCGCCAAACTCCAAACCTCACATTCCTTGACAGAGAGAGAGGCATTGCTAGGACGGAAACCCTTCCAGTACTTGATGACATCGATTCCCTTGATTTTACGAGATTAGAGCTTGTGGAGCCGAACGCCCGCACTTTGACTTCCCCTATTTTCAAGACCAGACTCTGGAATCTGCCTATATGCAGGGGGTGCACGCTCAACTGCGCCACTTGCGGGGGATCAAGTTACAGCTACAAGAAACTGATGAACAGATACAGTCCAGCATTCAGATCTCCCAAGAAGCTACTGGAAGATTTCACAATACTGGATAAAGAGAGAGTAGATTCAATTTTCTTATTTCAGGATCCCCGTCTGGGCGGGGAGAAATATGTCAGGCAACTATTGGACACGTTGAAAGGATCGAGATGGTCGCACATTAGGAATGTGGGACTCGAGCTATTTTATCCAGCCGATAGATCTTTTATTAGATACCTAAGTGAAAACAAACCCGCGGAAAACGTCGGCCTGTCTATCTCGCCAGAATCTGGCGTGGATTCTGTTAGGAGAGTTCACGGAAGAAACTACTCTAATGGAGATCTTCTGCGGACGTGTCAGTATTGTCGGGAACTCAATGTTCCATTGGGCGTGTTCTTCATGATTGGATTGGGACATGAAACATTCAAGACCATGCGGCAAATGTGGAGTATCTGGAAGAAAATCGGTTCGATAGAAAAGAAAGTTAAGGGGCGATATCGTATTTTCACAGATTTCGGGCCGATGATTTTCTTGGACCCCGGCTCTTTGGCCTTTGATTATCCCGAAAGGTATGGATACAAGTTGAAGTTCAAGAGGTTCAACGACTATTATCGAGCAATGAGATCTCCACACTGGATGCACTGGATCAGCTACGAAACATTAGATATGCGCACCCTTGATCTAGCGAATTCAATAATAGAATCCTCTGAGAAGTTATTGGACATAAAGAAAGAACATAGTATGATAACAGAAAAAGAACACAAGCAAGGAAAATTACTTGTTGACCTTGACAGAATCTTTGTCTCAGAGTTCGATGAAATTATGAAGATCGAAGACCCGGATAAGCGTAACAAGAGGATCAGGGAACTCTTCGAGATTTCGAAAGATCCTCTTCTATCACTGTCCTACGTTCTAACACAAAGCAAGCGGACATAATTTCTTTGTGAATCCGACCCAGTTCTCTTCTTGTTTACCATGAAGGTGGAAAGGTTTCGGCTATTTCAGCCATCAAGTCTTTGAGAGCCTTCAGCTCCTCCAACCCGCGGCCTACCAACTATAATGGTTCTTTCCTACGAAAGACTTTCGGGGTCACATGGACATCTTAAGGATGACGAACTTTCACCGAAATCCCTGAGATAGAACAGGTTCATTTTGAGAAGCCCAAAATATTGAATTCTGCAAGAACTAAGTGCTAGTCGAAAAATCCTCCGACAAAACTTGGAAGCTGGAGGCTTTCTTGTACCAAATTCTCTCTTGATATCCACCTGATTTCGAATGAATCCCTAATCTCTTAGCATGATTGATGACCTCAAGAATTTCCGAGATTCCGACTTGAGAAGCATAGATGAGAAGATTTCTAATTTTTGGATCCATTACTGGATCCACTTGTATATAACAAGGTTTCAAGGATAAACGTGCTGCAAAGGCATCGATCACTTCGATCGATATTCGATTAACATAAGGTAGATCCTCGTAATAGCAGATATATGAAAAGCCAAGGTCATCGCAGATGTTTCTGACAATCAAATGGTCAATGTCGCCGCCAAGACCGAGCGGACAAAGAATCAGAGAATCCTTCAGACCGTGAAGTTTCGCACTAAGATATTCTTTGACCACGTTGTATATCGGATCTCTTCCCGGCGGACTTGGGGTATCTCTTAGAGAACTCTCGGCAAAATGAAGTCGTTGAATGCGAACTTTGATCTCTCTACCATATTCATAATCTTCAAGAGCACGAATCTTCGAGATCCTATCGACATCAGTCAGATCGCTCCTTCTCGGAGCCAGGGAACCCCTAGTGAATATGGTAATTATCCTCATTGGAGGAGGATAGAATCCGGTTAAGATAGAACCGCCAAGAGAATACGCTATGTCATCAGGATGTGGAGATAGAAGAACAGTTCCGGCCATGTTGACAACCCCTATCTTCTCCGATAATGATGTACTTCCATGCGGCTACTTAATGATTGCATAAATAGCACACAAAAATAGACTGATCGACACTTGGAATAGACCGGCATATGAGTCATCATCCATGAAAATCCCATTTGTGAATTTTCCAGAAGCCTTTAAAGGTTAGTGTTAGGCACGAGTCCAGATCATTTCGCGACATTCACTTGGTTAGCCTATGGTCTTCTCCTGGAGACTCCACAAGCGGAAAACCAGTTGCCCTTCATCTATTTCAACATCTTCAAAAGCTATCGGCTGATCTTTCTTTATGCTCCTCTTGACTCCTGCTCCCTTACTAAGCCCTATTGGAAGAAGGCTTTCCCTTCTGGCGATATCTATTTTTTCAATATTTCCATAGCATGTATATCCGCCGATTCCGTCTAGTTTCTCTCCCGGTTCTAGGTCGCGCTTCGCAACAGTAATTGTGTCGGAGAAGTGTCCTCTAGCATGTATGACCGGCCTGTGATAGTTTGCAGCCCATATGGCCGTCAGTAGAGTTTCGGTTCCCGGTAAGTGGTATGGTCTATAAAATGTGTAGGGTGGTTTCTCTCCCACCTTCAAGTACGCGAGGTTATCTCTTACATCGGCATCTGATGTGTCGACAACTATGAAGACCCCTGGAGCGATTCCTATAACGTAGTCTACAATCCCCTCGCTCTCCAAGACTCCTCCTGTCTTCCTGTCCTTGAAGAGGTTACTCAGTTCTTCGACTCGGGCTTTGGGCCCGTGCATTCCTCTAACATCAGGCAGCAGCCCGGTCGCATTCGAGAGTATCGTCATTTCCACCATGGTTTTTGTGCCATCGACAAACGAGGTGAGCATAGTAGGGGTTAGACCACTTGCTTCAGAGTCCTCTTTTAGTGTTCTTGGGTTGGCATGCCTCTCCAACGGGTTGTTCTTACCTTTCCCAGCCGCGACCACTCTGAAGCCAAGAGATGTGAAAGGTTCATAGAGGTAGTTCATTACGGTTCCCGGCTCATCCCCCAAGTCACCTGTATAGACAACATCGGCCAGACCGGCCATCTTCGAAAGCAAGGGACCGATTGTTGCGTCTGCTTCAGCATTCATCATCACGAAGTTCTTTTTGTTCATCATAGCGCTGTAGCCTAGGTTTGATCCGACCTCAACCTCTCCTGTTGCATCTATTATTACATCTATGCTTGGTATCTCGATCAGGACCGAGGCATTTGACGTCAGTGCTATCATTCCATCTTCTATCGCTTTCGTTATGGTCGCCGGGTTTTCCGATATCTTGAAGCGATTTTCACTGCATCCAGCCATTTTTAGAACTGAGGACGCTCTAGCAATGTCTATCTCCGCCACAGCTGCCAACTTGACGCCCTTGCTCATCATAGTCTGATGGATGATAGCTTTGCCCATTTTTCCGGCCCCGACTAAACCTATTCTAATAGGTGTCCCATTGGACTCTCTTCTCTCCAACATACCTAGGAAATCGTTCATTGCGTCATCAATCCTTTCTTGCAAAGAATATGATTTAGCGTCTTTTATGACGCGTCGTGCCTACGTGTACTTGGGTATCGGGCCTGTCGATACCTCTTTTGCTGCCTCACATCTAAGCGTTCTTGAGCTCGTCCCCAAAAGTTAGGCGGCTATGCGCATTCCTTTCTCATCAAATAGGTGCAAGTGGTCTGGCGGAAAGTTGACCCACGCATCCGAGCCTTCTTTGATGAAGGTGCCGGTTCTAGCCCTCACTTTCTGATGCTTTGTAACAATGTGTAGGATCCCAAAACCTTTTGCCACGTCCTCGAACGCCTCAACTCTAAAGCGGGTCCAGCCTGCTTTTTCTCCCTCACTTACTTCAACGTGTTCCGGTCTGATTCCAACTCTTACGTTTTTGATATTCTGCGGGAGCCTTGTGTTCTCAGGAAGTTTAATGGTGAAGTCTTCCAAGTCGATTATGTCTCCCTTATTATGTCCATCCAATATGTTCATGCCCGGGGAACCGATGAAGAAGCCGACGAATGTTGTGTTTGGTCTTGCGTATATTCCTTCGACTGTATCAAACTGGGCTATCTTGCCCATGTCCATTACAGCAACCTTTTCAGCAAAAGTCAAAGCCTCGGTCTGATCATGAGTTACGTAGATGGAAGTTTGTTCCAGTTTTTCTTGAATCTTCTTTATCTGAGTTTTCAGGGCAACCCTTCTCTCAGGTTCAATCGATGTGAGCGGCTCATCGAAAAGAAACACACTGGGCTCGCGTACCAGAACCCTGGCTATTGAAACCCTCTGCCTATCTGCAGGACCCAAGCTTGTTGCGTGTTGCTTAAGCTGATGTGTAACCCCGATGGATTCTGCCACTTCTAGGACCTTCTTCCTCTTCTCTTCCTTCGACATTTTAAGGTTCAGTAGAGGGAACATAATGTTGTCGTATACGCTCATTGAGTAGACCACTGGAAACTGGAAGACTATTGCCACATTTCTCTTTTCTGTTGGAAAGTCTGTCACATCTTGGTCGTCGAAGTAGACCTTTCCTTTGGTCGGTTTGATTAAGCCCGTGATTATCTTCAGCAACGTCGTTTTTCCGCATCCTGATGGACCCAACATGGCATTTCTAGATTGATGCTTGAAAGTTATGTCAATATCCTCTACTGCGTTTGTTTTACCATCATAGCTGTGCGACATATTTTCGAGAGTTATTTTAGTCAATTCCGTTCGCACCTCATCCTTTTCGGCCTGGGCGGTATCTTGTTACCAACCCCTCAGTCTTCTTGCTGAATATGTAGAAATCGGATGGATCTAAGAATACCGTCACCTTCTCTTCCAAGAATCTTTCATATGGCACGTACATCGTCAGGCTCGTTTCATTCCACCTTAATCTGACGGTCATTTCGGACCCTGCTAATTCCTGCAGTTCCATTTTCATCGGGATACTCAACATGCCTTTTCTCTCCGGACTTAAGAAAAGACTATAGGGATATATCCCCACCTTGTATTCATCTTCTTCCAAAAGAAAGTCTAGATGCGTTGTATCCAGCTCCAATCTGCCTTCAATATTCAGAGCGCTTTTTCCATCTTTTCTGACTACTCGCGCATCCATGATATTCATTGGAGGAGAACTGTAGTGTAGTCCTGCGGTAACGTTCGCAGGTGCGTCAAAACATTCCTTAACAGGACCGGTTTGAACAACCTTTCCACCGTGCAGAAAGATCATCCTGTTCGTGAGAACCGACGTCTCTTCAGGCGATGGTGTTGCATAGATTATTGTGGACTTCTTTATCTCCAGGATTCTCTTGAGTTCTATCTTCATGCTCTCCCTCAGTTTGTAGTCTATGTTCGTCAGCGGTTCATCCAGCAGATATGCAGCAGCGTCTTTAACGAGGGCCCTCGCGGTGGCGACCCTCTGAGCCTGACCACCACTCAGTTCGTAGGGAGATTTCTCCATGAGATCTTCTATCCTCAGAATAGACGATATCTCCTTCACCCTCTTATCGACCTCGCTTCCAGGAAGACCTTTCGCTCTTAATGGCGACGCTATGTTCCCGTACACGGACATATTGGGGTACAAGGCGAATGTTTGGAAGATCACCCCGACATTTCTCTTCTGAGCAGGATAGTCTGTTACATCCTTATCGTCGAAGTAGACCTTGCCTTTCTCCGGTTTCAGAGTGCCAGCTATAATCCTAAGTAGTGTGCTCTTCCCTGCGGTCGCAGGTCCGAGTATCGACACGAAGTCCCCTGACTCAACTGTAAATGAGATGTCTTCCAGCGCCTTCTTGCCCAGGAACGATTTGTTTATGCTCTTCAGTTCAATTTTTGTCAAACAACTACCCCCAAAGCACCGTTATAATAAAAGCCGCCAGTGCAGGTATCAGCGAATAGGTCATGGGGAGCGGCACAAACGCTAGCCATAGAACACCGATAACTACCACTAAAGCGATCCCTAGAAAGACTCTATCCCCTCTTGTGGTATAGTATGGCAGAAACCCTTTGGTGGGCACCAGTGACCTGTGATTAAGGTCCAGTATTATGAGTGCAGCGAATAGAGCAATTACTAAGCCGAGAAATATTATTGTGGGGTATGTCCAGAACATCCAATCAAGCTGGAGAACTCTCGTTTCGTCTCCTAAAACCCATCCTAGCATTTTAGATCCTTCCGAATGTGAATCCTTTCGCAAGATAACCTCTAGCCCAGTAGACCAGAATCAGCCCCGGTAGAATTGTGATCGCTCCGGCTGCTGAAGCCATTCCATATTCCACTCCCCAACCTACCCTTCCGAGACTAATTATCAACTGCGCATTCAAAGGCTTCGAGGTTACAGATGTGATTACGCTTGCCATGAACATTTCAGACCAGCTGTACATCCAGATGAAGAAGCTTGTTACAGCTATCCCAGGCCTAATTAGTGGTAGAAAGATTCTTCTGAAGTATCTCGCTAGACTATATCCGTCTATGAAAGCTGCTTCATCAATCTCTTTTGGAATGGATGCCATGAAGCTCGTAAGCAGCCAGACTGCCAAAGGGATATTGAATACGCAGTAAGCGAGGACAACTCCTTGAAGCGTATCCCAGATGCCGAATGCACGCCACATAATTAGATATGGGAGAACCAGACAGGCAGGGGGAGTCATACGGTTGGTTAGAAACCAGAAGAAAATATGTTTGTCAGCCATAAATTTGTACCTGGAGATGGCGTAGGCAGCTGGAATACTGGCCAGAAGCGAAACTAAGACGCTTGATGCTGAGATTATAAAGGAATTGACAATTCCTTGTCCACCGACTCCGCTGAATCCGGCGATTACACCCGTCCAGTGCTCAATGAAACCATCTGGGACAAGAGCGCCTTCCTCGATATGCGGCTTACTTGAAAATGAAACAGAGAACATGTAGTAGAGTGGAAACACGAACATCAGCATTGCAGAGATTAGGATTACGTATCTCACGAGCGTCTTCACTGCTTTTTTCATTCACACAACCCCCTTTCCTCTGGTCATCACTATAAGTAGCATGTAGCAGAGCATGAGTACTATGAAGAGGTAGAATAGAGATGTTGCCGCACCGAACCCGACCAACCACTCCTCAACCGTCTTAGTCTTAATAAATAGGCTCACGTACTCATTCGTCAGTCCAGGCCCTCCTGCTACAAGGACTAGGACTTCATCATAGATTTTCAGGCCGTCTATAAGCCTTAGTAAAGATACGAAAACAAGAGGGAATTGGATGGCGGGAAGCTCTATATGTCTGAAAATCTGCCACCGTGTAGCTCCTTCAGTTTTAGCGGATAAAATGGGATTTCTGTCCATACCAGCCAATCCAGCAGATACAACGATTGTTATAAGTGAAGTCCAATGCCATACGTCCATTGCGAGAATAGTATAGTATGCGTGTGCAGCATTTTGAAAGGGATTATATGAGGGAAAGAAAATCGCTGCCAACTGCCCAATTGGACCTGAACCTCTAATGAGAAGCCTCCATAGTAGTCCTATGCTTATCGGAGGCAGAAGGGCGGGAATGATTATGATGGTAGAAATAACTGCGTTAAGCTTTCCCTTTTCGTAGAGTAATAGGGCGAACATTAACCCTAGTGGAAGTTCCAGAGCAAGGACTGTAAAACTGAAAATCACGGTTCTTCTTAGCGAATCCAAAAACCTTTGATCGGTAAGTACTCTCAGAAAGTTGCCGAAACCCACGAAAACGTTTTCTACGGCATATGGAGTTTGAACACTGTAATTGATCATGGCGAAAAGGGGAACTAAACCAACAAACATGACTACAATCATAGCGGGCACAACCATGTATTTTGACATGATCAACCAACTCAATTTTTTAGTTCTAAATGCGTCCCGGTCCTTTTATAAATGTTTGCTTCGAGGTCTTAGCTCTGTTACTTTAAGATGGAGTTCTTCCACGTTCAATTGGATGTGTGATGTTTCGTCCCCTTGAGCGTGAGAGGACTCCTCTGTGGGTTATGCTTTACGCGGTCTATATGTATTTTCAGGATATGAATCTCCGAGCTGTATCTGCATGCTTGGAGGATCTTTGTCCTCGCAGCCATGCCTCGATTTGGCGTTGGGTTCAACACTTCATACATCTTAGTGCGCTCTTCACTGTCGGGGCGTGTTCGATTCTTCCTTGTTGATGAGATATGGATTATCGTTGGTAGCCAAGAGGCTTGGTTATGGTTGGCTTCTGAGCCTTACGGCAGATTCTTTTTAGGCTTCTATCATTCGCGTACAAGGAATATTTTCGCGGCTGAACTCTTCCTTCAGAGCCTTATCGATAGGTGTGGCCGTCATCTCGTCTACTCGGATGGAGCAGTCCCCTGACGCTCACTGACGGCTCATATCGGAAAAACCTATGGGACTATCGTTTTCGGTCTCTTCCAACCTTCCTCTGCGCTCTTCAAAGTCCAACCTTTACTTCTATACTTAATGTAATGGAGAATCAGACGTCTAAGAACCTCAGCATGAAACTCTTCATCCTTCTGGCATAACTCTTTGAATTTATCGCAGTCATCCTTGTAGAGATGGCAAGCAATCACCACAGTATCTCTTTCCATTTTGCATGACACCTCCACGAAAGACTACAAACGTCAGCTTATAAGTCTATACATGATATGCAAAGTCTTATATAACGAGAGCCGCCCAACATGTTAGAACAGGAAAAATTCTAGGAGAAAATAACGTTGACCGAAGAGAAAGTAACTAGACGTAGCTACATGAAGTATGTCGGCGGTGTCGTCGTCGTTGCGGTTGTTGCTGCAGCGGGATACGGCATTTATCAAGCGACACAGCCTACTGCAACGCCCTCCCCAAGTCCTTCGCCAAGTCCTTCACCCTCGCCTTCGCCAAGTCCAACACCTTCCCCGACAGCAGATCCATATATTCAGGCTGCGCATGATGCGGCAGACTGGGTAGCAGGTGAGACTGTACTTACACCAGCCCAGCTGAAAGAGGAATTGGAGTTCTTTGCAACCGCTTCCAAGCCTTACAGAGGCACAACCCTGATCGTGATGTATGAGGCTGTTCCGGGAGCCGTGTGGGAAGAGGCGAACCTAGTGCCGTGGTTTAAGAAGATCACGGGCATCGATGTTAAGTTGGAATCGATGTCAAACTACGACACGATCCTAAAGAGTCTTGAAGACGCCAGAACGAAGAGCGCAATCTATGACCTTGTGGGAACCGACCAAGACATGAATGCATTCTACATCTACAATCAAAGTGGGCTGAACATAACAAAGTTTCTAAAAGACAAACCGGAACTCGTTCCACCGCATTTCGATCCAGAAGACTTCAACTGTAGGTGGAGCTACAGTGATGCCAGCGGTAACCTCTATGCCCTTCACGCATACAACGCCTTCGCGGGAACAGTCTACAGAAAGGACTGGTTCACAGACCCAACAGAGCAGGCGAATTTCAAGAAGAAATACGGCTATGACTTGAAGACACCGATGGAATGGTACAGGGCTGCGATGGCTTCTGGAAACGTCAAAGACGACTGGACAACGGACAAAGCAAAAGATGTTGCAGAGTTCTTCACCCGTCCAGACAAGAACATGTACGGAACCGTAACAGGCGTAAGACCAGGCGACCACATGGGCTGGTACATTGCAGACGGATTGGACGACTGCTTCCAACTAGCTTCACCCGCACCTGATAATAAGTGGCCTCTGGAAATAACCCATACAGAACCTAACACCACTCCGTGGGGAATTAAGATTACGGCTTCACCCCCCATGATATACGGAGCCTCATCCACAGAGGGAGGCACCTTAGACGCAGACCAAGGCAAAGCATGCTACAAATGGTGGTTCGAAGACTGCCTCAAGTACACTTCCAAGAAAGCATATGAGATGGACATTGTTGAGGCCCACAACGCCTTCGCTTTCGACGGGATCTACGCTTTCATGTGTCCATTCTACTTCCACTGGGCCGCTGGGACGTTGCCTGGAAAGGATTCTAAGGTGGCGGGCAAATTTGAATTCTCTCCGTACTTCGTCTACGCACCTGCGTACAATCTACGTAAGCCGAGAGGCTACATAGACCCCTCCGGATGGGTGATATCCAACTACTCAACGAAGAAGGAAGCAGCGTTCCTCTTTGCATCCTTCATGACTTCGAAGCTTGGCGAGCTGAAGAAAAATATGGGGTTGGGTCTTACAGTCAGACAGTCTACAATCAACGATCCAAGATATCAGGCTATGGACAAGACATGGGGTGGAGAGCTGACAGTCATCAAAGAGGAAGGCCATAGCCAATTCGGAACCGATAACTTGCAAGTACTCTACCCATACCTGCTTCCGCTTGCACGCGATGCAGGAATAGACGCTCTGCAGAAAGGAATGAAAGGAGCAGATATCGCCAAGAGAGTAGCAGGGGACATAGACAAGTGGATAAAGGATAACGGCTGGTACAAGAAAGACCTGACGGTACCAGGCGTGTTTCCTTAAACCCTTCTTTTTTTGTTTGACGCATGTTTTAGTCAAAGGTGGCGCTCAAGACGGAAACGACCTACTTCAAAAGTCATTTCATGTTTGCTGTGTTTGCTCTTCTTTAGGATTCTGTTTCGGATATCTTGTTCAAGGGAGCTACTGCTAGCTGTTTTTTGTTTTTTGCAGCCTTGATTTCAAAATCGATAGTCTCGCTAACTGTCGCTTGTTGAAAATAATGTCGTCTCAGCCAATGTGTCTTGGTTAAAGGTCTTACTTTGCAATAGGTGTCGGAAGAGGAGTTGATTATCAGGAGGCGGGCAAGCTACAGCGACAATATTCTGTTTAAACGGGGCGCTTCTCGAGACAAAACAGATTCTCAGTTTTGGATAATGCTGCGTTAACAGAAGCGGATACTGAAAGATTGTTTTCCATCGTCAAATGAAGCTTTGAATCAGCGCCCCTCATTCTCTTTGAAGTAGGGGATAATCTCCTTACTGGCAATTTCCAGCATCTTCTCAGCTTGACTTTTGTCCTCGAGTTCCATGAAGAACACGAAATTCGTTACACCTGCATCTATGTATCTCTGGATCTTCTCTATGCAGTCGTCGGGCGTGCCGAATATGGTAATCTCCTCCGCGACTTTGTCAGGCACAGAATCTAGTTGCGCCCGAAGCTTCCTTCCTGTATCCTGTTTTACGGTCAGGTGTTTCCAGTCGAACTCTTGGGTAATATTGTAGCCGTAATATTTCAGTTGCCCAGGCCACCATAAGAACAAGCTCTTTGCGAGTGTCCTTATCATTCTCCATGCCTCTTCGCGGTCTCTGGATACGCTCAAGGGAGCGTGATACGCTATGTCCAAGTCCTCTATGTGCCTCTCCGCTTTTTCAGCTCCTCGTCTCACTTCCTCCATATCGCTCTCGTAGCGTTTCGGGGTCATCATCTCAGCCATCCATCCATCACCTATCATGCCAGCCAATTCTCTAGTCTTAGGAGAGTTCGCTGCGATATAGATTGGAGGGTGAGGTTTCTGGACTGGAAGAGCCTGAACGAAAGCCTTCTCCAACTTGTAGAATCGACCGTCAAAGCCCATCATTTCACCAGTCCAGAGCCTCCTCATAATAGTCACACACTCCCTCATTCTAGCGACTTTCTCATCGTACTGGATACTGTACGGCAGCAAGTTTTGGGCCTCACCAGCCCCTAACCCCAATATGGCTCGCCCATTCGATATACTGTCCAAAGTACCTATGGTCTGAGCAAAAACAGCTGGATGCCTTCTGTACGGGTCGCTCACTGATGTGCCTAGCCTTACCCTCTTCGTGTTCACCGCAAACCCGGAAAGGACGCACCAAGCATCAAAGCACCAGCCGCCCCATTCAAGGAATACCAAGTGATCCGGAACCCACACATGATCGAAGCCTAGCTCATCCATCAAAATCGCCCGTCTCAGCATAGCGTCAAACGAATCAGGTTGCAGACTCGCGCCAAAACTCAATCCTTCACTCAAAAAACCAACATCCCGATTTCTGTCGTCGTGAAGGGACCGTAAGAATTGAACTTGTATAAATGCATTTTCAACACCAAACGTAGAAGCCCGCGCTACTTGGATTATGTTGAAGCATGTCCTGATGGCACCCTCAAGGTTCCTAGGCAAATGTTAAGTCGCCATTCTTCGCGAAATCCTAGTTACGTCACACGATGCGGTTTTCCAATGGGACAGGCTTCGATACATATCGTGCATTCAATGTGACTGTTCTGAATAGCTTTCACAATAAGCCTTCTTTCCAGATTCCTTACCGCCTCGGTAACATCTGATGAGCAGGGGCTTTCCGCGGAACAGGTCATACAACGGTTGATTTTCAACTTATACGGCTCCAGCGCCTCACTCAGGCAAGCAGCAACGCATCTCTCACAACCTCCGCACAAGTCTTCTTTGTATGGTTCGTCTACGTCAAGTTCCGCTGCGGTCAGCGCTGAGATCAGTCTCACTCTTGGTCCAAAGCTAGGAGTAACTAATGTAGATGCTTTTTCACTGGCAACCAACGCCGCATTTAACAGCAGCCGTTTTTTGACATCATAAATTGGCGTTCCTTTCAAATACACAATACACAATAGACAAAAACATCTGAAGACGAACGTGATCCCCATTTTCACATTCGATTTGACCTGAGAAAGATTATTGATCCCAAAGGTTCTCTACCGGCTCACGCGATCGAGCTTCAACTTGAATCCTCTCTTCTATGTGATACAATAGGCAAAATTGTATTACAACACTTAATTTTATATCCTTATGTTCCATAAGATTCATCGCGCACTGCTGTATCTAGGAAGAGGTTTTACAATGAAGTTGGGGATGGTTTTAAAATACGCTTTGTTCTCCATAATAGCGTTCTTATTCGTATTTCCACTCTATTACTTAATATCATGCTCATTTTCAAGTGAACCGTATATCTACGAGGGGCATCTTTTTCCGCAAGGCTATTTGGGTTATTGGTGGGAAGTGCTTACAGGATTCAGAGGGGTTGGAGGAATGGGAATCGTCAATTCCATCGTAATCTCCGCATCATCTGTTTTACTCTCACTTGTCCTCGGGTTTCCAGCTGCCTACGCCATCTCCAGGTACAAATTTATGGCTGACAAACATATTTTCTTCTGGTTTCTAACCAACCGTATGACACCTCCTGCCTGTCTGGTTCTCCCCTATCTGATTATGTGGCGTGCATTCGGCATTTGGGATACGCTTCAAGGAGTTGTCCTCGCTTACTGCGTATTCAACGTCCCTTTGGGAGTTTGGATAATGACGAGCTTCATGGCATCCATTCCAAAAGAGATCGATGAGGCAGCTTTCATAGACGGATATAGTCTAGCGAGGTACTTTAGAAGAATCTTTCTACCACTATGCAAACCAGGGATAGCTGTAACAAGCTTCTTCATCTGGATGTACAGCTGGTCTGAAATGTTCATGGCAAGCGTAATCACATCCGTTGTTTCTAAGCCTCTGAATCCACAACTGTTAGGAGTTTTGGGAACACCTCCTGTTACAACTTACGGATTAGCAGCTGCGGGTGGAGCACTCACTACTATTCCGGGGCTTCTTTTAGTCTATTGGGCAAGAACTTACCTTGCAAAAGGATTCACATATGGGAGAATTTAGAAACATAGACGTAGATTCGCGGGTACCCAACATAGAAATCAACTTGTCTTCTTCCATCAAAAGTCTTCTCATTTCTTTGTTGGCAGATTCAGCAGAGCCTAACCTATGGTAGACTGTGAGGCCCTCGACAAGAAAGCTCGAAACAAGGAGAACCTGGGCCAGCCTCCCAACCGGCTGAAGAAACGACTGGTCAAAGTGAAAACTCTGTAGGTTCCTGCATTCTAGCGCCGACGAAATCATGTGATTTGCCTCATGTCGGACAACCAGCAACAACGTATCACAAAGGCGGATTGATCCATCCAATAGCAAGCTGTGGCGCTCCAAGACTAGCTCCTTTCCAACCGTGTGTTAACTACAGAACGGAACAAATCTATGACGAGCGTACCGAGGCATACTGGAAAATGCTTCAGCTTGCGAAATACGATCAAAAACATTCGATGCGATTTCGTTGAATTGGTCTAGTCAGAAGGTACTCTAGAGCTTTAAGCATAAAATCAACTGAAAAAGCACATGTTGTTCTTTCCCCATAGTGTCTATTTTTCCGAGTCTTCAGAATCCAGGTTTTCTTCTGTACGTTCTCAAGCCTATGGACTCTTCAGTTTGTCGGCTTCCGTAGCGGTTAGTTCTTTTTGACTGTAAAGCTCCTGCCAAGTTTATTTCCGCGAGACCAACTTAGACGGAGAAGAAGCTCATCAGACTCAGCAAATCTTAAAAGCATTACTCTGATTGTTGTAGAACGCCCGTTTCGGAGAGTGATTGCGCATTGACGGAATTGGCCGGAAGAGTGCTGGAAGGAACTGAGAAAACTTTGAGCATGGCTTCAGGTCTGGTCGAAGAAGCGGTCAATAAATTGAATAGAGAGGCAGCGGTCTCCTTCCCAGAAACGAACTATTCTCTTCCCACGATCTACGGCTTGTTGGGAACACGTGTCGAGAACGTCAACGGTCTTGTCAGCGTTCTTTCTGCACTCAAAGGAGGAGTGAAGAAGGAACTTACGGATGAGGGTATGTTGCCGAACGGAATGATTGCGCTAATGGCATTTGAAGTGGCTGAAGGCGCAAGATACGCTCTTGAAAAAGAGCCTTACAGAGATCCTTATGTAGGTTTCATAACAGACGCTCTCTTCAGAAGAGTTAGCTTAGGTCTAGCTGACGGAACCATACCCGGGATTGTCGTAGTCGCGGGCAAAGCCAAAGATGAACATTCGGCAGCCCAGATTGGAAGAGAGATAAGGAGCAGGAGTCTCCTCGGCCTTCTATCTGGCAGAATAGTGGATCAGATGCAGAAAGCAGGAGTATCGTTCGGGTTAGATCAGAACCTTGTTCCTTTGGGCGACGAACCAACGTCCCTTGTACATGCTGTAAACTTGGCGGTTAGAGCTTCTCTAATGTTTGGTAGCATCGAACCTGGAAAGAAGAATGAACTTACCAAATACTTGAAGGAGCGCATTCCAGCATTCGTAGTCTCTTTGGGAGAACTCGATGATCTGACGCTTGCAGCAGGGGTTGGAGCGATCGCACTGGGACTACCAGTTGTCACAGATCAAATCGTAGCAGAAATTCAAGGCGCCTTGCTATCGAGACCCGACTATAAAATGCTCGTCAGCTCCGGCTGTGCTCTAAAAAAGATCAAAACAAGAGTTGTTGTGAAGCCGCCGATCCCTGTTGACTATGGCCCAGCATACGAGGGAAAGAGCATACGAAAAGAGGAGATGTACGTCGAGTTCGGTGGCGGTCGAAGTGTCGCATTTGAACTGGTCAGGAAGAGAAGCCCTGAAGAGATCGTCGATGGAGCTGTCAATGTACAGGGCCCCGACTTGGCAGATATGCCCGAGGGAAAAGCCCACGCCTTAGGCATAATCGTCGATGTGGCGGGGGCTAGATTTGAGAAGGACTTTGAGCCTGTCTTTGAGCGTCGGCTGCATCAATTCTTGAATAGAGCTGAAGGTTTAATGCACCTGGCATCTCGTGACATTATGTGGATTCGCATTAGTAAAGAGGCTTTCAAGAAGGGATTTCGAATCTCAAACTTAGGCGATATTGCAAACACCATGTACCGCACAACATTCCCGGCACTGGCCGATAAAGTCCAAGTCACCATCCTGACTGACGAGAAGAAAGTTCAAGGATCAATTCTAGACGCGAGAAGATTCTATGAAGAAAGGGACGGGCGCATGAAGGAGTTGACTGAAGATACCGTAGACGTATTTTATGGATGTGCCCTCTGTCAATCTTTTGCTCCCGTTCACGCATGTGTCATCACGCCCGAAAGGATAAGCCTCTGTGGAGCAACAACGTGGATAGACGCAAAGGTTTCGCATAGCATCGATCCCCAAGGTCCGAACTTTCTAGTTCCAAAGGGAAAGTGTCTCGACCCCGTGAAAGGCGAATGGGAGGGCGTAAACAGGAAAGTCTATGAAAGATCGCATAACACAGTTGAAAGGGTCTTCCTCCACAGCATGTTCGGCTACCCTCACACCTCCTGCGGCTGTTTCGAAGCGATAGTGTTCTACATCCCAGAAGTCAACGGCATGGGCGTCGTCGACAGAGAATTCAAAGGTCCAACAGTCAACGGAATGTCTTTCTCAGCTATGGCGGGATTGGCTGGAGGCGGGAGGCAGACTGAAGGTTTCCTCGGCATCGGCATCAACTACATGAGATCAAGAAAATTCCTCCAAGCAGACGGCGGATGGAAAAAGATCGTATGGCTGCCACGCAAACTGAAGGAAGCAATGAAAGATGTAATTCCGGCTGAACAGTATGACAAGATAGTGACAGAGGAAACTGCCAAGAACTTGGAAGAGCTTGAGCGTTTTCTTAAGGACGCGGGACGCATTTCAGACTAATACAGTCATCTAGTATCAGGATCATGAGAGAACTCGAAAAGCGCCTTTCCAAGACAAGCATTACGTCACGGAACGGGATTGAATGAAATGAGGAGTACACAACTGTTCTGCCATTCCTCAATCCATTCCCTCGAGCCCTCATCAACTTAATAATCAAAGCGTAAGACTTTTCTTCTCAAGATGCTATATGCGATCTTACCGTAATGAACAGTAGGAGATTTCGTCTTGGTTACCACGGCCGATTTGCTGAACGAGTATTTTGATCAGTTCATCAAGCAGGTTGAGGAGAGATGGAACAAGTTCACAGAAGGCGGTTACAGGCCACAAGCGATGGAGCTTGCCAAACGGATCGATGAGATAGCTAGCACGCGGGATCTGGAATATATTCAGTTTTTGAAAGAGGTTCACAGCCTAAAATTCCCGAATATGGTTATCGCGTTTTTGAAGGAGAAGAATCTTGAAGGGGTAAGTGTGGTTGCGAAGAGCGATGAGAAGTCTCTCCTCGATATGATAAAGAAGGGCCGCCCGTGGGACGACCCGTCGTTCACAGCGATAACCATAGAGATGACGGAGGCGGCGAAGAGCCTTCCAAGCGAGCTCGCGAACAGTAAGCTTGAACCTATCCCTCTCTTGAAGGTTAAAGTGGAACCCATTAAATGGGATAAGATCAATACGGCTGCACACGACGCCGATAACTGGAATATTCAACGCGCCTCATGGATAATTCGGTCGAGAATGGCTAATATCGATACCTCAGCTTGACTTCGCCCCATGCGGCTCCCCGAGCTCATGATCCGCCATCACAGAATTCTTTCAACAATCTAGGACAAGCTAGCCTTGTCCTCTACCTCGCCTTAGCTGGCGGATTCTCTTCACTGTGGCTTAGGAGCGCATCTCTCCGCTCTCAGTTCGCACGGCCTCTTTCGGAAGAAGCGTTGCTTTTCAAAGTTCTATCTCTCCTCCCATGGCAGGTTACGAGGATTCGAGTCGATAATGTGAAGCTTGACAAGAATGGAGGAAGAGAACCATGGCAATGTGGCGCTGGATCAATGAAAATCGAGCATTACTAAGCAGATACTTTGGTTTCGTCGCACACTGAGCCTAGACAATAAGGATATAAGACAAATACAGAAATCATTAAAGCCCTCACATATTACTATGGGTTGAAACAGTCAGAGAGATGTTGTGAAATGTCCGACTCAGGAAAATGTCCTCGATGCCACGAAGAATGTGTTGAGCTCGGGGTGCCTATAGTCAAAGTCGGCAAGACGCGTGAGGCACGAGTTCGAGTGCTTGAGTGCCCGAAATGTCTGCTTGTATTCTATGAGGCTGCGAAAGAACAGATGAACATCAAGTAAGCAAATGCGAGCTTTGTGTCCTGCAGGGAGAACGCCCTTGGCCATTAGGCTAAAATGAAAGAGATCTCGGTTGGTTTGAATGGTAGAAGACCTCTATCGACTGCTAAGACCGAAGTTGGAGCTTCCCTATATCAGGTATCCCGGTAGAATAAGTGCAGTGCGGCTAGGAGCCACATCGCAAGATGGAGGGACACGCAAACACTCCGTAGAGATCGGAGGCGACACCGATTTCCCATTCTTCGCTTTGGAAGGCTCGGCAGCCATCAGACCTGCTGTCGCAATGGAGGTCTTCGACAGACCTGTTGGAATTCCGATGCCTGTTCGAGAGCGCTTGGGCAGCGCAGCCGAAGACCCGATAGAATGGGCGAAGAAGTGTGCACGAGAATGTCCGATCGATGCTATCGCTCTGCGACTCGTTAGCTCAGACCCTGGACTAGACGATAGGTCTTCAGAAGAATGCGCCGGCCTAGTCAAACTTCTTCTCGAGCAAGTAGATCTACCTTTAATAGTCTTTGGCTCTGGGAACGATCAGAAGGATCCTGCCGTTTTAGAAAGAGTTGCGAAGGCGGCTGAACACGAAAGGGTTCTACTATCAGCAGCTACCTTGAAGGATGACTACAAGAGAATCGCGGATGCCGCTCTACGCTATGGCCACCTGGTCCTCTCCAGAACAGAGTGCGACCCCCCTTCACAAAGAATCTTGAACGATCATCTTATCGACCTCGGCTTGAGCTCAAATCAGATAGTTATGGATCCGACGACCGCTGCGCTGGGATACGGCATTGAATACTCAATTTCCATAATGGAACAACTTAGACTCGATGCACTCAAAGGTGATAAGAGCGTGCAGATGCCGATGACAGCTATCACGAGCTACACTTGGAACGCACGTGAAGCGTGGAGTGTTGACGATAAACTTGGCCCGATAGAGGTTCGAGGGCCACTCTGGGAGACTCACACCGCGATCTCACTCTTTCTGGCGGGCGCTGGCCTTTTCATAATGCTCCATCCAGATTCAGTGAGGCAGTTTAGGAAGATTCTCTCAGAAATCTTTCCGAAGAACGCGCAGAGTCGGCAGGATGGTTAGCCTTGTCTCGTAGGCTTTCCCCATTGGCAGTGTACAATCTCCTGCCGAAGAAGAATTGTAATGACTGCGGTGTGCCGACATGTCTCGCCTTCGCTGTTAAACTCATTGAAGGTACTGTCGAGCTGGATGCTTGCCCGCACCTTACAGATCAGCAGAGATATGAAATTGAACAGTTGGTTCTTCCTCCAGTTAGGAAAGTAGTTTTTGGAAGAAGAAAGGCAGTGACGGTTGGAGGCGAAAGAGTCCTCCATCGACATGAGTTGAGACTGCACAATCCTACGGCCATAGCATTAGACGTGGACGACTCCGAGCAAGACGAAGTCATTGAAGCGAGACTCCAATCAATAAACAAGTTCAGGATAGAACGTGCTGGACAAACCCTTGGAATCGACGCAGTCGCTGTGCTAAGCACCTCAAAGAGTCCTGATCGCTTCCGAAAGGTAGTGAAGACTGTCACCGAGACCATCAACCTACCTCTTGTTCTATGCTCTGTTGATACAGAAGTACTGGAAGCTGGCTTGGAGGAAGCCAAGGATGATAGGCCGATCTTATACTCAGCGACACCTGACACCATTGAGAAATTTATTGAAATGTCGAAAGAGTTCAAATGCCCGATTTCCCTCTCCTCAGGAGATTTGGCTGAATTAAGAGCGATGGCTAGAAAAGCGATGAATGAAGACATCAGTATTCTCCTCGCTCCAATAGCGCCAGCAACAAACCTTCATGAAGCGCTCCTGAAGCTTGTAGCAATCAGACGTGCGGCAATTGAGCACAAGTATCATGAGCTAGGTCACCCGATCATAGCATTTGCAGTATCAGAAG